>OGZT01002042.1_pt1 | contig 12264 bp, 15 predicted proteins | sample 1576891 | NCBI WGS metagenome assembly OGZT01 (sample SAMEA3541521, study PRJEB24748) | human gut metagenome | biome: human gut; feature: human-associated habitat; material: faeces | place: China | collected 2012 | reverse complement strand
CAAGAAGCGTCGGAGAAGGGATAAGGTCTGTATTTGCATATACGAATGTTCTGGTTGTAAATCCATCTGATCGGACAACAACTGGCTGGGATGCCTGGTATCGTTTACATGATAATCCAAGTGATGATTTAATCGTAGAAAGTATGGAAGAAATCGCGGAGGCCCTGATTGTCAGCAGTAATCCGAAAGACCGTTTCTTCGTAGTCAATGCCAGAACAATGTTTGTTGGGCTTATGGTTTATTACTTCAAACAGGGCGAATCTTTCATTGATGCAGTCAATCATATCTTAGAATCAGATTTAAAAAGCCTGTTTGCGGAAATCATCAAAGACAGTTCCAAAACGGACCTGTGGTATCCGCTGTTATCAAAATTCGCGGGGAAAGATGCAGAATCGGTTGAGGACTGCATGGTTGAAGTGACAACGAACCTTTCTGTGTTCAGTAAATCAGACGTGAAGTTCTGCTTTCGCGACAACGTTCAAAAAGCAAGTCCATATTCTTTCAAAGAAAACAAGTCTGTTTTTCTTGCCATTCCAGAGCATCTTTTAGAATCTTATCAATCCATATTACGCCTTTGCACAGCCCAAACACTTCAAGAATTGCAGCGCCGTCAGGATGGTGCAGAACAGAAGCCGATACTGGTTCTTATAGATGAATTTGCCCGTTTGGGACGAATCGAAACCATTTTTAACGCATTGGCAACCTTGCGGAGTAAGAAAGTGATGGTTCTTCTTGCTTATCAGTCGATGGCTCAGATTGAAGTCATTTATTCAAGAGAGGAAGCCAGAGTGATTGCGGATAACTGTCGTGTAAAGATGATATGTGAATGTTCCGACCCACAAACATCTAAAGATATTTCGGAATGGTGCGGAAAATACAGAGATAAAAAGGAAACTTTAAACAGCGGTAAAGGACATCACAAATCTTACACTTATGAGGACAGGGCGATTGTGGAAGCCAACGATCTGCTCACTTTGGTCAAGAAAGAAGAAGTCATTCTCGTTATTTCTGGAACTGGCTATCTGAGACTGAAAAAATGTTACTACTTTAAAGACAAAGCATTGTCTGCTCTGGCAGAACAGGTCAGAGCCTATAATTTACAAACAATAAGGAGATAGATACTATGAAAAATTTTTATGATGAATTTTACAATGAAATGAAACACAACGCATACTTTGCGAAGATGGAACTGAAAAAAGTGGAGGTTCCGAAAAATAACCACATGGCCCAGGCAGTTACGGTTCTTCGTCCGGGAGAGGCCATTGCGCCGACCATCTACCCAGAACAGTTCTTTCAAGAATATATGCAGGGGACAAGTGTTACAAGGATTGTTCAGAACCTTGCGGATACGATGCAGAGAAATTCGGTAAAACAATATGCTTCATCCGCAGAAGCGTACCTGTCTTTCGTAAAGAAAGAGAACTTGCGGGCCGCGGTGGTAAATTATGAGAACAACAAAGAGTGGCTGAAGGATGTTCCGCATGAAAGACTTTTAGACCTCGCCGTGTTTGCCAAGGTAGACATGGGCGAACCTGGTATGAGCATGAAGTTTAACAACTGGCTCTTATCAAGGATTCAAATGACAAAAGAAGAAGTCTTAGCTACGGCTATTGAAAATACAAAGTTATCGAGCCTTTTCATTCCGGCCACCGCAATGATAGAGCGGATCCTTATCAAAAATGGGATGGTTGCGGAAGATGCTGCTGAGAGTGCAAAGATATTGACATCAGAAAGAGGTTCATTCCCATTCTTCATTCTTACGAATGATACGGAATGCGACGGGGCTGCGGTGATTGCATCTTCTGATGTCCTGAAGAAAGTCTACGAACAAATGGGCGGTGATTACTACATAGTCCCAACATCAATCCATGAAGCCCTTGTTTTTTCAAAAGAAAGCAGCGATGTGACCGTAGCGGAAATGCAGAGAACGCTTCGTGAAACAAATCAGGAAGATGTTGACTTAGAAGAACGGCTTTCAGATGAAGTCTATGAATATGATGGCAGACAGTTAAAGTTGGCTGGGGACAACAATCTGGAACGGGATGCAGAAGTTATAGAGCCTATGTCATATCGACATTCAAGATAATGGAGGTACATCAAAATGGATTTACAAAAGAAACTGGATTTACTGGAAGCATTACAAAAAATTTGTGAGTTGATCCGACATTCTGAGCCAGAGGTGGAATATTTCTGGCTTTCGGATGGCTTGAATCAGGAGATACATCATGAAGAAACAATCAAAACAGGATAGAGAAGAAAAGCAAAAGGAACTCATGGAAAAGCTGGAAGAAGGAATCAAAGCGGTTTTTACGTCTGAGCGCTATGCAGAATATCTGAAGCTGATGGGAAAATTTCATTCATACAGCTTCAATAATACCATCCTCATTCAGATGCAGAAACCAGATGCGACTTATCTGGCTGGGTATAAGACCTGGGAAACATTAGAACGTCATGTAAAAAAGGGTGAGCGTGGAATCATGATTCTTGCACCAAATCCACACAAGTGCGTAAAGGAAGTTGAGGTATTTGACCCGCAGACAGGAAAACAGAAGGTGGATGCAGATGGGAATCTGGTAACGGAGCAGAAAGAAATTGTTTATGCGACATTTCGGCCGATTACAATTTTCGACATTTCCCAGACCGAAGGGAAGCCGCTGCCAGAACTTGCTCAAGAACTTCACGGGGATATCAAAAATTATGGGATGATTCTGGATGCAGTAAAGAATACGGCATCTGTTCCTATTGAATTTGAATCATGGGAAGGCAGTAAAAAAGGATATTACAATTTTGTTGAACAGCGTATTGGAATCAAAGAAGGGATGTCGGAACTTCAAACGGTCAAGACTGCCATCCACGAACTGACGCATAGTGTCCTTCATACAGATAAAGACAAATTAAAAGATGCGGCCACGATGGAAGTTGAAGCAGAAAGCGTGGCTTTCGTAGTGTGTAATCATTTTGGTCTGGATACGTCAGATTATTCCTTCGGCTATCTGGCCGGATGGAGCAGCAATCGGGAACTTCCGGAACTAAAGAGTTCCTTACAGACCATTCAGAAAACAGCACATGACCTGATTGACCGGATGGAAGAAGAAATGCTGCATCTCAGCAAGCAGATAGAATGTTCTGAAAATCTGGATGCCACCCGGTTAAGTCACGTTGAAGTATCAAACATCCATCATCACAGGAGATGAATCAGCTTATGACAGAACTTGAATTATTACAACAGAAGCATCGGGAGGAAGCAGCTCAGAGAAGGGCAAAGCTAAAGGAGCGGAAGAAGCGGACACATCGTTTGATTGAGCGAGGAGCAATCCTTGAATCCGTTCTAAAAGAAATTGGTCCGCCTGAAAATATGACAAATGAGCAGGTTCAGGAAATCTTGTACTTTGCCTTGCTGAATCCTGAAACAGTTACATATATCACGGAGATGGGAGGGTAACTCCCTTCTCTCTTTTTATAAGAAGGGCGCACTTATTACCGACCCTACGGGCCAGTAGTGCGGCCTTTCAGGCAAAATCAAAGGAGGAACAATCATAATGGCAATATACCATTTTTCAGTAAAAATCATAAAGAGAAGTGAAGGACGTTCCGCGGTTGCCGCGGCCGCATACAGAAGCGGAACAAAATTAACAAATGAGTGGGATGGAATCACTCATGACTATACAAAGAAAAACTGGATAGAGCATAGCGAAATCTTCTTACCAGTCCAGGCTCAAAAATGCTTTGGGGAACGCTCAACGCTCTGGAACAGTGTTGAATCAATCGAGAAATCTGGCAATGCTCAGCTTGCACGTGAGTTTGAAGTTGCCCTTCCGATTGAGCTTTCAGAGGAAGAACGCTATCATCTGGTACAGGAGTTTATCCAAAAGAATCTTGTGGAACGTGGAATGTGCGTAGACCTTGCTATCCATAATCCGCCTACAACGAATGGTTTTCATGTACCGATAGATAAAGACGGTAATCCAACCACAGACGAGAAATCCATGATTTTCCAGAATCCTCATGCTCACATCATGACAACGATGCGGCCGTTGGATGTGGATGGAAACTGGATGGATAAGTATGAGAAAAGCTATCTCTGTCGGAAGGATAATGAAGAACTGGCAATCCCTTCCTCAAAAATCCGCGAGGCTGAAGCCGAAGGTTGGCAGAAACAGTATCGTTATTTTATCGGGAAAAAGAAGGTCTGGATGATTGCATCAGAAGCAGAGAAGAAGAATCTGAAGCGGGTAGACAAGCAGCCTAAGACAATCAATGTTCCGAATCCAGTCATGGCGGAGTGGAATAGTAAAGAGACATTGCAGGAATGGCGGAAAAACTGGGCTGATATCTGTAATCAGTATTTAGAGAAGAATCACATTGATGCAAGGATAGACCATCGTTCTTATGCAGAGCAAGGCGTTAATCGTGTAGGGACAATACACATGGGCGTTCAGGCGTGGCAGATGGAAAAACAGGGAATCGAAACCGAGTTGGGTAATCTGAACCGTGAGATTAAGCGGGACAATTTCTTCCTTGCTCAGCTTGCGAAGAAGATTGAAACCCTGGAACAGAAAGAACAGGATTATCTTGAAAAAACAGCATCCCGTCTGGAAGGTCTGCGTTCCCGGTCCATTGCCTGCGCTTACCAGAGAATCTTATATGCTGCAAAACTTGCTGGGGAAGAAGAATCTAACCGGGCACAGGTGGAATCTGCAACCGCTTTGATGGAGAGCATCAATCAGATGATGAAGTTTATTGAATCTTTGGACAAAACGATTGCTTTCCAGAAAGAAACGCTGGCCCGGACTTCTCCGCTTCAAATGAAAAAGCGGGAAATTTTGAAAACAGAGCTGTATGAAAATGAAAAGAGGATGGAAGAACTGAAACACCGTCTGAATGAACTGAAAGAAGAAAAGCAGAAAATGAAGATTCCGTCAGAATCGGAACAACTGATAGTCCGTGAGAAAAATCGAAGGTTGGAAGAATTGAGAAAGATGGAATCCAGCCTCTACAAAGAGTTCTATGCTTTAGTAGAAGAAAATAAAGAACACATGAAAACCCTTGGGGCAATGATGAGAGGAAAGAGAGAAGTCTATGAATCCCATGTGGAACAGCAGCTTCGGGAACATTTTCAAGAGCAGTTTCAGGCAGAGGCACTTTCTCAGGCAAAGAATGAAGCTCCAGATATTCAAAGACAAGAAAAGGGAGAGAGAAAGGACAATCTTTCTTATCACAGAAAATAGTATCCGTATAAGTGACAAAAAGTTTGACGATTATGCTGAACTAAGGTACAATAATATCACTGGGGTAATCAATATGACAAAGGAGATTGGATATGAAAAGAATGAAGAAAGCAATAACGATTGTAATTGCAACTGCTACAATGGCATCACAAGCAATGACGGCGATGGCAGCAGAGTGGAAACAAGATAATACTGGATGGTGGTATCAGGAAGATAATGGATCATACCCAACGAATTCCTGGAAATGGATTAATGGAAGATGTTATTACTTTGATAGTAATGGATATATGTTAGCAAATACAACTACACCAGACGGATATACTGTCGATGCTACAGGCGCTTGGACGGTAAATGGTGCAGTACAGACACAAAGTACAGAACAGACATCAGGAACTGTTCATCATAATGAAAATTATGATCCAGCACATCCGCTTGCAGGAAAAATTGACGAATGGCATTTAAGACTTACTCCAGAAAGTAATGCTTTGAATACGAATTACATTACGAACCCAAATGTTCATGCAATGTTAACAGGTCAAATGGAATATTACGTTGAACCAACTGGATATGGAGTAGAGGAACAGAAGGAAACCGAACAGGCACTTTATAATTGGTTTTGTAATTGGCTCAATGGTATGGATTTTGAGAATATGTCCGAAATGGATAGAGCGAAAGCAATTAGGGACGTTTTGGGAAGTGCTAGTTATTCATTAGTTAGTGAAGATACATATATTGGACAATATTGGTTAGAAAAAAATGATCCTTATAGAGTCATTATCTTAAAAAAGGGCAGATGTGCAGAATTCGCAACAACTGCAAGAAGTTTAGCAAAATCTATGGGACTAAAGAGTGCTGTATATGGATCTGGAGAACATGCTGTTTACTATATTCAAGTAGATGGAACTACATATACTGGAAGTAATCAGGATTTGTATTTAGATTTTCCTCATTATAATCAAAATATTTATTATAACAATGATTAATAAAAATTGCGACAGCATTATTCAATAAGAAATACAGTATATGTTTGTATAATAAAAAAAGAAAGGGAAATCCTTTCTTTTTTTATTTTTATTTCTCGTTTTAGAAATTTCAGTCATACTATAAATGTAATGATAAAATTAACAGGAGGTATTATTAATGCTTGTATTTTTTTTGAAATACTCTATTATTTTTTTTATAAAGAAATTTTTCGAGAACTTGGTATTTCATTTACGTCAGGATTATTGACAGAGATAAAAGAAGAAACACTATAATTTAAGAAAGACGCTGCAGATGTGTGGCATTTTTTATTGCAGGCAGCTTGAAAAAATGCGTTGGGGTAAACAATTTCAGAACAGGATAGAAGGAGTTTCTTCTTAATTTATAAGGTAGTCTCGTCCAGAAGCAAAAAGGGAGCTAAGAACTCGCTTCGCTCCAAGAAGGCACCTCCCTCTTGAAACCCATTGGCATTGTGGAAAACCCACGGGGTTTACGCACAAAACCAACACGTTTCAATTCACCTTCCGCCTTCTTCCAACCTGATCCTTTCTTTCTATATTGAGGAAGTGCTGTTTTTATGCTATGATAGGAACAGGAAAACACCCATGACAGGAATGGCTGCTTCTCTTTTCATTGCCCGGCTTGCACGGAGTACATAGGAAAGGAGGCGGTGCCGATGACAGCATACGAAATTTTATCCGTTGTGATTGGGATAATCGGATTACTTATCTCATTTGGCGGTTTGCTCATCGCATTACTTTCCTTTCTCGATAAGAGAAACAAAAGAAAGTAAAAAGCCCACCCTGTCGGCCAACAGGATGGGCGGTGTCCGTTAGGACATTAGCTCACAACTGAAGCATCCACTTTTTGGAGTGGGTGTTTTCTTTTCTCTTTTATTATAGACAATTCTCTATGCGATTTCAAGGGATTTCCTTATAAATTCTCAGATTTTCCTCAGTTTTAGCGAGATTCAGGCAGCTTATCCTCAAAAATAAATATTCCGGCTATTTTCGTATAATGCTAAAAATATCAGAAAAATCCAATTTTGGGAAAACAGCCATTTTTTGTAAGAACCTGCCAGATATTCTTAAAGATGCATGCCAGGTCAAAAAAATTCTTCGGCGGTTTTCATGGGCAGCACGGGCAAAGGTCAAAAGGACATCAAAAAAGCTATGGTATAAAATGTTCTCTGGAGTTTTTAAATCCAGAAGATGTTTTTGCTCGGCGGTGTGCATAGGCACTCAAAAAGTCAATGCTCAAAATAGCCAGATATGTCGCTTTATAAAAGTCTGGCAGATTCAGAAAGATTCCGGCAATCGTAAGGAATTGTATCGAGATGGGTGCGAAAAGAGGGCAAAACAAACAGAACAGAAAGCTGCAGGGAATGGAACAGGCAGAAACATCACAGAAGGGCAAAAAAATAACCAGGCCGGGCATCTGATTTTTAGCAGTTCTCCCGGCTGTTGCTGTGTGAACCAATTTCTTATAATGAAAGAGAGGGTCTAACCCTTAATTGATAAAGAAGGAGGAACACAGACATGGAACAGAAGAATGTGATTATGATAGTCCTAACTACAATGCTGTCTGCATCTGTGACAGGAATCATCCTGCTATGCTGCAAGTTGGTCTGCATGGAAAGGCTCTATGAAGATTTAAACAGGGAAAATGCTGTACTGAATCATGAGTTGCGGATGGCAGACATCCGCGCAATGGGTAAAAAAGACGACGGGGCTATTTAAAAAGTTCGGAAATATCGACATCAAGATACCTGGCAATCGCAACCAGTTCAGAAGCATAGACGTTTGCCAGGTCATGCTCTAATTTGTAGTATCTCTGTTTGTTGATGTTGAAGCCCTCTAATTGTAAGTCACGGATTAAATCGTAAGCCCGGATGTGCCTAGCCGTTCTGATTCGTTTAATGTTGCCACCAACACTGATTTTGTCCGGGCGAATCTTTATTTCATCCATTTGGCAAATCTCCTTGATAATCTTACTATAATGGTATAAGATTTAAGTATCTGGATGGTATCCGTATAGCTTACAATCATTAAAAAGTATCCGCCCAGGAGACAAAACCAGGGAATAATGTACAGGAAGGAAAGAGAAGGTATGAGAAAAAGAAACAAAAAGGCAATTTTAGCTATTTCATTAGCGACCGCCATGATGGCAGGAACATCATTTACATCATTTGCAGCGACCGCCCAGGATGTGATTGCAAAATCCCAGGGGTCATACACCGCCGGAACAAATTCTGTGTATGGAGCAAAACTTACACAGGATCAGTTAAATGCAGTAGCACAAGCAGTTGCTGATTTCAAAACAAATTATGTAAATGATTCCATGGATAATGATGCAAAAATCAGAGCTGGTTATAATTATTTAAAAAATAATGTAACATATATTGACTGGAGAGAATCTACTTATGCAAATACAGCATATGGCGCACTTGTAGAACACAAAGCAGCTTGTTCAGGTATGACAAGAGCATTTGTAGCTATGATGGATGCAGTAGATGTAAAAGCATATTGGATTCATGCAACAGACAATTCTCACCAGTGGAATATGGTAGAATTTAATGATGGATTTTACTTTATTGATGTAGATGCAAATATCGCATCAGGATTTGAAGCAATTTATAAAGCATCAACACATCCTTATGCTTATGATACTTCAGCATATCCAGCAATCGGTTCAAAATCCGGAGCAAATACTTCAGGAACTCAGAATACAGTTTCAGAAGGATGGAAGCAAGATAATACTGGTTGGTGGTATCAAAATGCAGATGGATCATATCCAGCAAATTCCTGGAAAGAAATTAATGGAGCATGGTATTATTTTGAAGGCAATGGATATATGGCATCAAATAAATGGATTGGAAACTATTATGTTGGTGCTAGTGGAGCAATGTTAACAAATACGACAACTCCAGACGGATATCAGGTTGGAGCCGATGGTGCATGGATTCAGGCCAATAATAATACAGTGGATACCGGAACCGCTGGCACACAAATTGGTGGCGATTCAACAAATTATATTAAGGATTCACAGATTTTGAAAGAAAATACAGCCAGAGGCTGGGTTAATGACCAGGGAGAATGGGCATATAAAAAGGATGATGGCCAATATTACCGTTTGGAATGGGCAAGAATTGATGGAAAAGATTACTATTTTAATATTAGCGCCCATGTAGAATGGGAATTGGAGCCGATTTCAACAAGAACACGCACTGAAAAGGCAATTATTAGTGATTTAGAAGATGAGCGTGCAAGTGGTATACAGCCTGGTGAAAATTGGCAATCTGACACTCATGGTGTGTGGTATAAAAAAGCGGATGGATCAGTTGCGAACTTCTTTGCGTGGCAAAGCAATGTGTTGGGTGGTGAGCAGAACTTTGGTTTTAGTCCTAGTTATATAGAACTTGATGGACAAAAACAAGCTAATGTATTTTTTATTCGTGATTTGGCAGCGTGCTTTGGAACGTATGCGGCAGAATATTTAAAAGAATATGAACCGTTACGTTATGCAGGGCCGGATGGAAAAGTAGTATTTTCCATTAAGCCAGATGGTAGAGTGATTCTAAACCGTAACGGAAGTGACACATACTCTATTGGAGGAAAGGAGCGTATTCCACAGTTATACTGGGATGCTGTTGCACAAGGAGAGATACCAGAAGCCTTTCAATTTATTCATTAAAAAGATAGGATTGATTGTTTACATAGAAAAAGTGAAGTCTGCGAGAGACTTCACTTTTTCGTAAGTACCCTGGGGTTACGCAATCAGATAAGCGATACCCATGCAGACAGTCATGATACCCATGCCGAACAGAGAATTCATGTTCAGTGCGTATGCGACTGCATCCAACATCAGCATAACTTCCAATGCAACCTTGATGATGGTTTTCATCATCCTCACCTCCTCTTTCTTGTGTTCTACTATAAGTATGGAAATTGATAGGTGTAGATAAGTTGCAAAAATTCAAAAATCTCAGATTTATCCTTTTTTAATCATAAAAAAATCTCTGGGGACAATGTTTCCGTCAGAGATTGCTTCTTCTAAAATCAGTGTTTATTATCTGGCCGCCTGGATTTTTTCTATCAGGCGGTCTAAGTCGATTACTGTATCATCTAAAAATTCGGTTACATCAATCAGAATGTCACTGGCATGATTGTAAGATTCTTCGATGGAACCATCTATATAGAATCCGGCCATGACACAAATATTTCCGATTGGGAAAAACTCCCGGATTGCAAAATTCTCAATCTGGTACAGGTTGTAGCAGCCATCAGCTACTTGAATCCCGTATCCAGTTCTTTTGATGATTTCTGAAGCTGGAGAAATGTCGCAGGGGATAATCCCTTTGTACTCAGTTTCGTATGTAGTGATGATATTCTGGAACATATATTCCAGTCCAGCATATTCTAAACGATTCAAAATTCTATTTTTCATAAGATTTCCTTTCTTTTGTATATATAGTGAGCCGTCCGAGGTTTCTATCGTTCCTGGACAATTATAATATGTAGTGATTTGAGAAAAACGCGCACAATAAAATGTAAAAATATTGCACAAAAATTGAAATATTATATTGTCTATATTGTACATGTGGGAAACGTTCTGATTTGAAAGAATAATCTAAGTGGTGGCATCTGGCTCATGTTCAAGAACGCCAGTAGCTCTGATCTCTTTTGCGATTGCTTTTAGAACTGGTACAGCGACAGTGTTTCCAAGTTGTTCGTATGCCCTTGCTTCTGGGACAGGGAAAACAAAATCTTCAGGAAAACCTAAAATCCGGCGGACTTCATTAGGTGTTAGACGGCGGATGCGACCATTTATGTATATTGCTTCTGTTCCGCCAGCCGGACCGCGGCTTGATACAACTGTGGTTGGTGAAAGACCTTTGATGCTGTAAATTCGTCTGCCTTGTCCTTCTTGACCGATGTAACCTAGCAAGTATGTATCATGAACCCTTGTTGTGGTATCTGCTTTATGTAGTTTAATATCTGGTTCGTTTAGATAGTAGTGTTCGTCTACGTTTGTATCAAGAAAATCTTCGATTGCAATATCAGATTCGAGAGGTTCTGGAAAATGAAAATCTGGTGCAGTTCCGTTGAGGAAGCAGACAAAGTAGATTCGCTTTCTCCTTTGTGCTACGCCATAATCCGCAGCGTTTAGGACTTTGTAATGAACATCATATCCTAGTTCGTGTAGCGTGTTCAGAATGACTTCTAATGTTCGGCCGTTGTCGTGGCGAGCCAGGTTATCAACGTTCTCCAGGAATACTACTTTTGGTTTGTGATATTTGATGATCCTGGCAATTTCAAAGAACATAGTTCCTCTTGTGTCGCTGAACCCTCGCTGTTTGCCTGCGATGCTGAAGGGCTGGCATGGGAAGCCAGCGCATAGGACATCAAATGCCGGGATTGCTTCGGATGGAATCTTCAAAATGTTTTTGGCTGGGACTTCGTTGTAGTTCGCTTCATAAGTCATTCTTACGTTTTTGTTTTTGTCACAAGAGAATACGCAGCGTCCGCCGATACTTTCCATTACCTGACGGAATCCGCCAATCCCGCAGAATAAGTCAATAAATCTAAAATCTGTGTTTTTCTTTTTCATAATTTTTCTCCTCGTATGTGAATGAGGGATTTCAACCCTCTAAACTTAGGATGTAAGAAATGGAGAAAAAAACGAAAAAAAATTTCAATTTTTTCAAAAAATTTTTGAGGACTGGAAAATCGTGAGAATGAGCCAAAAATGCAGCGGGGATAATTCATCAGACAGAAAGACAGCAGCTTTCAGATGGGTATGGAGAGATATTTTGAATCAGGGTATCTGGGATTACTTCATTGCTTCAATCAGAATCTAAAAAGTCACAGGGGAGAGTTTGGTTGAGAAAAAGGGCAATTTGTAATGGGATTTTGATGGATTTTTGTAAAATATCCCGGCTATCCGCGTTAGAAAATCTGATTTATAATAATATTAACGACTGAATTATTCCTGATTGTTTTGTTCCCATCCAAACAGCATCATTTCCATCATCCCAACGAGAACAGAACGCACC
>OGZT01002034.1_pt1 | contig 12317 bp, 13 predicted proteins | sample 1576891 | NCBI WGS metagenome assembly OGZT01 (sample SAMEA3541521, study PRJEB24748) | human gut metagenome | biome: human gut; feature: human-associated habitat; material: faeces | place: China | collected 2012 | reverse complement strand
CAGAAACAAAACAAACGGTTCATCCACTATCTTGGCATAAATCTGAGTTGTTTGAATATCCGTCCGGAAGTTTTCCTCCAGGTAGCGCACCGCGGTTCTGATCTTGTTCCGGTTCTGATTGCTGTCATATACTTCGTCCATACAGCTGCGGATCTGTCTGACCCAGGTGCAGAAGCACTCCTCGTACTCCTCCGCGTTCAAGAAGGCCAGAGGCGGCTCCATGTCAAACAGCGGCTGCTTCTCTTCGCTTACCATCTTCCTGTAAGACCCGCTCAGCTCCCTCTGAAGCCTGTCCGCCGATTCTATCACATCCGCCATGGCCAATTGGCCGTGCCGCGCCTGAAAAAGCAGATGCTTAAAAGAGAGCACCGCCTTTTCCATATGCTCCGTCGGAAACTGGCTCACGAAATGAGAGACGAACTCTTCCGGCACGTTCTCCCCGTCTTTTCCGGCTGCCATGTCCGCCGGACAGCACCGGGAAAGTCCCCGGAAATACGCGTAAAGCCTGGCCTCTGCCGCCTCACGGTAAGCATCCCTGCATACTTATTTTGTGCAAACCTGGTTACCTACAGTGCAAGACGTTTTGCATGCGGACTGGCAGGATGTTTGGCATTCGCTGCAACCTGCATGTTGAGCCGTCTTCTGAATGGATTCGGTATTAATGGTAATAATGTGTTTTGCCATATCGGTTCACCTCGCTATCAATATCTGTTGTATTATAGCATATAATCGGCACGTCTACAATCACTATAACAGACGTAATTGCTTAAATTGGAAATCCTTACTCATCGTAATTACGACGGCACGATTATCAAAAATTTCGTTAGTCGCAAAAAAGACATCAAAGTCTCCGTTATAAGTCATATAAACAGAATTAATCCGTTCCAGGCTGGCACGAATTTGCTCGGCCGTCATTTCCGGCTCACCGTCATTCAGCCAATGTTCATTTTTAAACTTGGCAATAAGCGGTGCATGAGCCGCTACGCGCGGTCGATGTGCAAGTATCCATTCCCATACGCTCTTACCGTATCGACGGGCCTCTTTTTCCTTACCTTCTTCCAAGCCTTCAAGAACGACCAATACGGGATTCCCGTTGACGAGAATTTCATCCATATAACTGCCTTTGACATACCGTAAGCTCATAGCATAAAACCTCCGTAAGAGATATTTCTTGCTTGACCGTCTGTCTAACAGGATGTCTTTATCTTACTCTATGTTCTTTTTCCCTGTCAATGAATGGACCGAACTCGCACAGTTGACGACGGACAGATATCGTTTTGGAAGCAATCCTCACACAAAGGCTTACGAGCCTTACAAATTCTTCTGCCGTGCCAGATCAGCCAATGATGAGCCCGACTCCACCATTCAACGGGGATGGCTTTTTGCAAACCCTTTTCCACACTGTCGGGTGTCGTCCCGACAGCCAGCTGCATGCGATTGGCAACACGAAACACATGGGTATCCACAGCAATAGCCGGCGTATCGTAAAGAACGCTGACAAGTACATTCGCCGTCTTACGTCCTACACCGGGAAGTTTCACCAATTCATCAAAGGTCTTAGGCACTTCCCCCTGATACTCTTCACATAAGATACGACAGGTTGCCGACAGGTTCTTGGCCTTACTGTGATAAAGACCGCAAGTCTTTATTTTTTCTTCCAATCCGTCAATGCCCAAGGTCAACATTTTTTCGGGAGAAGCATATTCCGGAAACAGCCCGGCGGTTACAATATTCACGCGTTCACGCCGCGCACGTCGATCTCCAGCAGCTTGGGCAGCTCGTCGCCCTCCTTGAAGATGTCAGCATAAGCCAGCAGCTGGGTGGTGGCACGGTAGTTGTTGACGGCCACCACGAAGCTGTCATCGTCCTGCACCGGACGGCCATCCATCCAGGTCAGGTTCTGGATGCGGTTGCCGGGCTGCTTGGAGATGTCGAGGTCATACTTGACGCCTGCAAAGGCATCGTACAGGTAGTAGCGGACGGAAGAGTCGAATGCGATGGTCACATCGCCCGGCTCCCAGGTCTTGAAGAAGGCAGCAGACCACTCCATGAACTGACGCAGCTGCCAGCCGTTCATCTGCAGCTTGTACAGGGTGTTCTGGTAGGTGTAGATGCTTGCCATGTCGCACTTGCGGATGGTGCCCTCGCGCATCTGGGAGGTCATGGAGGTCAGAGCCGTCGCGGACACCTGAGCGTCGGTGTAGTACATCTGTACCTCGTTGATGAAGTCCAGCAGAGCGGTATCCTGCACCATGGCCTGCGGCAGGCAGTCGATCTCGTTTTCGGGGGCCAGATCACCGCCGACCAGCTGGCCGATGGGGGTCACGGCGTCGTCCTTGGCGCGCTGGTCGTACTCTGCCAGCAGAGCAGTCAGCTCGGGGTCGGGAGCGTAGTCCTTGATGGTCAGGTTCTCAGAGGTGCGGTCCTTCACCTTCCACTTGCCGTTCAGGCCGCGCTCCAGATAGACATGGATGTCGGAGACGGTGGCACCGGCATTCTTGTTCTCGACCACCAGCACGCCGTTGATCATCTTGTTGGGGATGCTCTTGTGGCCGTGAGCGGCGACGATGACGTCGAACTCGGGGCAGGCATTTGCCAGGTCGGTGACGCCGGAGCCATAGACGCCGTACTCATTGTCAACGTCCATATGCATAACACCGATGATGACATCCACATCGTTCTTGATCTTATCAATGATCTTGCGGCTCTCGTCCACCGGGTTGGTGACAGTCCAGCCCTCGAGGTTCTTGGCGTCCCAGCGGGTGATGTTGGGAGTGACCATACCGATGACGCCGATCTTGACGCTGCCCTTATTGATGATGGTGTAGCCGTCCGCCAGAGGCTTGCCTTCGGGGCTGTAGACGTTGCCGGTCAGCACCTTGGCCTTCTGCTGGGAGAGCACCTTTTCCAGCGTGGCCATGCCATAGTTGTACTCATGGTTGCCGGTGACGTAGACATCGTAGCCGATGGCGTTCTGAGCAGCGATCATGGGGTGGACATCGTCGTTCAGGAACAGTTCAGCGGAGTTTGCCTGAATGGTGTCGCCTGCATCCACGACCAGCGTGGTCTTGGTGCGGTTCTCCTTGATGGCAGTTGCCTGCTGGGCCACGCTGCCGGAGGCGTCGGCCTTGTTGGCGGCGTAATCCCAGGGGTCAAACTTACCGTGGGTATCGCTGGTGGCAAGGATCTGCAGGTCCATGCTCCACAGGTCTTTGATGCCGGCAGCGGAAGCAGCCGGGACCAGACCGCTCATTGCGGCGGCGGTAGCCGATGCACCGGCCACGCGCAGGAAATTACGGCGGGAAATCTTATTCTGTTCCATAATAATTCCTCTCCTTTTTGCTTGGTATACACTCCGAAGCATTTGTAGCTCTAGTATAAGGCTTGCCGATATTGTTTTACAATGTGCAAATAGGAGAAAAATTTCTTCCGAAATTGGGCATATTCTCCAATTTTCCGATAAGAATGACTTTTCTTTCGAAATCATTCTTTCAGATTTGCTTTTCATCGTAAACCATCTTCCTGCAAAAGACGTGTAAATTTATAGTGTTCCTCGTACAAAAAAAGACCCTCCCCTGCACGGCTTCCGCCATGCGGGAGAGGGTCTTATCCTTCAGCTTTTACAGCTCGATCTTGCCGAAGCTCAGATCCGCGAAGTCATCCACACGCTCGGTGCGCTTGGGTGCCACAGGGGCAGCATTCTCGGCATCGCGCGGGGTGTAGGTGCGCTCAGGCACATTGGAGCGGTAGCCGCCCCGGCCGCCGCCATTGCGCGGGCCGCGGCCATTCCGGTCACCACGGCGCTCGCCGCCGCGATGATAGCCGCCGCTGCGGCCATTGCCGTTGCGGTCACGGCCGCCGCGGGGTCCGCGGGGACGTGCATTTGCGCTCTCAGCCACAGCGTTGGGGTCGGTGGAGTAGATGACCACACGGCGGTCACGGCCCTCGCCCTTGCTCTCGCTGCGGACGCCCTCCATCTTGCCGATGGCAGAGTGGATGATGCGGCGCTCGTAGGGGTTCATGGGCTCCATAGCAAAGCTGCGGCCGGTGCGGCGCACCTTGGCACCGATGCGCTGTGCCAGTGCGGTCAGGTCGCTCTCGCGCTTGTCGCGGTAGCCGGCCACGTCGAGACCCAGCTTGATGTAGTCGCCCTCGAGGCGGTTTGCCACGAGGCTTGCCAGATAGGACAGGCTCTCCATCGTCTCGCCGCGGCGGCCGATGAGGGCGCCCATCTTCTCGCCGTCCAGACGGATGATGGTAGCCTCCCCCTTCTGCACAGCGCTGAACTTGACGTCCTGTACGCCCATCTTCTCGATGACTTCCTGCAGGTAGTCCACAGCGGCCTTGACCTTGGCGTTCTCCTCGATGTTGATGGGGATTTCCACCTCTTCGCCCTCTGCGGCGGGAGCAGCCTGCTCTTCGGCAGGGGCAGCTTCCTCAGCGGGAGCGGCAGGCTCTTCCACAGCAGCGGGAGCTTCAGGGGCAGTCTCTTCGACGACAGGCTCAGCCACAGGAGCAGCCTTCTCCTCCACAACGGGAGCGGGCTCCTCAACGGGGGCAGCAGGAACTGCCACAGGCTCGTCCGGCAGCTCGACGCTGACGCGGACCTTGGCGGGAGTGAGCTTCAGGCCCAGAAAACCGGTCTTCTGGGGCATTTCCAGCACTTCGTAGCTGACGTTGATGTCGTCCTTTTCCACGCCCAGCAGAGCGCAGGCGTTGGTGCGTGCTTCATCGACCGTCTTGCCGGTCGCTTCCTGCGTACGGATCATAACCGTCAATCCTCCTTTTTGTTCTGCAGCTCGCTCAGCGGGACAGTGCGCTCGTCCTTGTAGCGCTCAGCATCCTGCTGGCGGGCATACTCGAGGCGGCGCTTGTTCATCTCGCTGGCGGAGATGTTCTTTTCCACGATCTCACCGGTCTTCTCGTCCTGGACCTTGATGGTGGTGCTCTTCACGCCGCGCTTCTCTTCCTTCCTGCGGGAAGCGATCTCGGCCTTGACCTGTTCCTTCATCTTCTCGGGGTCATAGATCTTGCGCATGACCTGGGTCTGGACGGTCATCACGATGTTGGAAATGACGTAGTACAGAGAGAATGCGCAGGGAACGGTAAAGCAGAAGAAGACGTACATCAGAGGCATCATATACATGGTCAGCTTCATGCTGCCCTGCATCTCCTGGCCGGAGGCCTTCATGCTGATGTGGGTGGAGATGAACATGGTGACGACAGCCAGGATGGGGAAGATCAGCAGGGGCAGGTTGTCCGCTGCCAGGCTGTACTGCGGCACACGGGTCAGGTCGATGCCGAAGAAGTCCATGTGCTGGCCGAACTCCGTGATGGTGTTCAGCTGGTCTGCGGTGAACACAGAGGTGACGGTGGACTCACCGGCCAGCACCTGTGCGATGATATTGGTGTCGCGGGTCACCTGAGTGAAGCTGATGCCCAGAGCGGTCATGGCATCGCCTGCGGCGGCAACGGCGTCGGCGCCGATGTGGAAGATGCGCTGCAGCGGGCGGTACACGACCTCGATGACGCCGAACATGACGAGGAAGTTGACCAGCATGGGCATACAGCCGGCGGTGGGCTTATAGCCAAACTCCTGCTGGAGCTTGAGCAGCTCTTCCTGCTGCTTTTCGGGCTTGTCCTTGTACTTTTTCTGGATGTCGGCGATCATCGGCTGGAAAGCGGACATCTTGGCCATGCTCTTCTGCTGGTTGAGCTGCAGAGGGATGCTGAGCAGGCGGATGACGATGGTGAAGATGATGATGTCCCAGCCGTAGTTCGGGATGAGGTTGTAGATCCACTCCATCACATAGCCGAGAGGTACACCGAGGATGTACAAAATATTCATGTCTCTGTCCATTCTGCCCCGCCTGTGGTGCGGGACGGTTATTTTTATCGTAGGACACGCCGCCCACAGTTCAGCACGTCACAAGAAGCAATGATAATAGCTTTTCCTCTCAGCCTCTCCTATCAGGAGAGGTGTCACGCCGCAGGCGTGACGGAGAGGTTTTCCTCCCCTCTGCCGCCCTTTTTCAAAGGGCATTGACGGAGAGGTTTTTCCCGCTTCAGCGCTCTTCCAAAGAGCATCAGCGAAGAAGTTTTCCACTTATTTTTCGTGTCTGGTGGAAAACAGAGCCGAGGCCGAGAGATGCCGGGCCGGATTTTTCCAGCGGCCCTTTTCCGGCACAGGGTCGTAGCCCCAGCGGCCCAGCGGATTGCACCGGGCGATGCGCCACGCCGTCAGCAGCAGCCCTTTGACGCAGCCGTGGGTGCGGATGGCCTCGATGCCGTACTGGCTGCATGAGGGCGAAAAGCGGCAGTTCCGCCCCAGCCCCGGGCTGATGAACTTCTGGTAGAGCCGGATGAGCCCGCAGAGGGCTTTCTGAAAGATGCTCACGCCTCGGGCTTCCGGACCGGCGGCAGGGTGGCCGGGGGCTTTGCGCCCGGCTGCTTTGCCTTATCCGGCAGGCCGGCCTGGGCAAAGAGCTTTGCCACGATGGCGCTGAGCTGCCAGCTCTTGAGCCGGGGGGTCATGCCCCGGGCCACGAAAACGAGGTCGTAGCCGCCGATGTTGTAGTCGAGATGCTCGTCGATGGCGGCCTTCATAACGCGGCGGGCGCGGTTGCGCTGCACGGCGTGGCCGATCTTTTTGGTGGCCGTCAGGCCCACCCGGGTGCGCTTGCTCCGCGTTTTGAGCACGTAGAGCACCAGCGCCTGGTTGACATAGGACTTGCCGCGGGCATACACGCGGCCAAACTCGCCGTTGCGGCGGATGGGACGATAGCGCATCCTGTGCGCCTCCCTTCAGGTGATGTGGGAGCACCGCCCGGAAAAAAGCAATGCTCAGTGTTCAGTATAGCAAAAAAACGCCGACATGAAAAGCTCATCCGGGCGTTTTCTCTGCCAAATCTTTGACAGTTTTTTTAGGCAATGCGACTATTCACCGCAGCTTTCCGGCCTTTTTCCCGAATGCCGGGTAAAAAAATAAGACCGCCAATCCAATATCAGCGGCCTTTTTGCGCATATTCCATTCTGCGCCGGACCTGATGCATCCTGCTCAGGATCAGACGGTCAGGCTCTTGCGGCCCTTAGCACGGCGTGCGTTGATGACCTTGCGGCCGTTCTTGGTGCTCATGCGGGTCAGGAAGCCATGAACTTCCTTGCGCTGACGCTTCTTGGGCTGAAAAGTTCTCTTCATGGTGTATTTCCTCCGTAAAAACTCGTCCCCGGTATGGGGTCTATTCTGGTCCCAAAATGGGGACAGGCTTGCAATTCAACAGTATATCGCACACTATGGCCTTCTGTCAAGCATTTTTTTCGCTTTCCTTCAAACTTTTTTGAAAAACCTCTGTGGAGAAACTTTCAACTTTTTCACCCATTTCCCGTGGAAAACTTTTTATCCACAATATCTTGTGGCTTTTTTCCGCCTTGGACACAAGGCTGTTTCCCAGACGCAGGTATGTCTTTTTTATGTATTATAAATTACCTTATATAATATAGACGCAGGGGGATTTTTGTGGTATACTAACCTGGTATCAGCAGCATTGTTGAAAACTTCAATGGAGTGGATGTACTATGGATTCTTTCAAGGACGTTTTAGAGGCTGCCCAGAGCTACTGCAAGGCGCAGATGGCGGAGCCGACGTATAATCTCTATATCGACGGGTTGGAGCCTATCAGCTTTGAGGACTCCAGCCATATCACCCTCTCGGTGCGCAACGACTTCATCTGCAAGATCGTGACGGACCGTTATCTCGGCCTGCTCAAAGAGGCCTTCAAAACAGTGCTGGGCTTTGACGTGGACATCACCCTCGTCGTCCCCAGCACACCGCCCCACGAAGTGGTGCTGGCCCAGCAGTACGAGGCGAACCCCGCCTCCCCGCAGGGCAACTATGAATTCACCTTCGAGAACTTCATCAAAGGCCCGTCCAACCAGTTTGCGTTTGCTGCGGCGCAGGCTGTTGCGGCCAACCCCTCCGGTGCCTACAACCCGCTGTTCATCTACGGCGGCTCGGGCCTCGGCAAGACCCATCTGCTGACGGCCATCCAGACCGAGATCAAGCGCACCCACCCCGACTTCGTCATCATGTATGTCACCTGTGAGCAGTTCACCAACGAGCTGATCGCGGCCATCCGCGCCGGCAGCACCGAGGACTTCCGGATGAAGTACCGCGTGGCCGACCTGCTGCTGGTGGACGACATCCAGTTCATCGCGGGCAAGGAATCCACCCAGGAAGAGTTCTTCCATACCTTCAACTCCCTCCACGATGCCCACAAGCAGATCGTCATCGCATCCGACCGCCCGGCCAAGGAGATCAAGAGCCTGGAAGAGCGTCTGCGCACCCGCTTCGAGTGGGGCCTGACCGCCGACGTCCAGCCGCCGGATTTCGAGACCCGCGTGGCCATCGTCAAGCGCAAGGCGGAGCTTCTTCACCTCGACCTGCCCGAGGACGTGGCCGAGTTCATCGCCAACCATCTGAAAAATAACATCCGCCAGCTGGAAGGCGCGGTCAAAAAGCTCAACGCCTACTATATGCTCGAGGGCATCCAGCCGGTCATCAGCGTGGCACAGAATGCCATCAAGGACATCCTCAACGAGACCCAGCCCGTGCCTGTCACCATCGAGAAGATCGTGGGCGAAGTATCCCGCACCTTCAACGTCTCCCCTGCCGACATCCGCGGCACCAAGCGGAACGCCAATGTGGCCTCCGCCCGCCGTGTGGCCATCTACATCCTGCGCGAGGTCACCGGCATGAGCATGGAGGAGATTGGCCGGGAATTCTCGGGCCGTGACCATTCCACCATCGTCTACTCCCTCAAGACCATGGAGCGGGACATGAAGAATGACCAGCACCTGCGGGAGACAGTGAGCGACATCATCAAGAATGTGAAGGCTTAACGCACCAGACCGGTGCAAAAGTCATACTCATTCAGGGGTCAAACCCCAAAATATGGGGAGAAAGAGGAACAAAAAGGGGAAAATAGACCTAGATATTGTGGTGAAAGGCCGAAACTTTCCACTCTTTCCACATGGTTTTCAACATTCAACTTCCGTTTTTCACAGCGGATGTGGAAAGAACCACCGCTCTCCCCGATTCAACATTCCATTCACAGTTCCTCAACATCTCCGTGGAAAACCAAATCCCCGCATCCCGGCAAGGGTTTGCAGAGTTTTCCACATCTTCCCCACCCCCTACTACGATTACTACAACAAGTTCAATAAAGAAAACAGGTTTTTGCATCGGATCCCATGAGGAACGACAGCAAAACTGACGCAAAAAAGGAGAGAAGAAGATTTGAACATCATCTGCGACAAAACTCTTCTGAGTGCAGCCATTGACGGCGTATCCAAAGCAGTCACTCTGCGCTCTACCATCCCGGTACTGGAGGGCATTTTACTGAAGGCAGAAGGCTTCCAGCTGACCCTTACCGGCTACGACCTCGAAATGGGCATCGTGACCACCATCGAAGCCAATGTCAAAGAACCCGGTGAGATCGTGCTGAACGCCAAGCTCCTCAGCAGCATGATCAGCCGGATGCCGGCAGGCCAGATCACCATCCAGTCTGCCGATAATGGCAAGACCACCATCCAGAGCGGCGTGGCACAGTTCGAGATCCAGTCCATGTCGGCCACCGATTTCCCCGAGCTGCCCAACACCGGCGCCGAGGAGACCCTGACCATCAAGACCGGCGTGCTCCGCGATATGATCGACCGCACCCTCTACGCCGTCAGCCAGGATGAGAAAAAACCTGCGCATACCGGTGAACTTTTTGAGATAGAGCCGGATAAAATGACCATCGTTGCCCTGGACGGCTACCGTCTGGCCATTGTGGAGCGGCCCGTCACTGCCGTCAAGGACATCCGCATCATCGTCCCCAGCAAGACCATGACCGAAGTGGCTCATCTGCTGCCCAACGACGACGAAGAGCCGGTCCACATCTGTGCCAACCGCCGCTACGCCGTGTTCATGACCGCCGGCTACACCATCATGAGCCGCCTCATCGAGGGCGAGTTCCTCAACTATCACAATGTCATTCCGGCAGGCAGCCGCACCCGTGTGACCATCGACACCAAGGAGTTCATCGAGACCATCGAGCGCGCTTCTCTGATTATTACAGAGCGTTTAAAAAATCCCCTCCGCATCACTTTTACAGAGGGTAAAGTCGTCGTCCGCTGCCAGACCAATCTGGGCCGCGTCGTCGATGAGTTCAACGCCGAGTGCGAGGGCGACGAGGTGGAGATCGGCTTCAACAACCGCTACCTGTTGGACGCGCTGCGCAATGCCCGCACCGAGAAAGTGCGGATGGAGATCAGCGGCCCGCTGAGCCCGGTGAAAGTGCTGCCGGTGGAGGGCAATGACTTCCTGTATCTGGTCCTGCCCGTCCGCTTCAAAAACGACTGAGAGGCGTAATAAAATGCAAAAGATCCTCATCCATACCGAATTCATCAAGCTGGACGCCCTGCTGAAATATGCGGGCCTGTGCGAGACCGGCGGCGAAGCCAAGGAGCTCGTTCAGGGCGGGGCCGTGAAGGTCAACGGCGAAGTCTGCACCATGCGCGGCAAGAAGTGCCGTCCGGGCGACACCGTGGAGCTGGACGGCCAGACCATCGAGATCGGGATGGGCGGCTGATGCGGCTGCTCTCTCTCGAAGTCGAAAATTACCGGAACATCGCCTCGGCCAGCCTGACGCCGGGCCGGGAGCTGACTGTCATCTGCGGCAACAACGGCCAGGGCAAGACGAACCTCCTGGAAGCCATCTGGCTGCTCACCGGCGGCAAGAGCTTCCGGGGCGGCAAGGACGCAGAGCTGGTGCGCCGGGGCGAACCCTTCGCCGTGCTCAAAGCGTCCACCCTCCGCGCACAGCAGGAAGAGCAGGAAACGGAAGAGCCGAACCGCGTCCGCCTGACGGTGGGCGCGCCGGACTCTCCCCGCCCGGGCCGGACAGTCTCGGTAAACGGGGGCGCAGTCAAGCGGGCGGCCAGCCTTGCGGGCAGCTTTCCGGCGGTGGTCTTCGACCCCGGACACCTGAGCCTTGTAAAAGGCGCGCCGGAAGGGCGGCGGAAATTTCTGGACGCTGCCCTCTGCCAGCTCTACCCCGGATACCTGACCCTTTATCGCCGCTATGTCCGGGCTTTGCAGCAGAAAAACGCGCTGCTTCGACGCTCTTCCAATGGCATGGAACGGCCTTATGCCGAAAAGCGGGCCTTGTTAGAGGTGCTGAATGTGGAGCTTGCCCAGCAGGGCGAGGCCATCCAGCAGCGGCGCAGAGCCTATCTCGCCGCCCTCTCCCCGCTGGCCTGTGCCAACTATGAGGAGCTTTCCCGCGGGGCGGAAACACTGAGTCTGCGGTATGCGGCCCAGTTCGAGCCGGGCGGTCTGGCCCAGCTTCTGCGGCAGAAAATGCCCGAAGAGCTGCGGGCCGGGCAGAGCCTCTGCGGCCCTCACCGGGAAGATCTGGACCTTCTTCTGGATGGTCAGCCTGCAAAAGTGTATGCGAGTCAGGGACAGCAACGGAGCGTCGTGCTCAGCCTGAAAATGGCCGAAGCCGCCGCAGCTGCCTCCATCACGGGCGAACACCCGGTGATGCTGCTGGACGACGTGCTCAGCGAGCTGGACGATGGCCGCAAGCAGTATCTGCTCACCCGGATGCGGGAAAAGCAGACCTTCGTGACCAGCTGCGACGACACCGCTTTCCTCAAAACGGACGGCGAGGTCTACCGGATGAACGGCGGCGTGCTGACGAAAGTGTGATGCAATGTATGTACACCTTGGCCGCGATTATGTCCTGAACGACCGGGACATCATCGGCATCTTCAATCTGGAAACGACGACCATCTCACCCCGGGGGCGGGAGTTTCTGAACTACGCCCAGAAAAACGGGGCGGTGGTGAGCCTGTCCGATGAGCTGCCCCAGAGCTATGTGCTGGCAGATTCCCCGGTGGATACGATCTATCTCTCGGAGCTGTCGCCGGCTGCGCTCAAACGGCGCACGGAGATGAAACTGGAATAAGCCAACCAGCGATTGATCGCTTTTACAAATAGTAACGAAAAAACGAAACAAAACAAAAGGGAGAAAGGAAATGGCAGAGGAAATCATTACCAGTACCAACGCAGAAACTGCGACGGACCATGAATACAACGCCAGCGAGATCCAGGTCCTGAAAGGTCTGGAGGCAGTGCGCAAGCGCCCCGGTATGTATATCGGCTCCACCGGCGAGCGCGGCCTGCACCATCTGGTGTACGAGATCGTGGACAACGCCATCGACGAGGCTCTGGCCGGTTACTGCGACCACATCGAGGTCAAGATCCTGAAGGG
>OGZT01002023.1_pt1 | contig 12385 bp, 10 predicted proteins | sample 1576891 | NCBI WGS metagenome assembly OGZT01 (sample SAMEA3541521, study PRJEB24748) | human gut metagenome | biome: human gut; feature: human-associated habitat; material: faeces | place: China | collected 2012 | reverse complement strand
TTCTTCGCTTCATGCTCTTCCCTCCCTTACCTGACACAATTCCTGCTGTTTCTGATACATATTTGCATAGCTTCCTGCTTTTTTCATAAGTTCTCCATGTGTGCCGCTCTCTGTAATCTGACCGTTTTCCAACATATAAATCTGATCAGATGCCACCACATTTGCAAGCCGGTGAGAGATAAACAGAATCGTTTTCGTCTTTGCCAGCTCCCGGATCACTTCCATGATCTGATCCTCACTTTCCACATCAATATTGGACGCTGCCTCATCAAAAATATACATCGGCGTATCATGAAGAAGTGCTCTGGCGATGGCAAGACGCTGTCTCTGTCCTCCCGAAAAGTTACTTCCCTGCTCCTCCAGCATCGTATCCAATCCATTTTGTGCCTGCAAAAACTCATACAGATTTACCTGCCTGAGCGCTGCTTCCATCTGTTCTCTCGACACAGATGGATCCGCCATTTTCAGGTTTTCTTCTACCGTTCCCTTGAACAGATAACTGTTATGTCTCACCAAGGTGATCTTATCCATCAGACTGGACTCTTTAATCTCCTGAATCGGTACATTATTGATCTGGATCTGTCCCGAAAATGTACGATTCTTCCCTGTCAAAAGTGCCGCAATGGTACTTTTTCCACAACCGGACAGACCCACCAGAGAGACAAATTTTCCGGATGGTATGGTCAGCGAAATATCCCGTAATACCTTTCGCTCCGGCTCATAGGAAAATTCCACATGCTGCAGTGTGACGTCCATTTGTTCGCCCTCAATCTCGTGCTCTCCCCGTTTTGGCTCTTCCATATCCAGAATCTTAAAAATCTTGTCACTTGCCGACATTCCGTTCATGGCAATGTGGAAGAAAGAACCCAGCAAACGCAGTGGAATGAAAAATTCAGATGCAAGCAGAATAATCGTAAACGCCCCTGCGAGTGATACATTTCCTGCCAGATACTCTTTGACAGTCACAATCATTCCAATTGCTGCTCCGCCATATGCTACAATATCCATCACACTGACAGAATTAAGCTGCATAGTGAGCACTTTCATCGTGATCTTACGAAACCGCTCTGATTCGTCGTCCATTTCTTTGGCTTTTTGCTCATCTGCCTGATAAATCTTTAAGGTTGTGAGTCCTTGCAGGTTCTCTAAGAAACTGTCACCAAGTTCTGTATAGATTCCCCAGTATTTGCTCAGCAGTTTCTTTGCGAATTTCTGTACTGCCACGATCGACATCGGAATCAGCGGTACACATACAAGAAGCACAATACATGCCTTGATGCTGATCGGTGACAATACCGCAAACAATGTGATCGGTGCAAGCAGACTGTAGAACAGCTGCGGAAGATATCTCCCATAATAAATCTCCAGCTGCTCGACTCCTTCCGCAGACACCTGAACCACCTCGGAAGTAGATACCTTTTCTTTATAGGCCGCTCCCAAACGCAGCAGCTTCTCATAAATCTGCTTTCTTAAAACCGTCTTTACATCCGCACTTGCCCGATAAGAGGCATATGCAGCTCCTTTTTCGCACAGAAAACGCGCACAGATTGCCAGGATCACAATTCCTGCCGTTTGCAGCATCACCTGCTGATCCAATGTTTTTTCAAACAGCTGCTGGATCATATTTCCTGCCGCAAACACTGCTGCGATCTGAAACAGCAGTGCGATCCACTGCCAGAAAATATTAGCTCCGATATATTTTCCCGAGCCCTTCAACAGCTTGAGTAGTCTCGTCTTAATCATATGTTTCTTTCCTTCCCATTCTCTTTTTTTCTTTTGCAGAAGTGATCACGTGCCGGATTGCCATGATTGGATGATAAAATAACATTCTCGGTCCGGCAAACCGCATCACATTTCGAATTTCTTCTCTCATCTGCGGCTTGTAACAATGTACCCTGCAGTTACTGCAGAATGTCTTTGTCTCCATAAACGGACATTTATCCACACGCATTGCGGCATAGTCTCTGAGTTTTTCACACTCCTCGCACAGTCCATGATGTTTTTCCACAGTTTTATGTTTTTTCCGGCAATAAAGGTGGATCATCAGATCCACGATCTGCTTTTCTTTTTCCCGTTTGTTCTGCACTTGCTGACTCTTTTTTATATCTTTCATTTAAGCCGCCTCAATTCTGATCGTCTTGATTTTTGTAAAGAAATATACATATTTAAAAAGGATCAGCAGAAGAATAAAAATACGCCCCGGCAGATTGCTCATCATAAAAAATGCACACATCAGCATTGCGGATGCCGGAAGCAGAATACACAGCTTTGTCTTTAATGTCATGGCACGCTCCTTTACAAAGCTGTCCAGATGATTTTTGTAAAGCTTCGTCCCCATAAACCACTTGTGAAATCTTTCCGATCCTCTTGCAAAACAAAAAGATGCCACCAGCAAGAATGGAGTTGTCGGCAAAATCGGCAGGATCACTCCCACTGCTCCGATTCCAAGACATAAAAACGCTGCTGCCAGCCATAACATTTTCAATGGGTTTTTTCTCATACGCTCTCCTTTTTTCACTTCTACCAAAAGTTTTTATCATCTATTTTTCAATAGTCTCAACTAACAAAGTGATGCTACCATAATTGATAATTATTTTCAAGTAAATTTTTACAGGAAATCAGAAGAACTTTCTGTGAATTTGCTGTTCAAAAGAAAAATCCATGATATGATAAGGAACAAATGTAGAAAATAATTTGATTTGACAAGGTGATTTTATGGATAAATTTGAAAAACGATGGATTCGACGTGAATTTAATAAAACAAACGGTATGATTTTTCTTTACAAGATCTTATTTGGCCAACTCACTTTTTTGATCATGATGGCGATGTACCGGCTGTTTCCGGTTGACGAACATTTTAATGACGGAGCTGTCTGGTATCTGATCTCCGGCTTTCTCTGTCTCGGGATCTTTGTCATATGGCGCAGACCTTCCTTTTTCCGTACGCAGATTTTTCCGGTACATTCTCATATGAGCCCGGGAAAATTTCTCAGCTTTTTCGGGATTTTTATGATCGCACAGAACGCTTCTTCCGTTCTTTATGTACTTATGGAAATGGGAGCACAGCACTTCGGTTTTACATTTGCGCGTTCTCTGGAAGCTGCTACGGGAGGCTCTGTTACGATCTCTATGCTTCTCTACTCCGGATTTGCTGCTCCGCTGATCGAGGAATTCATTTTCCGCGGTGCTGTTTTAAAGACATTGGAGCCTTTCGGCAAGTGGTTCGCACTTTTGGCCTCCTCACTTGCCTTTGCTCTCATGCACGGAAATTTTGCACAGATTCCTTTTGCAATGGCTGCCGGACTGATCCTTGGATATATCGCTATGGAATACTCGATCTGGTACAGTCTCCTTTTGCATATTTCCAACAATCTGATCCTGGGAGATGTTCTGCCCCGTATTGCAGGCATAATGCCTGGCAACAGCGGAAATATCCTGTACAATGTGATCACCAATCTGCTCGTCATCCTTGGAATTGTGCTCCTGCTTCGAAAATACCGCTCCATTCCCCGCATCTGCAGCAGCGAGTCTCACAATACGGGGAAACTGTTATTTTTATATTTTACTTCCGTTTTTGGAATTTTATTTACACTGTCCTGTATCTGGAGCGGATTTGCCGGAATCAGTCCGCTGTAGTGTTTCTTTTTAATAACTCTACCACATACTGCTGAGCTTTTTCCCCGTATAAAAAGACATCGTACAGATTTCCGTTCTGACTTTCCCTCTCTTCTGCCCGGATGCCCAGCGCTTCTCCTTTTTCTGTCAGAAAGGTTCTGCTGTATCCGTTCCAGAACTTCTGCTCCAGATACCCTTCTGCCAGAAGTTCCTCAGTAATGGATTTGATCGTCAGACGCTTCATCGTCTTTTCATCCCGCAGTGCATTGATAGATGCCACGAATTCGCTGATTGTCGTCTCCGTGACAAAAGCGATCTGCTGTTCCATTTCCTCTGTCAGATGAAATGCCTCTTTTCTTCCTTTTTTTGCCCGCTCTGTCAGCGGAATCTCTGAAGCACCATAGTTCGTTTCCTCGGCTCCGTATGCCGCCTTATCTCCATTCGTAATATCACGAATGCAGTATAAAAACGCCTCCCCATACTGTTCCAGTTTTCTGGCGCCCATCCCGTTAGCTGTCAGCATTTCTTCTTTTGTGAGAGGGATTTTCACGCACATATCATGAAGCGTCTTATCAGATGCCACCATATACGGCGGAATGGATTTTTCTTTTGCCAGTTCGCTGCGCAGCTTTCGGAGTTCTTCAAACAGATGCTGCGCTTTTTCACTCAGGTCTCCCAGTCCTTTCACACCTCGCCTTGCAGATGTTTTCTGTACTTCCGCTTTTCTGTATGCGATCACAAACGGATCCGTCCCTTGAAGCAATTCTTCTGATGTATCTGTGAGCTTCAGTAATGCGTATTTATCTTTTGTCTGGCACAGATAGCCTCGCTCCAGCATCGCCTGAATGATCTCTTTGATGCGTTCCTGTCCGATTTTGCTTTGTTTTCCATAACAAAGATTGTCGTTCATCCGGTAATTTCGGATTTTTGCAGTATTTTCGCCGAGCAGCGTGCCTGCTATCATGTTCACCCCGAATCTCTGCCCGGACTCACGGACGCATTCAATCACATCTGCTGCCGCTTCTGTTGCATCCATCTCTTCCAGTTCCTCCAGACAGTTGGAGCAGTTTCCACAGAGCTCTTTTGCCTGTTCCCCAAAATAACCGAGAATATAATTTCGCAGGCATCCCGTAGTCGTACAGTAGGTTGTCATCTTCTGAAGCCGCTCCCGATCCTGCACCTGGATATTCTGCATCTCTTCCGCTGTGTATTCTCCATAGTTTTCCTTGCTTTCCAGCAGAAACTGATTGATAACGACGTCCTGAGGCGAATAGTAAATGATGCATTCTGACGGCTCCGAATCCCGTCCGGCTCTTCCCGCTTCCTGATAATAATTTTCCAGACTTTGGGGCATATTGTAATGCAGGACATACCGGACATTGGACTTATCAATCCCCATTCCAAACGCATTGGTTGCGATCATCACCTGGATCCGATCGTAAATAAAATCCTCCTGACTGCTCTTTCTTGCCTCATTGCCCATTCCCGCGTGATATCTGCCCACTGAAAATCCCGCACTTTCCAGAAACAGGTAAAGTTCATCCACATTCTTTCTTGTGGCACAGTAAATAATTCCGCTTTCATCCGAATGTTTTTCCAGATACTCCCGGATTCTTTCTTTTTTCTCTTTTGTTCTCTGCACCTCAAAATACAGATTTTCCCGGTCAAATCCTGTCACTGCCACATAAGGATTCTGCAGCTTCAGTACTTCCCGGATGTCTGTCTGTACACGCTTTGTTGCCGTGGCAGTAAAGGCTGTCACGATCGGACGGACAGGAAGCTGGCGGATAAATGAAACAATCCGCACATAACTCGGTCTGAAATCCTGTCCCCACTGAGAAATACAGTGTGCCTCGTCAATCGTCACCATAGAGATTTCGGCATGACAGGCAAAGTCGAGAAACCTTGGAGTCTCCAGACGCTCCGGCGCCACATAGACGATTTTGTATCGTCCCGCTTTTGCAAATTCCAAAGCCTTTGCAACCTGGTTTTCTGTCAGCGAACTGTTGATATACGCCGCATGGATCCCTGCTTCGTTCAATGCTTTTACCTGATCCATCATCAGAGAAATTAACGGTGAGATTACAATGGTGATCCCCGAAAGCATCAGCGCCGGAACTTGATAGCAAAGAGATTTTCCTGCCCCGGTCGGCATGATGGCAAGCGCATCTCTTCCGCCTAAAATCTGATCGATGATCTCCTCCTGTCCCGGACGAAATGAATCGTATCCAAAATATGTTTTTAAAATCTGTAGTTTTTCCCCTTCCACTGCCAGACCTCCTCTCTTTCTAAATTCCAAGCGTCTTTCGCACTTGTTCTCTTCTCTGATAAAACTCCTGATAAAATGACCCGTCATCCTCTGCTTCGTATGGAGTCTGATAAAACAATCGCAGAATATACGTCGTAAGGATCTGGATATTCTCTTTTTCCAGCTCTCCTATTGACTCTTCGCAAGTCAGAAGAAATTGGTGCCAGTCTGAAATGTACTGCTCATAAGCTTTCAGGTTGGTAATTCCGAGCCATTTTTTCACTTTCACCTTTCCGCGGTTCTCTTTTTTGCATTCTTTTGTCAGAAGAAAATATCGAAATCCCTCTTCTTCATACAGCCTTCCCAGCGGAAACAGTCGGCAGATTCCCGACCGAAACGCATGAATCCCACATCTTTCGTTCTCATCCAGAAACGGACAGGCATCCGTCTTAGGATCCATTTTTAAATTTGGAAGGATCATACCATCTACTACATTTAACTCGATCTCCTGATTCAGAAGCCCGGCAAAATCCTTTCCGGTTGCCTGTTTCAAATGAAACAGATCGATGGGATCCAGAATAATAGATTTCCCCATTCCGCGACAGCATGCCGAACACCCCTGACACTCATAACAATCTGCCTTTACCATATCATTTGAAGTATATAATTTTCCATCTGAAATCTCATTTAAATCTACATTACGCCTCATACAAGCTCCTTTATCATCTAAAATATTTCTAACCAGTTTATTTTAACACGCTTTTTATGGACTGGACAACAGCAACTATTTCTCCGTCATTTTTGCCAATTTTATATCCATTTCTCCACTTTTTTATTGCAATATGATACAATACAAAAACAAACAACCTAACAAAGGAGGGCACACTATATGAATCACCTGAATTCTATTTATCAGCGTCTGCAGTCTAATTATAGCGATTGTGATATCACATACGCTCCCGGGCTTTTGACTGTAAAGTGCAAAAACGGTGAAATCCGGGCAGACGGTTTTCGTACCTGCTTTCTCGAAGATGGAAAGACCGTACAGGAGCTTTTGGAAAAAAACGATGACAATCTCTATGAAGAAATGGAACGATTTATCCTTTATCTGCAGGAAGGCGGAGCAAATCTGGAGACAGAGTCACTTCCATCGGAAATTCCGGAGACAGACGATGAGGATGGAAAAATATCCGATACAGCAGATCAGTCCATGACGTTCTCCCCGAATCCAGAAGGAGTGGTCAAACCACCTCGTAAATGGCCGGCACTCCTTTCCGGTATTGTGATCATTTTGTACAGTCTCCTGGGACTGTTTATGACACTGTTTTATATGGGGGATGCCCCTTCTGTCGGGATTGCACTGGGAATTGTGATGCATGTGAGCATTCTTCTGTCCGGTATCGCCTTGCTGGTTTGTCGTGCTCCAAAACTGCCGGAACATTCCCGTCCTGTCATTTGTATCCAGGAGCGGCTTTTCGTTTCTGTTTTAGCGTTTATTGTCTGGCCACTGGCACTTTTTCTTTTGTTGATTGCTTTCGGATACTGCGTCCAGCCTCCTCTGGATGTTCCATTTGGTCTGATTATGTTTCTGATTGGACTGGGACTTCTCATCTGCGGGATCTGGATGCTGCTGGCCGGAAAAAACCGCAGATTGTACGTTTTTGAAAACGGAAGTCTGACTTATATGACAAGCTGGGGACGCAAACGTGAACTTCTTCCCGGACAGCGATTTTCCATCCGCTTCGGAGCCAATGACTCCATTCAGTTTTTAAATGCGGACAAAAAGAAAATTTTCGCGATCGAACGTAATATGCGCGGCGTAGACAAACTGGCGGACTGGGTCGAATCCAGAGAGATTCCGCTTGAGATAACAAAGTTAAAAGAACAACAGATTCAGCAGGAAGAAGGAATCGAACCTGTCATTCAATGGCGGGAAGAATATACAACCAGACTTCACAGCCACCTAAAAGAAATCCGACTTGGGAAATGGCTGGTACTGGCACTCTTCTGGGCCGGCAGTATCATTCCGCTTTTCTTTTTCATCGCAGGAGCCTTGAAGTTCAGCCAGACCATCTACCTGATGGCAGCTTCTCCCCTTCCATTGATTGTATATTATCTGGCGTTTGCGCCTGTCCTGACACTAAACGGAAAGCAAAAAGGCGCCACTGCAGAATGGCAGTCTCACCATATCCGCATTTCTCTCCCTCTGGTTTTGCTTCCTGCATTGTGGCTGATGTCAGTATTTCACTACGGTCTGGAGCAAGTACTGATTATGGAAGAAAAATGGTACACACTGGCATTCTGGTTTGGACTTGGCGCAATCTTTATCATCGCCTTTGTTCTTCGCACTCCAAAACGTCTGCGTGGAGAAGGGCTTTTCATGATCGGTCTGTCACTCCTGTTGGTGGCAGAACCGATGATGTATGCCGGTAATTTTGCCCTGTGTGGAGAGGAAACCCACTATCCGGCAAAAGTACTGGAACGAAATATAGAACAAGACGATGACGATGATTCTCTGGAATATTCTTTGACTGTGCAGTTGGATGACGGAACAGCTTTTGAATTTCCTGTTACCGAAGAATTGTATGAAATGGAAGAGTCCGGAACAGAATTTGTTGTATGTCAGAGAGAAAATCCATTGGGTGTGCGAATGCTGGATCTGCACTTGCCGCCGGAAAAATAGTCACAGATATTTTTATAAATGGAACTGATAAATCAAAATTACAATAAGGAGAAAAAATATGTTCAATATAATAGAATTGTTATTTCCTGTGATCTTCATACTAATCTTTATAATGATTATATTCACTTTTGCAAAGGGGATTTCTACTTGGCATAAAAACAATAATTCTCCCCGTTTAACTGTATCAGCAAGAATCGTTGCAAAACGCCAGAATACCACGTATCAAAATCATCCAAACGCTGGAGATACCTCAGGAGCTCATGGATATCATACAACATCCAGTACTACTTATTATGTCACTTTTCAAGTGGAAAGCGGTGACAGAATAGAGATGTCTGTATCCGGCTCAGAGTACGGAAAGCTTACAGAGGGCGATGAAGGAAAATTGACATTTCAAGGAACAAGATATTTACAATTCAATATGGAAAATTGAACAACAAATACATCATTGAACAGTGAATATTTCAATGATACAATTCTATCCATTAGAATAAATTATTAGGAGCAATACAGAAACTTATGGAAAAAAATACATTAGGTGAAACAATCTATCATTTACGTAAAAAATCTGGACTGACACAAGAGGCATTGGCGGATGGTATTTGCTCCCCTGTTTCTATCTCAAGGATAGAAAACGGAAAACAAATGCCATCGGGAAAAGTTTTAGAACAACTCCTTGCACGCCTTGGCACAAGCACTTATCAGCTCTGCAATATTTATTATGAAAACGAGTGTCAGTCATCCTTACGCCAAACTTTAGATGAAATCAGTGAACAAGTATCCGCAGGTGAGTTTATTCAGGCAAAAAAGACATTACAGCAGCTTTCTACTGAAAAAATGGACATCGCTAATCTCCAGTACACCAAAATGATTCATGTGGCAATTCGTATGCATGATGGTGCTGCAGACGAGCAAATGGAAGATGAATTAACAAACGCACTCCATCTGACAAAACCCGATATCGACTTCAATGATTTTCGCAGGGAGTTGTTTTCCCCTACGGAGGCTAATATTCTTGTCATGCTAACGGCAGCAAAATATATGGCGGGTAAAAATTTAGAAGCTATTCGTATTGGTGAGGAAATCCTGTTTGCCTTGGAACGCAGCCATAGTCGTCTTTCTGACTATAAGGTCCTTCAGATCAATTTAGCGCATAATCTAAGCCAAATTCTGCAAGATGAGGGACGGTATCAAGAAGCGCTTCTCTATGCAAAAAAAGCAGAGAATCTCAGCATTTGTGGAACAGAACAGTTTCTCCTTCCGGAAATTGAATTTAGTATTGCACAAATTCTTAACAATATGAAAAAAAGGCAGGAAAGTCGTATGCGTATGGAAGCGCTGATTCCCTATATGCGCCTGATTGGAAAAAAAGAAATGGCAGATTTAGTTCAAGAATATTTAGAGAAAAACTTAACAAATGATGTAAATTAAAACTATACATGGCTCGATATGGAAATGCCGCATTCTTCCCTTTACAATTTACTTGTCGAAGGGAGATATCAAGATTATGAAAAAAATAAAATGGGAACACATCCTGCTGTTTTTCTTAGAATTACTAGTAAATATGGCAACTGTAGGTGTCGCAATTCTATTAAACGCCTTAATTGATGCTGCACAAATTTCCATTACCAGCCAAGACGCTCACCATTTACAAAAAGTGTTGTTTATTAGTATTCTCTATGCTGTATGTTTAGGTGTACTGATCTTTTTGTCAAATCGATACAAAGCCTGCTATATCAGAAAACGTTTACTTGAGATGCGTACTGTATTAGCAGATGGTACTTTGCAATCAAGTATTGCTAACTATGAAGAAACGGGTAATGCGTCATATGTTACGGCATTCAACCAAAATTTTTCTATCATTGAGGAAAAAGTGTTGCAAAACCGTATTTCCATCTTAGACTCTGTCATTTGTATCGTGTTTGCTGTTCTCGTGCTTTTATACATGAATCCACTTATTGCTGTTATCTCCATTGCAGCCATGGCAATCCCAAGCTTATTGCCAAGTCTTTTTACCAAGGTACTTGGCACAGCACAGGAAACAGTCATGAAATCAACAACATCCTACAATGAAACAGTAGCTGATCTTCTAACTGGTTATGAAGTGATAAAAACTTACCATGCAGAGGATGAGATGTTTCATAAATTTTCTAAGACAGCAAAACGATTAGATAGCAACAAAGAACATTTTTCATCCTTGATGGCAAGTGTATATGGTTTAACTACACTTTCATCTGTCGCTGTCCAATTTTTTATCATGGGGTTGGCTGGATTTTTTGCAGTTAAGGGATATATCACCATTGGCAGTATTGTCGCAGTCACTCAGCTTACCGGACAAGTGATTTCTCCTGCCTTCGAGCTTTCTGCAAAGATTAGCGAACTAAAGTCTGCCAGACCTGTATTGGATACTTTGCATACTCTTTCTCATCCTGAAATCCATGAGAAAAAAACAGGACACAAACTCAAAAAACATATTTCACTACGAAATGTAAGTTTCAAGTACGATGACAGAACTATCTTAAAAAATGTATCTGCCACTTTTGAAAAAGGAAAGAAATACGCGATTCTCGGAAAAAGTGGAAGTGGGAAAAGCACACTGTTAAAACTCATTGCAGGATATTATCCAGAATTCGAAGGAAAGATTTGTACAGATGAAATCGCAGCTCTTCCAGACAGACTGGCTATGATTCATCAAAAAACTTTTTTATTCAATGATAGTGTTCGCAATAACCTTACTCTGTGGAAATCATACACAGAGCACGAAATCACAGAAGCTGTTAAGAAAGCAGGACTAAAGGTGTTTATTGAAAATTTGCCACAAGGACTCGATACAATAATCGAGGAAAACGGAAACAATTTCTCAGGAGGAGAATGTCAACGTCTTGCTATCGCCAGAGCTTTGTTAAGTGGAAAGGATATACTGCTAATGGACGAAGCAACATCGTCATTGGATGAACAAACCGCAAATGCTGTAGAAAACAGTATTTTATCATTGGAAAATATCACATGTATCAGCGTCACTCACAGACTCTCTCCGGAAACCATGCAAAAATATTCAGCAGTCCTGACAATGGACAAAGGAGAATTGCACGAATATGTTCTATGATATTATGCAAATAACTATTATTTCTATTGCTGCGCTTATTGCCATAATTTACTTAAGTATTTGCCAAAAACAACATGCGGAACTATATAATAAGGTATTTTAAGCAGGATTCACACATGACATTTCTGCAGAATCAGTAGAAAAGTATCGAAGAAATTACGTTTTAACAGAAATCATGTAAATTGTAACCTATTGCCTTACAGAATTGATGCAGATGTGCTATATTGAAAATGCAAAAAGAACAACCGCCCACAAGGGGTTGACCAATTAAAGAATGTACATAGAAAATACCACCCTCACTCGCCAAAGTATCATATCATTTTGAGGGTGGTTTTTCTATGGCTTAAATCATCAGTGACAAATCATGTAAATGAATGTCAGTAGTGATAAAATGAACATTCCAACGGCCATAAGGTCTTTAAAATCAAAGTGATTTTTATTATCGTTCATCAGCCCCCCCATTCTATGTAAAATAGAGGTCATCCACCCTGTAACACGGTTGTTCTACTTGAAGTGTTATCATATTCTTACTGATATTTCAATTCCCTGTTGCCCGTGCAGCCCTTCTCTAATAGTCTGCATTTACTCAAACATCTTCTTATAAAAATCAATTTTAATTCAACCGATCGTTCTCCTTACACAAACACTGCCAGCTTTTTTATGCAAAATCCCAATCCCAAAATCGCCTTTCACTTTCCTCAAGCAAAAGACGATTTTTACGATTTTCTTCTAT
>OGZT01002017.1_pt1 | contig 12404 bp, 9 predicted proteins | sample 1576891 | NCBI WGS metagenome assembly OGZT01 (sample SAMEA3541521, study PRJEB24748) | human gut metagenome | biome: human gut; feature: human-associated habitat; material: faeces | place: China | collected 2012 | reverse complement strand
TGCGTTGGAAATTAACTCTTTAGTTGCATTACCCGCACCTGCAAGTTTCTCCTTAGTAGCTTCTCCCGCACCTGCAAGTTTTTCTTTAGCCGGCTCAACTGCCTCTGCCAATTTTTCTCTTGCCGGTTCAACTGCTTCTGCAAATTTTTCTTTTGCAGCTTCGCTGGCATTGGCCCACTTTTCTCTGCTTTCTTCAGTTCTCTCGTCAAGCTTTTCAAGACTTTCCTCAGCTCTGTCTGCCATATTAATTGCAGAATTTCCAACAACATCCTTAATCTGATTTCCAAGATTATTAAGGTCCTCAGCCACCTTGTCAAGCTGTCCCAAACTCTTACGGATACCAATAAGATTCTTAAGAGTAACAACCATATCTATTGCAAAAATAGTAACAAGAATACTTATTATAATAATTCCTGCAATCTTTGGAAGCCTTCTAACCAAAGCAAAAATCGGTGGATGAACAAGCTTCATCACTGCCACAACGCCAAGTCCCCACATAATACTAAATCTTAAGCAAACATAGCCGCCAATATTAAACTTGTTCTTTGTGTAATCCCACCATCTCATATGGAAAATTTTGTCCAAAACCCAGCCGCCAAAAAGTTCAACAGCTGTACAAATAATAAACCCACCAATGAAAAGCAAAATAAAATTGTCCCTGTATGGAGTAAGCGCTGCAAGAACTCCCAACATTCCACATCCATAAATAGGACAAACCGGTCCATTCAAGAATCCTCTGTTCTCAACTCTTCTTGCTACAATGGCAACGAACGCCACCTCAACGCACCAGCCCAGGAAACTATAAATAAAAAATAAAAGTGCTACATAATAAAAATCAAAACTCATAACAACCCTCACATTTAATTTGTCTGTTAGCAAAGTATTATAGCATAAAAACAAAAATGTGTCACTTAAGTAGAAGGGTTGATAACAAAACTCAACATAACTTATCGTAATTTTTGCAAGCGTACCACAAAAAACGCATTTTCCAAAATTTGGGGTACGCTATCCGATAATAATATTGTTTTCTTGTTTTATGTAAACCAGTTTGCCCATTATTGTCAAATTTCACTCCCGCAATAATTTCTCAAGTCTATTCTCACTACATTTTTGCTTATCGGATTGCTACGTGCTTCGCACTCCCGCAATCCTTCCCAAGCATTCGCATATCGTGAAGCTTTCGCTTCACTTTATGCTCATTCTTGGGGCGTGTCCTAAGTCCAGTCATCCACCTTTGTGCAAGCACAGGTGGATGACTGGACTTGTACACTGTAAGCAAAAAAAAAGAGAAGCCACCACTTTATGTTTTCTCTCATAAAGTGATGGCTTCCAATATACAGTTTTAAGATAGACGTACTATTTATAACAAATTTCTTCATTACCAATACGTAGCAATCAATTTCATTTTAATCTAGAATAAGATTCCACCATACTGTGCAATTACTGTTGCAAAAACAAGTGAAACAATTGTCATTAACTTAATAAGAATGTTAATTGATGGTCCTGATGTATCCTTGAATGGATCACCTACTGTATCACCAACTACGGCTGCCTTGTGTGCTTCGCTTCCTTTACCTCCGGCAAAACCACCTTCGATAAACTTCTTAGCATTATCCCAAGCACCACCGGCATTTGCCATAAATACTGCCATCATAACACCACTTACAAGTGAACCTGCAAGCATACCACCTAAAGCTTCTGCTCCAAGTAAAAATCCAATAACAAGTGGCACAAGAACTGCCATGATACCAGGAACAATCATTTCATGTAATGCTGCTTGTGTTGAAATACCTACACATAATGTATAGTCAGGCTTTTCTGTTCCCTTAAGTATACCTGGTTTTTCTTTGAACTGGCGACGAACTTCTTCAATCATCTTGTTTGCAGCCTTACCAACTGAAGACATTGTCAAAGCTGAGAACATAAATGGAAGCATACCACCAATGAAAAGACCAACTACAACGCTTGCATCTAAAATATTGATACCGTTCTTTGTGATTCCTGCTGTTTCCGCAAAAGAAACAAAAAGTGATAAAGCTGTAAGAGCTGCTGAACCAATAGCAAATCCCTTACCAATAGCTGCTGTAGTATTTCCTACTGCATCTAATTTGTCTGTAATATCTCTAACACTTTCGTCAAGTTCTGACATTTCAGCAATACCGCCGGCATTATCAGCGATTGGGCCGTAAGCATCAACTGCTACTGTCATACCTGTTGTTGAAAGCATACCAACTGCTGCAAGAGCAATACCATACATTCCGCAGAAGTGGAATGCAACTAAGATTCCGATTGCAATAACAACAATAGGGATACATGTTGATTTCATACCAACTGAAAGACCACTAATAATGTTAGTTGCTGAACCTGTCTGTGAGCTTTCAGCGATTTCCTGAACGCTCTTATATTTTTCTGATGTATACATTTCTGTAACTTTACCAATAATAGTACCAACTACAAGACCTGCAATAATTGCGATAAATGCATTAAAGTTACCAAAGAATGTATTACTTAAAATAGCTGAAGCAATAATAACTAATGCTGTTGCTGTATATTCACCTGCATTAAGTGCTTTCTGTGGATCAGAACCGTCTTTTCCTCTAACAAAGAAAGTAGCGATAACTGACGCAATAATACCAACACCTGCAATTACAAGTGGGAATAAAGCTGCCATAAAATGAGATGCACTACCAATATTTGTTGCTACAAGACCAAGTGTAATAGCTGAAACTAAAGCTCCAACATAACTTTCAAATAAGTCAGCACCCATGCCTGCAACATCACCTACATTGTCACCTACATTATCTGCGATAACAGCAGGATTTCTTGGATCATCTTCAGGAATACCTGCTTCTACTTTACCTACAAGGTCAGCTCCAACGTCTGCTGCCTTAGTATAGATACCACCTCCAACTCTTGCAAAAAGAGCGATTGATGAAGCACCAAGGCTAAATCCTGTAAGAATACTTACTGCGTCTGTTGTAACTTCGCCTGTGGCATTAAGAATAATGAAGATAACACTTATTCCAATAATACCAAGACCTACAACGCTAAGACCCATAACAGCACCGCCTGAAAAAGCGATTGATAAAGCTTTGTTCATTCCGCTTTCTTTAGCTGCATTAGCTGTACGAACGTTAGCCTTTGTAGCTACTGTCATGCCAAAATAACCTGCCAAAGTTGAGAATAATGCTCCAACTAAGAAGCAAACTGCTGTAAGCCAGCTAATTCCAAATCCTAAAACTACAAATAATACTGCTACAAAAATAACCAAAACTTTATATTCTGCAAATAAGAAAGCTCTGGCACCTTCAGCGATAGCTGAAGCGATTTCTTTCATTCTGTCATTTCCGGCTTCGCTCTTGTTAATAGTCATTGCCTTATAAAAAGCAAAAATCAATGCTATAACACCTGCAACCGGAGCTAAATAAATAAAACTGTTCATATTTATTCATTCCCTTTCTTTCTCGATTCTCAATTGTTGATTATTATCAAACTTGAGTACTTCCAAACAATTAAGATAGTATCAATACTTGAATACATTCTAAACAACCAAATCTTTTCATTTAATTGAATTCCCCTTAAGCGTTCAAATTATTTTATAGCAAATGCTTTCAATATTAATCATCTTCTTAATTGTTAAATAAATAACAAGCAGTTACGTATTCAATACCTTACCACGTTTGAGAAAACTTTTCAACAAATTTTATTTCTATTCCCACAACATTTTTTCACTCAATATAGTAAAATGTTCAAAAACATGCGATAAATAAAGGTTGTGTAGATCAAATTTGCTTTTTTAAATTGCATTTCTTCTCAAATGCACCACAACATTTTATGTATTCCACTATTGTTGTGGTATCTTTCCTTCTAATGTCACATATTCTTGCTTCTATATACTTATAATTGCTTCGTAATGGCACACTAAAAAGGAGCTGTTGTTCTAACGATTGTTAAAATCATTAGCACACAGCTCCTTTTTTACAACTTCTATTATAAAAACAAATTAATTTATAAAAATATACTAAATTCTATTCTTCTTCTGTAGAAAGTGGAATTCCTCTATGTTCTACAGATGTTGAGAATACTATCTGAGTCTTCGTACTTCCGAATGTCTGAAGCTCTCCAATGAAGTGATCAAGCTCCTCAGTGCTCTTAAACATTACCTCAACAAGCATTGCATAGTCTCCTGTAACACAGTTACATTCAATAACATTGTTACAACTCTTAATATAAGGATAGAAATCCTTCTTCTGTCCCGGATTAACCTCAAGGTTTATAAATGCCTTAATATGATAACCCAATTCTGCCGGGTTAACCTTTGCAGTATAACCTGTAATAATTCCTGCCTGTTCTAACCTTTCAATTCTGGCAGATACTGCCGGTGATGATAAAAAGACCTGGCTCGCAATAGTTTTAAGGGGAATACGAGCGTTCTCATGAAGCAACTTAATAATCTGTTCATCTATATGGTCTAATTCATGTCTCATAAGTAGTACTCCTTTCAATATAATATTTTTCAGCATATTTTAATTTTATAAAGTTTTCACCTTATAAATATAAAGATATTATAGCACAGAGTTAAAAAAATTTACAATAATAAATTATTTATACATTATTTCTGTTTTTTCCAACAAAAAAAACATCTTCAAACCCACAACGTCAGTTCAAAGATGCTTTAATTCAAAGATATTTTCATTCAAAAATATTGTAATTCAAAAAATATTACAATTCAAAAAAATTTAACCTCTTTAGGAATTTCCTAAGCTAATTCCTTCTCACTCATTTCAAGTGCGGACGCAATAACTGCATCCATATCATAATACTTATATTCACCAAGTCGGCCACCAAAAATAATATTATCTTCCTTCTTTGCTAACTCTTTATACTGCTCATACAGAGCGCCATTCTTTTCGTCGTTCACAGGATAGTAAGGTTCATCTCCCGGCTTCCATTCAGCACTGTACTCTCTTGAAATAACAGTCTTAGGCAAGTCATTACCTTCTTCATCCTTTCCGAACTCGAACCACTTATGTTCAATAATACGAGTCCAAGGTGTTTCAGAATCAGTATAATTAACTGCTGCATTTCCCTGAAAATTAGGAATATCAAGGATTTCATTTTCAAATCTTACTGAACGGTACTCTAAAGTTCCAAGCTTGTAGTCAAAATATGCATCAATAGCCCCTGTGTAAACTACCTTGGAAGCCATTGCATCATATTCACTCTTGTTATCAAAATAATCAACTCCAAGTTTTACATCAATGCCCTCAAGCATATTTTCAACCATCTTGGTATATCCACCTACAGGAATCCCCTGATAAAGTGCATTAAAATAATTATTATCAAAAGTAAGTCGAACCGGCAATCTCTTAATAATGAAAGAAGGAAGTTTATCGCAAGGTCTTCCCCACTGCTTCATTGTGTAACCCTTAATCAACTTTTCATAAATATCGGTTCCTACCAAAGAAATAGCCTGTTCTTCCAAATTCTTAGGTTCAGTAATTCCAGCCTGTTTCTTCTGCTCCTCAATCTTTGCCTGCGCTTCACTTGGTGTAACAACTCCCCACATCTTGTTGAAAGTATACATATTAAAAGGCAAGCTAAAAAGTTCCCCTTTATAATTTGCTACCGGTGAATTAGTAAATCTGTTAAATTCAGCAAACCGATTAACAAAATTCCAAACTTTCTTATTATTAGTATGGAAAATATGTGCCCCATACTTATGTACATTGATGCCTTCAATCTTCTCCGTGAAAACATTTCCTGCAATATTAGGTCTTTTATCAATAACCAAAACAGACTTTCCCTGAGCCTTGGCCTGATTAGCAAAAACTGCTCCATACAAACCTGCTCCAACTACTAAATAATCGTACATACTACTATTTTGCAATATCCATAATGCCACTCCCAATAATACTTATGAATACTGCCTGCTCCTTTCCCTGCCTAGCCCCAAATGAATCACATCGTAAGCCAGTCCTTTTCATATTTACTGTAGTTTACTATATAATTCATTTGAAATAGTGTCAAGCCTACTTTCTCAATACAGCCTTAAGTTCTGCCATGGCTCTCTTCCAACCTGTGAAAGGAAGCTTAATAATTCTAAATAAATATCCAAAAGGAACAAGAACCTTATACCTACATATCAATGGATGATACTTTTTAAAACTTTTATAGTCTGGGAAAACTCGTCTAAAAACATATTTAAACTTAGATTTTTTTACATCATCGACATCTCCAAGCTTATTTGCTACCAAATTATCAAAATTTCCATATGTGCCTGCTCCCATAATATAATCAAACATATTCTTTTCATCTGTTGGAAGACCTTCATACCAATCCGCTTTAGCATCAGATTCATTAACACTAAATACATCAAAACATAACTTTCTAAACTGCTTTTCAAAATCTGCTATATTTAATTTTCCCAATTCTTTTTCAACATAAGAAAAATCTAACTCTTTATTCTTTCTCAAATACAAATACACATCAAGAATTGTTCTAAGTCCCATTCCGCCACTTGCATAATGCTTATATGTATGTACCATAAAATAAATATAAAAATCTTCCTCTTTGAATACATATTCCAGGCTATTCTCAGACTTCTTTGTTAACTTATCAAATATATTGTCAAAATAACTATTCCAACTTTCGTAATCATCTTTGTCAAAAAGAGCTCTGTGCATTTCAAAATTATATGCCGGTTTCTTTAAATACTCATCATGATTGCTGGTTCCATATCCTTTAATACTGTACCCTCTACCAACCATGAAGTCATAAATGTCCTTCATATATTTTCTGTCGACCAAAATATCATTATCTGACATCTCTCTTAAGGCAGGATTTGGATAGTATTCCCTAATAATCAAACCTTTCAGTAACAAATACCAAATATTTTTTTCTTCAAAGAATGTAATAATTTCCTCGCGCTCAACATCCATCAAAACATTCTTGTAAACAGCCTGATTCTTTTCCATCTGCCATCTTTGATATATTGGACTTCTCTTGTCAACATCCGTTCTATCCAAAACTTCTGCCATAAGCGCAGTTAAATTATGTTTCTTGCAAATCTGATATGCTCCCGCCAAATTAGAACAAAATGCCTGGTCCATTTCCTCTCCATTAACATAACTTCTAATAGCATTTATAACATTTATATATTCTTCCAATAGCATTTTCTTCTCCTAATAAAATATTTTTTCAAGCATACATTCTTCCTAAATATCTATTCCGCCAATGCTTTCTGCTCACTTATCACCTTGTCATAATAAGCCTTATATCTATAGATAGTTCTTTCGCTCAATTTTTTTTCTTTTGCAATTTCAGCAATTGACATTCCCGATTCATATAAAACAACAAAATCATTATAAATAGATTGCCACTTATCGTTATGTTTCTGACGTCCGCTTACTTTTCTGTTTCTGTAATATTCCAATTCTTCATTCAGCTTCTGGTTCTCCGCCTCTAATTCCTTAATTCTTTCCAACGCCATTTCTAATGTTTCAATCTTTCTCATAGTAATTTTTCCTTTATCCTTAATACTATGATTTTATTATTTATCATCCTTCCTGTCAATATGATTCTGTCATTTAGGTTATTTTGTTCAACAAATTCTCCTAAGAATTTTCAATCAAAAAAACTACAGCCCACGTTTCCGCAAGCTGTAGCCTTTTTAGTTAGATATTATTTTATTGTTTATAATTTTCTATTCAGCTTCCGGTTCAAGTAAGGCCTTCTCGTAAGCTTCAAGAACTATCTTCTGGATATTGTTGCGGGTACCTGAGTTGATTGGATGAGCAATGTCTCTGTATTCACCATCTGCTGCTTTTCTGCTAGGCATTGCAATGAATAATCCCTTATCTCCTTCAACTACTTTAATGTCATGTACTACAAATTCATCATCAATAGTAATTGACACAACTGCTTTCATCTTTCCTTCTTTTGTCATTTTTCTAACTCTTACATCTGTAATATTCATAATTATGTCCTTCCTCAATTTCCTGCTTTGAGGTACAGGTGTACCTGTAATACACCTGCGCTTCCTTTCTATTATATTTGCCTAAGTATTTTTATGTACAACCCTTAGATTACTTCTACAAACTATATCTGAAGTTTCTCTCATTAATAATCTGTACTTCGCTATCTTCGCTTCCTAATTTCTCGTTAGGATTAATAGTGCTGTGGCTTTCAACTATACAATTCTCTATTACTGTGTTGTCTCCAATATAAACATCATTAAGAATAATTGAGTTCTTGATTACACAATTGTTTCCAATGTATGCCTGATGGAATACCACGGATCCGTCCACTTCACCGTTAATGATACAACCACTTGAAATTAAGCTGTTTCTTACTTTTGAACCAGGATTATATTTTGCCGGTGGCAAATCAGCCACTTTTGAATATACGTCCGGATACTGTTTAAAGAAGAAATCCCTTACATCCGGTTTAAGAAAATCCATATTACAACTATAATAGTTGTCTATGTTAGAAATATTCTGCCAATAAGAATCAAGATTATAAGCATATATTCTCTTTGTATCTTTGTTTCTGATAATTATGTCGTTTACAAAATCATAATTATCTTCTGCCATACACTGCTCAATTAACTGAATAAGTAATCTTCTTCTGATTACATAAATTCCTGTTGAAATCTTTGAGCTTGTTGTTTCGCCCGGCTTCTCTTCAAAATCAACGATTCTGCCGTTAGAATCTGTTGTTACAACACCGTATGCTAAAGCCTTCTCTGTTGAACCGATATCCTTGCAGACAATTGTAATGTCTGCGCCTGTTTCAACATGTCTTTCTAATACTTTGTTGTAATCAAGCTTGTATACTGCATCTGCTGATGCAATAATTGCATATGGTTCATGGCTCTTCTTTAAAAATGCCATATTCTGTGCAATGGCATCTGCAGTTCCCCTATACCAGAATCCATTGTCTGATGTAATAGATGGTGTAAATACAAACAATCCTCCCTGTTTTCTACCAAAATCCCACCATTTAGATGAACTTAAATGTTCATTTAATGACCACGCATTGTACTGTGTTAAAACTGCTACCTTCTGAATATGTGAATTAGACATATTACTTAATGAAAAATCTATAGCTCTATAGCTTCCTGCTATAGGCATTGCTCCAATTGCTCTCTTCTTTGAGAGTTCGCGCATCTTACTGTTATTTCCACCTGCTAAAATTATTCCTATTGCTCTCATTAAATCTCACCTGCCTTAATAATATAGCCACCTGATGGGAGCTTTCCGTCCGGATAATCTGTAATTTCCGTCTTTCCTGATATTGCTACATTCTTTCCAATCTTTACACCATCCGGTATACTTGAACCTTCTCCAATAACAGCAAGTTCACAATTATAAATCTTCTGACTTAACAAGCTGTCTGCATATTCTCCAATGCCGATTTCGCAGTCCTGTCCAACTTCAACATTCTCTGCAATAATGGCATTGTAAACCTTAGTTCCTTTTCTAATTCTGGTGCCATGCATAATAATGGAATCGTGAACCTCCGCTCCTTCTTCTATCACTACATCCGCACTTATTACCGAGTTATAAACACCGCCGTATATATCACAGCCCTCGCCTACAATACTCTTCTCCACCTCTGCACTGTCTGACAGATACTGTGGTGGTAAAGCATCATTCTTAGTATAAATCTTCCAAAATTCTTCATATAAATTAAATTCAGGCACAATATCAATTAATTCCATATTGGCTTCCCAATATGACTTTAATGTTCCTACATCTTTCCAATATCCTGTATATTCATATGCAAAAATTCTTTTTCCTTCTCTGTGAACATATGGAATAATATGCATACCAAAGTCACAATTAGGCTGGTCTTTAAGCTTAATCAATGCTTCTCTAAGAACCGGCCAGCTAAATATGTAGATACCCATTGATGCAAGATTACTCTTTGGATGTTCCGGCTTCTCCTGGAACTCTGTAATCTTGTGATCCTCATCTGTAACTACTACACCAAATCTGCTTGCCTCCTCAATTGGAACAGGCATTGCTGCAATTGTAACATCTGCCTTATTAGCCTTATGATAATCAAGCATAACCTCGTAGTCCATCTTATAAATATGGTCACCTGATAAAATAAGTATATAATCAGGATTATATGAATCCATATAGTCTAAGTTCTGGAAAATGGCATTGGCTGTACCTGTATACCATTCAGTGTTCTTACTTTTTTCGTATGGCGGAAGAACCGTAACGCCTCCAATATTACGATCTAAGTCCCATGGAATACCAATTCCAATATGGGAGTTAAGTCTAAGTGGCTGATACTGTGTTAAAACACCTACTGTATCAATGCCTGAGTTAATGCAGTTACTAAGTGGAAAATCAATAATCTTATACTTTCCTCCAAATGCAACTGCAGGTTTTGCAACTTTTGCTGTTAAAACACCGAGACGGCTTCCCTGTCCTCCTGCTAACAGCATTGCAATCATTTCTTTTTTAATCATGTCCCTCACCTCGCTGCGAATAATTGATGAGTTAATTATAGCACTAACCCCCTTTCAATAAAAGAGTTTCAATGAATTTTATTGTGTATTTTTTCTCTAAATTTCTTGTTTTTTCTACATGTGTTATGCAAAATTACCAATTTCTTTATTACTTTTTCGTGTTTTTTATTATTTGCTTAATTTTTTTATTATTTTTTCAAAAGAGTTTTTATTTTCCTGTTTTTTTTCTTTTTTCAGTCTTTAAAAATAAATCATTTAAGAGTATACTTAATTAATAAGTAGAAAGGCGTTTTCGTCTTTTAATTTTTTTCTTAAGAAAGGATGAAATAAACAACTATGTACGAACTAGATTTTAATACTCCGGCAAAGATTCATTTTACAGGAATTGGCGGAATTAGTATGAGCGGACTTGCAGAGATTATGCTTTCTAAAGGCTTCACTGTTACAGGCTCTGATTCAAGAGAATCTGAAATAACTAAACACCTTGAATCTCTTGGAGCAACTATTTACTATGGCCAGAAGGCTTCTAATGTGGCTGCCGATACAGAAGTTTTGATATATACTGCTGCAGTTAAGGCTGACAACCCTGAACTTGTAGCTGCTACAGAGATGAATATTCCTCTTTTGACAAGAGCTGAGTTTTTAGGTCAGATTATGAAGAATTACCATACTGCCATCGGTGTTTCAGGAACTCATGGCAAGACTACAACAACTTCAATGCTTTCACAGATTATGCTTGAAGCAAATACCGACCCTACTATTTTAGTTGGTGGAATTATGCCGGCAATTAACGGCAACACACGTATTGGTCATTCAGACAATATGATTACTGAAGCTTGTGAATATACTAACAGCTTCTTATCTTTTGCACCTACTATTGGAATTATTCTTAATGTGGCTGCAGACCACCTTGATTTCTTCAAGGACCTTGATGACATTAGACATAGTTTTAGAAGATATGCAGAACTTATTCCTGAAGGCGGTGCACTTGTTATTAATAGCGATATTGATAACCTTGACTATTTTACTGAAGGGCTTAAGTGCAACATTATTACTGTAGGCTCTGATCCTGAAAAGAGTATGTATAGCGCCGCTAACATTACTTATGATGAATTTGCAAGAGGTTCTTATGACCTTGTTGTAAACGGCGAAACTAAGACTCATATCGTTTTGAAGGTTACAGGGGAACACAATATTTACAATTCACTTGCATCTATTGCTGCTGCTCATTTTATGGGTATTGACGATAACAGCATTATTGCTGGTTTACAGCAGTACGGTGGAACTGACAGACGTTTCCAGTACAAAGGCAAATTAGGTGATATTACTGTTATTGATGACTACGCTCATCACCCTGATGAAATTAGAGCAACAATTAAGACGGCTAAACATTATCCACATAAGAAGATGTGGGTTGTTTTCCAGCCACATACATATACAAGAACTAAGGCTTTATTACCAGAGTTTTGCAAAGCTTTATCAGAAGCAGACGCTGTTGTTCTTGCAGATATTTACGCAGCAAGAGAGAAAGACACTCTCGGAATCAGCTCAAAAGATGTTATGAAAGGTATCAAAAAACTTGGTACTGAAGCATATTATTTCCCATCTTTTAGCGAAATCGAAAATTTTTTATTAGAAAATTGTTCAACAGGTGATTTGTTGATAACAATGGGTGCCGGAGATGTAGTAAAAATCGGGGAACATTTGCTAGGTAATTAACTTATTAACATGTCCACAAAATTTCGTTGATAACTCTCAATGATTTTTTGTGGATTTTTTGTTTACATAACTTTGTTATTTTGCAACCTGCCAATTCTCTTATTTTATAAGGGTTTCACTAATTTACGACTTTTTATGCCGACTTTTTATTCACATTATCAACATTATTAACATTGCCCGCAAACCCTTTAAAAATGGG
>OGZT01002015.1_pt1 | contig 12410 bp, 9 predicted proteins | sample 1576891 | NCBI WGS metagenome assembly OGZT01 (sample SAMEA3541521, study PRJEB24748) | human gut metagenome | biome: human gut; feature: human-associated habitat; material: faeces | place: China | collected 2012 | reverse complement strand
AGAAGGAATATACCATTGCATTTCATTCGCTTGCATCTGTCCGTCACGGTTGTTGCCGGCTGCGGCGGCGCGCCGGAGGCCGCCGTCACCCCGACGGCCCCGTTGGAGAGCGGCTCCGCCTCCGGTCGCCGGGTGGAGACCCTCCGCCTGGAGGGGGGCACCGACTGGGGCGTCCCAAATCCCTATCTGCACCAGTCCCGCGGCCCCGGCACGGCCAAGATGCGCCTGGTGTACGGCAGCCTGCTGGAGAAGGACGAGACCGGCGACGTGCCCTGGCTGGCGGAGCGCTGGTCCATGGACGGCAACGACTACACCTTCACCCTCTTTGCAGACGCCCAATTCCAGGACGGCGCGCCCCTCACCACCGCCGACGTGGCCTTCACCCTGGACTACTATCAGGAGCACCCCCCGGTGTCCAACTCCCTGGGGGTGGGGGACGGCTATCTGGTGGACCACTATACGGTGGTGGATGAGCAGACCATCACCATCACCGTGAAGGAGGCCAACGCCGACACCCTGTCCAACCTGGGCTCCTTCGTGATCCTGCCCAAGCACATCTGGGAGAGCGTGGACGATCCCAACTCCTACACCGGGGAGGGCTATCTGACAGGCAGCGGGGCCTATGCCTGCACCGCCTATGACGGGGCCACCGGCAGCTATGAGTTCACTGCCTTCGACGGCTGGTGCAACGGGGAGCAGGCGGCGGAGAAGATCCAGTTTGTGCCGGTGAGCGACCCCCTGCTGGCCTTTGAGAGCGGGGAGATCGACATCACCTCCCTGCCCGCCGACCTGATGGACACCTATTTGAACGACCCGTCCATCGGCGTGGTGGAGAAGGCCAACGACATGGGCTATAAGCTGCTCATCAACTACGAGCGGTGCCCCGACTTTTTGGAGCTCGCCCTGCGGCAGGGGGTGTACGCCGCCATCGACCGGCAGAGCGTGGTGGACAGCGTGTTCCGCGGCGCGGGCACGGTGGGCAGCGCGGGCTACGTCCCCCAGGGCAGCCTGTACTATAACGAGAACGTGGTGCAGTACCCCTATGACCCGGAGGCGGCCCGCGCCGTCTTTGCGGGGAAGGGTTATTCCGTCACCCTTCTGTGCGGCGACGACGGGGACGACCTGGCCATCGCGGAGATCATCCGCAACGGCCTCACCGCCGCGGGCATCGAGGTGGCGGTGGAGGCCCACGACTCGGCCACCCGGGACGGGCGCATCAACAGCGGTGACTACGAGTTCGCCCTGGTGGGCAACGGCGGCTGGGGCAACAATCCCCCCACCTACATGCGCACCCTGTTCTCCGACGAGTCCAAGTTCTCCGGCACCAACCCCCACTCCATGGGGGCCATCGGCTATTCCAACGCCGAGATGACCGCGCTGGCCGAGGGCCAGATGTACGAGACCGACTTTGACAAACGGGTGGAGCTGTTTCAGGAGCTGGAGCTGCTGGTGAGCCGGGAGATCCCCATCATCGTCATCGCCAACCAGTCCTCCTACTCCATGTACCGCAAGGATGTCTATGACGGCTGGATGAAGACCTACGCCTACCAGCAGGCGGAGCAGAACCGCCTGTCCTACATGGCGCGCTGAGGTCCGCCCCGCCGGGAAAGGAGAAGCATGGGAAAAAAGCTGCTGATGCTGCTGGGGGCCTTTCTGGTCATCTATCTCCTCAACTTCTCCATTCCCCGGCTGATGCCGGGCGACCCCTTTGACTACACCTCCGGGGCCGCCGGGGACGATGTGGACGCCGCCTACTCGGAGGAGCAGAAGGAGCTGCTGCGGGCCTACTACGGCCTGGACAAGCCCTTTTTTCCACAGCTGAGGGACACCATTGTGGACAACCTCCACGGGGACTTCGGCCAGAGTATCCACTATAAGCGGCCCGTGGCGGATATTCTGCTGGAGCGCCTGCCCTGGAGCCTGTGGATCATGGGGAGCACCCTGGCCCTCAGCCTGCTCCTGGGGGTGGCCCTGGCCCTGCTGTGCGTCCGCCGGCCCTGGGCCGACCGGGCGCTCTACCCGGTCCTCTCCGCCCTGGCGGAGGTGCCCCCCTTCCTCACCGGCGTGCTCCTGCTCTTCCTGGTGGCGGCCCGGGCAGCGTGGATTCCCCTCTCCGGGGCCTACACCCCCTTTGCCCAATACGACGGCCTGTGGCAGCGGCTGGGGGACATCCTGGTGCACAGCCTGATGCCGGTGTGCGCCCTCACCCTGGTCACGGTCCCCAAGCTCTTTTTTACCGCCCGGGCCAGCTTTTTCACCATCCTGGGCAGGCCCTACCTCACCAGCGCCCGTGCCAAGGGCCTGACCGCGGGGCGCATCCGCACCGCCTACATCCTGCGCAACGCCGCCACCCCCATCGTGGCCCGCTTTTTCCTCAGCGTGGGGGGCGCAGTGGGGGGCACCATTCTGGTGGAGAACGTCTTCGCCTACCCCGGCCTGGGCACCGTCCTGCGGGAAGCGGTGCAGTACCGGGACTATCCCATGCTCCAGGGGGTGTTCCTCCTGTCCGCCGTGCTGGTGCTCCTCAGCCTGGCGGCGGCGGACGTGGTCAACCGCCGGCTGGACGGAGAGGAGGAGGGGCCATGAGGCGCAAATGGCTGGTTCCCCTGCTCCTGCTGGCGCTGCTGACCCTCTGTTTTCTGTGGGGGGTCACCGGATACCCCCACCCGGCCCAGCTCCCGTCGGGGGGCTCCCTGGAGGCCCCCTCCGCCGCCCACTGGCTCGGCACCGACAACCTGGGGGTGGACATCTACGCCCAGATCTCCGCCGGCTTCTTCCGCAGCCTGGGCATCGGCCTGGCCGCCGCCGCCTTCACCTTTGCGGTGGGGGGCGGCCTGGGGATACTGGCGGGCTTTGCGGGGGGCTGGGCGGACGCTCTGATCTCCTTTCTGATCCAGGTGCTTCTGGCCATCCCCCAGCTCCCGGTCATGATCGTCATCGGGGCCTTTCTGGGGCAGAGCACCTGGAACCTGGTCTGGATCATTGCCGCCTTCTCCTGGGCCCCGGTGGCCCGGCAGATGCGGGCCAAGACCATCTCCATCCGGCGGCGGGACTACGTGCAGATGGCCCGGCTCTACGGCGGCGGAACCTGGTACCTCATCCGCACCCACATCGGCCATGAGCTGTGGCCTCTGCTCACCATCAATGCCCTGGCGGTGGTGGGACGGGCCATTCTCCAGGAGTCCTCCCTGGCCTTTCTGGGCCTGTCCGACCCGCTGGCCCGCTCCTGGGGTATGATGATCGCCCGGGCCGTGGACTTCCCCGGTCTCTACCGGACGGACTTCTGGACGTGGTGGCTCCTCCCGCCGGTGGGGGCGCTGGTGCTGTCCACGCTGCTGCTGCGCCTGCTGGTGGGCGGGCTGGAGGAACAACAGAGGAGGGACAAGCCGTGCTGCTGGAAGTGAACAACCTGTCGGTGTCCTACCCGGAGTTCACCCTTCACCCGGTGAGCTTTGCTCTGGACGCCGGGGAAATGCTCACCATCGTGGGGGAGTCGGGCAGCGGCAAGACCACCCTGGCCCGCGCCATCGCCTGCCTGTCCGAGCCGGAGGCCCAGGTCAGCGGGCAGGTGTACCTCAACGGCAGGGAGCTGCTGGCCATGGACGAGCGGGCGCGCAGGCCCCTGCGTATGAAGGAGTTTGCCCTCTCCTTCCAGAACTCGGCCGAGTGGCTCAACCCCTCCCTCACCCTGGCGGAGCACCTGCGGGAGGTGCTGTGCCGGGCGTACCGGAGGGCGGCCATGGCGGCGCGGATGGAGGAGCTGATGGCACTGGTGGGTCTGGAGACGGCGGATCTGGAGCGCTATCCCCGGGAGCTGTCCGGCGGCATGGTGCAGAAGTTCCTGCTGGCCAACGCCCTGGCCCTCAACCCCGCCCTGGTGCTGCTGGACGAGCCCACCGGCGCCCTGGACATCGCCTCCAGCCGGGGGATCACGGCGCTGATCCAGGAATTAAACCGCAGGCTGGGCACCGCCTTCCTGGTCATCACCCACGACATGAAGCTGGCCGCCGACCTGGGCGGGCGGACGGTGGTGCTCTACGACGGGCACGTGGAGGAGGCGGGGGACACCCGCGCCCTTTTGGACCACCCCCGCCACCCCTACACCCGGGGCCTGCTCCAGTCGGCGGTGGGCCTCAACCCGGTGCGGGACATGTGGGGCATCCGCCCCACCACCGTCTCCTACACCCGGCAGCCCCACGGCTGCCCCTTTTACGGCCGCTGTACCCAGAGCCTGCCCGCCTGCGCCGGCCACGCCCCGGAGCTGACGGCGCAGCCAGACGGCCGCCTCCTGGCCTGCAACCGGGGGGGCGTGCTCACGCTGCTGGAATGCCGGGGCCTTTGCAAAGCCTTCGGGCGGCAGCGGGTGCTGGACGGCATCGACCTCACCCTCTACAGCGGGGAGATCGTCTCCCTGGTGGGCCGCTCCGGCGCGGGCAAGACCACCCTGGCCCGCACCCTAGCGGGGCTGCTCCCCCTGGAGGGCGGCGGCTCGGTGGAGTTCCAGGGGGAGGCGGCCGACTTTGCCGCCCTCCACCGCCGTCTGGGCGGGGTGCAGATGGTGCTCCAGGACAGCCAGGCCGCCCTCAACCCCCGCATGACGGTGCGGGAGGCGGTGGAGGAGCCCATGCGACTGTCCGGCTGCTTTCAGGACGGGGCGGCGGAGCGGGCGCTGGAGGACGTGGGCCTTTTCGCCTGCGACAGCTTTCTCACCCGGCACATCCACGCCCTGTCCGGCGGCCAGCGGCAGCGGGTGGCCATTGCCCGCGCCCTGACCATGGAGCCGGCCCTTCTCATTGCCGACGAGCCCACCTCCATGCTGGACCCCTCGGGCAAGGCCAACCTGCTGCGGATGCTCAAGGGCCTGCAGAACAACCGGGGCTTCTCCATGCTGTTCATCACCCACGATCTGGACAGCGCCCTGAAGATTTCCGACCGTCTCTTCCGTCTGGAGAAGGGGGCGCTCACCCGGCTGAACCCCAACGACTACATTCAAGTGCGTTTTGACGGCCTGTTTGACGCGGGCTAGCCCTACGCCGTAGAAAGGACGAATGAATATGGACCGACAAGCCCTCTGGGACAAATGCGTGGCCTTCCACGGCCATGCGTGCGGCGGCCTGACCATCGGCTTCCAGGCCGCCCGGTACGCCATGGAGCTGCTGGAGCTGGACTTCTCCGCCGACGAGGACGTGGTGTGCATCACGGAGAACGACGCCTGCGGCGTGGACGCCATTCAGGTGCTACTGGGGTGCAGCGTGGGCAAGGGCAACCTGCTCTTCCACCTCCGGGGCAAGCAGGCCTTCTCCTTCTACAACCGGAAGACCGGCAAGGCGGTGCGCCTGGTGCTCCGCCCCACTCCGGCGGAGTACCAGACTAAGGAGGAGCGGTTCCGCTACCTCCAGGACGCCGCCCCCGCGTCCCTTTTCGACGTGAAGCCCGCCGTGCTGTCCCTGCCCGAGAAGGCCCGGCTCTTCCAGTCCCTCCCCTGCGACGGCTGCGGCGAGGTGACGGCGGAGCACCTGCTCCGGCTGGAGAACGGGAAAAAGCTGTGCCTGGACTGCTTCCGGGCCTACAACCGCTTCGACCTGTAAGGAGTCAAACATGACGCTGAACGAGTTTTTCGCAGCCCATCCCAAGTGCGCCCTGGGCTTCTCCGGCGGGGTGGACTCGGCCTATCTGCTGTACGCCGGGGTGCAGGCCGGGGCGGATATCCGCCCCTACTACATCAAGACCGCTTTCCAGCCCCGGTTTGAGCGGGACGACGCCCTCCGGCTGGCCGGGGAACTGGGGGTGGAGGTGACGGTGCTGGAGCTGGACGCCCTGGCCGACCTGCGGGTGGCGGCCAACCCGGCGGAGCGGTGCTACTACTGCAAGCAGAACCTGTTCCGCGCGCTGAAGGCGCGGGCCGCGGCCGACGGATACGCCGTCCTGCTGGACGGCACCAACGCCTCCGATGAGGCGGGGGACCGGCCGGGCATGCGGGCCCTGCGGGAGCTGGAGGTGCGCTCCCCCCTGCGGGAGTGCGGCCTGACCAAGGCGGACATACGCCGCCTGTCCAGGGAGGCGGGCCTGTTCACCTGGGATAAGCCGGCCTACGCCTGCCTGGCCACCCGGATTCCCACCGGGGAGGCGCTCACGGAGGAGGTCCTGGCGCGGGTGGAGGGGGCGGAGGACGCCCTGTTCCGCCTGGGCTATACCGACTTCCGGGTGCGGGTGTTTCACGGGGCGGCGCGGCTCCAGCTTCCGGCCGGGCAGCTGGAGCGGGCCGTCCGGGAGCGGGCCGCCCTGCGGGCGGCACTGGCCCCCTATTTCAAGCCGATTCTGCTGGATTTGGAGGAGCGCTGAATGGAACAGAGAGCGATCAAGGCCCTGCTGGAGCAGGTGGCCGCCGGACAGGTGGATGTGGACGACGCCCTGCTCAGGCTGAAAATGGAGCCCTTTGAGGAGCTGGGCTTTGCCAAGCTGGACAGCCACCGTGGCCTCCGCCAGGGGGTGGCCGAGGTGATCTACGGCGCGGGCAAGACCCCGGAGCAGATCGCCCGCATTGTGGACGCCATGCGCTCCGGCGGGCAGGACACCATCCTCATCACCCGCATGTCGGCCGAGGCGGCGGCGGCCATTGACCCGGCCCACCCCTTCACCTATTACGAGATGGGCCGCATCGGCATTGTAGGCAGCCTTCCCTCCCCAGACGGCAGCGGGAAGGTGGTGGTGGCCACCGGCGGTACCAGTGACATGCCGGTGGCCGAGGAGGCCGCCCTCACCGCCGAGGCCCTGGGCAACGAGGTGGTGCGCCTGTACGACGTGGGGGTGGCGGGGCTGCACCGTCTGCTCTCCCACCTGGAGGAGCTCATGAGCGCCAACGTCATCATCGCCATCGCGGGGATGGAGGGCGCTCTGGCCAGCGTCATCGGCGGGCTGGCCGACTGCCCGGTAATCGCCGTCCCCACCAGCATCGGCTACGGGGCCTGCTTCCACGGTCTGTCCTCCCTGTTGTCCATGCTCAACTCCTGCGCCAGCGGGGTGAGCGTGGTCAACATCGACAACGGCTTCGGCGCAGGCTATCTGGCCAGCATGATCAACCACATGGGAGGGAAACAGAAATGAGAACACTCTATCTGGACTGCGGTATGGGGGCCGCCGGCGATATGCTCATGGCGGCCCTGCTGGAGCTTGTGGACGACAAGGCGGCCTTTCTGGAGAAGATGAACGGCCTGGGCCTGCCCGGCGTGGCGGTGTCCGCCGTACCGGTCGTCAAATGCGGCATCACCGGCACCCATGTGGCGGTGACGGTACACGGGGAGGAGGAGGTCAGCTGTGACGTATCCCCGGAGGGGCACATCCACCATCACGACCACGACCATGATCACGGCCATGACCACGGCCACAGCCATGAGCATGGTCACGAGCACAGCCACGAGCACGAACATGGCCATGAACACGAGCACCACCATCACAACCACGACCATAGACATCACCACCACACCGGAATGGGGGAGATCCGCCATCTGCTGGGCCATCTGGAGCTGCCCGAGGCGGTACGGGCCGATGCGGAGGCGGTCTACGGCCTGATTGCGGAGGCTGAGAGCCACGCCCACGGCGCGCCGGTGGAGGAGATCCACTTCCACGAGGTGGGCAGCCTGGACGCGGTGGCCGACGTGGCGGGGGTCTGCCTGCTGGTGCACATGCTGGGTGTGGAGCGTATCGTGGCCTCCCCGGTACACGTTGGAAGCGGCCAGGTGCGCTGCGCCCATGGCATCCTGCCCGTGCCCGCCCCCGCCACAGCCCACATTCTCCGGGACGTGCCCATTTACGGCGGAGCCATCCGGGGAGAGCTGTGCACCCCCACCGGCGCGGCGTTGCTCAAGCACTTTGTCACCGAGTTCGGCTCCATGCCGGTGATGAAGGTGGAAAAAATCGGCTACGGCATGGGGAACAAGGAATTTGAGGCGGCCAACTGCGTGCGTGCCCTGCTGGGAGAGACAGCAGGCGGCAGAGATGAAGTGGCTGAGCTGTGCTGCAATCTGGACGACATGACCGCCGAGGCCATCGGCTTTGCCCAGGAGGAGCTGCTTGCCGCCGGAGCACTGGACGTGTATACCACGCCCATCGGCATGAAGAAGGGCCGCCCCGCCGTGCTGCTCTCCTGTATGTGCCGTATGGAGGATCGGGAGAGGCTGCTTGGCCTGCTTTTCCGGCACACCACCACTCTGGGCGTGCGGGAGAATGTGTGCCGCCGGTATACCCTGGAGCGGGGTGAGCGCACCGTGGATACCCCCCACGGCCCCGTGCGGCTCAAGACCGCCTCCGGCTGGGGCGTCGTCCGCTCCAAGCCGGAGTACGAGGATGTGGCCCGTATCGCCCGCGGCCAGGGCATCAGCCTGGCTGAGGTGTGTGATTGGCTCAAGTGACCTGTACTGTGTTTTAAGTCTAAGTCTACCAAATGTCTACCAAAAAGAGCCCGGAACCGTTGCGGTTCCGGGCCTTTTTGCGCTTGGCATGCCCGGCGTGTCTACCAGATGTCTACCGACGTCACTTTTTGCCGCTCTTTTGTGCCATTTAGAACTGCATGTGGGGGGAATCCCTCCTTTTTCATGGCTTGCAAGGGGCGTCATACGCCCCTAGGCTTCAAAATTCAGAAGGAGGAAATCCAAATGAGAAACCTCAAGCGGACTCTCAGCCTGGTTCTGGCCGCTGTCATGCTCGTCGGTATGATGGTCGTCGGCGCCTCCGCTGCGAGCAGTGATTTCGTCGACGGCAACGAGATCACTTACGCCGAGGCCGCGGAAGTCATGACCGCGCTCGGCGTGTTCGAGGGCACCGACAAGGGCGCCTTCGATCCTACCGGCATTCTGACCCGTGAGCAGGCTGCGGCCATCATCTGCCGCATGCTCCTGGGCGACGATGCCGAGAACCTGACCACTAACTCCACTGTGTTCAGCGACGTGGCTGCCGACCGCTGGTCTGCCGGCTACATCGGCTACTGCGCCCAGCAGAACATTCTGGCGGGCACAGGCAACGGCACCTTCAATCCTGAGGGTGAGCTGACCGGACTGGCGTTTGCCAAGATGCTGCTGGTGGCCCTGGGCTATGATCCCGCTATCGAGCAGTATGTGGGCAACGATTGGGCCGTCAATGTGGCCGCCGATGCCGTGGATGCCGGTATCGCCGTGTCCGGTGTAATCATGGCCGATGCCATGACCCGTGAGCAGGCTGCCCAGATGGCCTACCAGACCCTGGAGGCCGACATGGTGCGCTACGCCAGCCGCGGCACCACTATCCAGCAGCCCGACGGCTCCACCATCATCGTGGGCAACACTGCCGCTGAACCTGTCTCCAAGACCGACAGCGACTATGCCGGCGACAGCAACGACGATACCCAGCAGTTCTGTGAGCGTTACTTCGCAGATCTGAAAAAGGTCAACGGTGAGGACGACTTTGCCCGCCCCGCCAGCCAGTGGAAGCTGAAGAACGACATCATCGGCACTTATCCTGCTGAGGCTGACGGAACCTTTACTACCGCTGTGGATAAGGGCGACCTGTATGACGTGCTCGGCCGCACCGTCTACAACGATATCACCGCCTCTAAGCCCACTGATTTTTCTGTTTACGTGGATGGCGATCCGGTCAGCAACCCTGACGTGGCCGACTACTTTGTGAACAACGAAACCGACGACGCCAAGGGCACTGCCAAGGGCGTCCTGACCCAGGTGTTTGTGGACGACGACAACAACGTCATCCTGTCTCAGATTCACACCTATGTGGCTCAGGTGGACGGCGGCTACGACGAGGAGAACGAGGAGCTGGAGCTGGATGATCTGGGCCTGGATACCTTCCCCGCTGTCAATACCACCCTGTCTGCCGACGACTTTGAAAACCTGTCCGCATTTGAGGACGGCGATTATGTCCTGATCACCGCTGTGGGCGACGAGGTCAAGACCATTCAGGCTGCCGAAGTAGTCTCCGGCACTGTGACCTCCTACACCTCCAATAAGAACGTCACGCTTGACGGCACCAAGTACGAGTACAGCCAGGGCTACAGCAGCACCTACAACCTGAAGGATGACTACGATCTGGTCCTGGATACTTACGGCTACGTCATCTATGCTGACGGTGTGGAGGCTTCCGACGATTACGTCTTCATCACTGACATTGCCAAGATCGGCGGTGTTAACAAGAGCTACGAAGCCAAGGCCTACTTCGTGGATGGCACTACCGCTGTCATCGAGGTTTCCAATAGCGATGATCTGACCGACTGGACTAGCGACAGTGAGAAGAACGCGTGGTACACTTACGACGAGCAGAACGACGGCACCTACGAGCTGGGCGAGACTGCTCAGGCCCAGAAGGACTTCACCACCGGCACTATCATTGACACCGGTGACTCCCGCATTAACCTGGACAAGAGCGTCCGCCTGAACAACGACACCGTGTTCGTGGTGCGCCGCGGTGACACCGTGAATGTGTACTCCGGCATCAAGAACGTTCCCGAGATCACGGCTAACGGCACCGTCGAGGTGTGTGCCATCCTGGACGACAACGGCTATGCCGACTACCTGTTCATCAACGGCAAGAGCGGTGAGCTGGGCATCTCCGGCAGCACTGCTGGCGACCGCATCTACATCCTGGACACCGATTACGAGTCCAGCCAGGACGCCGACGACAACGACTACTATGTCTATGACGCTATCGTCAACGGCGAGATCGGCACTGTTGAGCTGAACAGCACCACTGGTATCGAGAAGGGCCTGTATGGCAGCGTGACCTACGACGCCGACGGCTACATCAACACCAAGGATCTGAAGAAGATCGAGGATACGGCTGACACCAACCTGAAGGCCGCTTCTGTGAACACCACTGTCTCTTATGCGTCTGGTGTGCTGTCCTTCGGCAGCCTGGATCTGGTTCTGGCCGACGACTACACCATCTTCCTGAACGACGACGGCACCGGCAAGACCACCACTCCCAGCCGTCTGGCCCGCGACTATGAGGACGACGCCTTCAAGGGCGTGATCTCCTGGGTCGTGGACGATGATCTGGTGACCGAGGTCTATGTGGACGCCAAGGCTACCGCCGACGAGTCTCTGGCCGCTAACACCGAGCCGCAGCCTGAGAGCGCCGAGGCTCTGATCGACAGCATGAAGGGTAACGACGACTTTGAGAGCTGGAACAACGTTCCCCACCTTGTCTCCCTGGGTCTGACCCAGGTTGTGGAGGGTGACACCATCTACCTGTCCGGCACTGTGACCCCCATCAACAGTGATACCTCGCTGTCTGAAGAGCAGATGGCGGGCCTGAACCAGTTCTGGCCCAGCGAGCCCGCGATCACCAGCTACAACGATCTGGTTACCAAGAACCTGATTGATGAGGGTGACGAGATCGCTTTCCTGGTTGTCACCGAGAATGGTACCAACCACTTTACGGTTGTTGAGAAGACCGAGGATGGTGCCCTGTTCTTTACCGGTAACGGTAAAGGTACTACCGAGAAGGAGTGGCCCAATGCTGGCTTTACGCTCGACATCTCCGGCCTGACCTTCTAAGTCCTCCAATCAGCACAAATTATTCCGAATTGCAGGCACTCCCCGCATTAGCGCGGGGAGTGCCTGTTTTTATACGTTATGCGGTTGGCCGTTTGCTCAGATGCCCTGCCGTCTGTTCAGAGAGGATTACCGCAGAGCCAGATAGTGATAGCGGTCGCAATCGGAGTTGGAGAAAACCTCCTCGTCATAATCGTAGAATACCTGGAATCCCCCTGTAACGACGCGGAGAACCGGCTCGCCGGAGGTGGATTCCCAGTCCGTGTTTACCTCTGCCCCCTCCAGGGCCAGACCGCCATAACGCGAGCTGTTGTAATTGATCGGCCCGGAACCGGAGGCCAGCAGTACCGCCTTGGGGGAAAACCCCAGCTCAATGGTGCGGCTGGCCTCCCCGTCTCCGGTATAGCTCCCCGTTACCAGCTCGGATTTCCCGGCAACCTGCTCGGCAAGCGTATCCACCGCAGACTGTTCTGCCTTCCCGCCCAGCGCACCGTCAATTTTGGCGAAGTCCTCGTTGAAGTCGGTGCGGAGAAAGCTGTCCTCCGGTTCCCATTGATGTAATTGATAATGCGCCGTATAATTTGCCATTCTTATTACCCCCTCTGGAGATAGGGGCACCCCCGCGCCCGGCATACCGCCGGACGCGGGGATCTTGTCTGCTGGACGGCTTGTAGGGGCGGGCTTGTCCCTGCCGCGGGCGGCCACAAGGGCCGCCCCTACGGGTGGAGACGTACGGGGACAGGCGGGGGTAAGTCCTGCTTTGTAGGGGCCGATGCCCACATCGGCACGTCTTTCCGGGCCACCGGCCAGCCCCGGGCGGGTGTGGGTATGCTTTTCTTTTTAACAAAGGAGGAGATTTATGTTAAAACCAGCAAA
>OGZT01002005.1_pt1 | contig 12469 bp, 10 predicted proteins | sample 1576891 | NCBI WGS metagenome assembly OGZT01 (sample SAMEA3541521, study PRJEB24748) | human gut metagenome | biome: human gut; feature: human-associated habitat; material: faeces | place: China | collected 2012 | reverse complement strand
ATGCCTTGCCGAGGCGGATAAGGATAGACGTATTGCGGTATTCAGCAAAAACAACGAAGGACCCGGTGCGGCAAGAAATCTTGCACTGAGAAAAGCAACGGGCGATTATATATATTTCTTTGATATAGACGATTATCTTGAAAAAAATGCGATAGAAAAATTTGTCCGGTATATGGAAAATGAAAATACCGACCTTGTTGTATGCAGTTTTTCTATGTTTGACGGTGAAAAGGTTTTCCGCACTGTCAAAAAGGCTGACGGACTTAAACGTACAGGCGGAGATGCACGAAAAGATTATTATGAGCATATGTTTATGTACGGCGAACGCGGTATTCAAGGGGCGGCTTGGTTTAAGCTATACAAGACCGATATAATCAGAAAAAACGGTATTGAGTTTCCAAAGCTCAGAAAAAGTGAGGACGATGTTTTTGTTGCAAGGTATGTAAACTGTATAGACAGTTTTTATATGACAGGCGATGTGCTTTGCAGATACTATGTAAACTCATATAAAAGATTTTGGGATAAGTATCGCTTTGATATTTTTGATACGTCAAGACAGTCTACAATGTACGTTAAGGATATTGTTTTAAGTTGGAACAGAAATAACAAAGATGTTTTGCAGAGAATTTATGACGATTATTTTCATAAAACATTCGGAAGTTTCTGCTTTTTGTTTAATCCGAACTTGAAATTAAACCGCAAGGCAAGGTATGCGAGGTTAAAAGAAATAACGGATATTTTTATGGACGATATATCTTGTGACGGTATAGAAATAAACCATCCGATTTTTAAGTGTATGAAAAAGAAAAATTACAGAGCGATTTATGTAAGAATTGTGCTTCATATTTGGAAACATAAATTCGACTGAATTTGACATAAGCTATTGACTAAAGAATAAAACAGTGGTACTATTTTATAGTGCCACTTTATTGATGTATAAATTAAGGGGAGAGAATTTTGAATCAGAAAGAACGTCTTGAAATGATCAGAAGAAAGCGTTTGCGTGAACAACGCAGACGTAAATTTTTAATTCGCAGAGTATTTGTATTTGCAGTTGCAATTATAATCGCAGCTCTTGTTATATTCGCAATTAAAGGGTGCGTGTCGTCCGTATCGCAAAGGGCGGAGCAGAAAAGACAGGAGGAGCTTGCGGCTATGTCAACGCAGACGCCGACAACTGCACCGGCACAAAAATCAAATTCATCGGATATTGACCAAAATTATTATCAAAATTCGGCGTTCATCGGTAATTCGTTCGTAGACGGAATGATGAATTACAGCCTTGTAGAAGGTGCGGATTATTTTGCGAGAATCGGTTTGAATGTCAATGACGCAATGACGAAATCCACGTCAACGGGTACAGTGCCTGTTATTGAAGAACTTAACAACGGCAAGCAGTACAATAAAATATTTATGATATTCGGTGAAAACGAACTGGGTTGGGCTAATTCGGATACATTTGTAGAGCAGTACGGTGCACTTATTGACAAAGCAAAGTCATATCAGAGTACGGCAAAAATATATTTGCTTGCGATAACCCCGGTAACCAAAGAGGTATCGGACAATAACGTGGATAATACAAATAACGAGCAGATAGTTAAATATAATGAATTGATAAAGAAACTTGCCGAGAGGAAAATATCCGCACCGCTCTTGTTGGCCATCTCGGCCCGCTCTGCGTTGCTGATATTCACATCATCCGTTTCCCGGATCATATAAACCTGATATCCCCGGCCAAGCAGTTCTTCCTTAAGCTTTAAGGAGACCGCAAGCGTCAGCTTATATTCGGGGATCCCCGTCGCATTTCCCTGCGTTCCGGAGGCAACCTTGGCTTTCTTCTCCGATGCACCCGGTCCTATCGGTTCTTTTTCTGAATTGCCCTTCGCCTGGTGTCCCGGATCGATGGCAATGATCTTGCCGGAACCGGAGCCTGTGACTGCAGGAGCCGTTGTCTCCAGTTCCGGAGCCGGCTGTTCCTTTGACACAAAGCTGGAGGATATGTAACACTCCTGATCCTGATAGATGATACGGCTCCAGCTGTCGCTGTATCCGGTCCGTTTTAAAGCCGTTCCTCTGGATACCGTGGTGATCACCGCACCGCCCGTTCCCGCGCTCTTTCTGATATTAACCTGACTGCCGGTCACGTATACGGTTTCATCCACTGCAGTAAAGGCGGGAGCCGTCTCCGTAGTCACAGCGGCCTCGTGGGCGCTTGTCCCCGCCTGGCCCCCCGGCTTCTCTGTCCCGTTTTTTCCATTCCCGGTCTCATTCTCAATAGAAACCGCTGCCGTCTCTTCTCCATTTTCCAGTGTGATATCACCGGAAGCCTCTTCCAGCGTCGGCACCTCGACCGGTTCATACTTCCTGCCGCATCCGGCCAGTGTCAGGAGGCACACAAGCGCGGTTACGATATAAATTCCGGTTCTTCTCTTCTTATTCACAGTATCGTACCTCCTCCGGCAACGTAAGTATCTGTATAAAACACGACGGCCTGCCCCGGTGTAATCGCCCTCTGAGGCTCATCAAACCGGCATTCCACCAGATCCTCGCCCACTTCCCGGATGGTGCAGGGGGCGCCTTTGTGGCTGTAGCGGATTTTTGCGTTTACTCGCATCTCACCGCCGTGAAGTCCGTCGACCGCCATCCAGTTCAGGCGGTTACAGCGGAGCGTATCGGAAAAGACATCATCCGAATTTCCAATGACGACTTCGTTCGTCTCCGGCCTGATTTCCGTGACAAAGACGGGATGGCCCATGGACAGGTTTAGTCCCTTCCGCTGGCCAACCGTGTAGTGGGTGATTCCTTCATGCTGTCCCAGTACATTGCCATCCAGGTCCACAAAGTTGCCTGTCGGCAGCTCTTTTCCCGTGTTTTCTTCAATAAATTTGGCATAATCGTGATCGGGGATAAAACAGATCTCCTGGCTGTCCGGCTTATGGGCGACCTTTAAATTGATCCGGTCCGCTATTTCGCGGATCTGATCCTTGGAATAGGCGCCAACCGGCATCAGCGTATGAGCCAGCTGGTGCTGCGTCAGATTATAGAGCGCGTACGTCTGGTCTTTCGCCGCCGTTACGGACAGCCTCAGCGCGTACCGCCCGTTTTCCAGCTTCTCGATTCTGGCATAGTGTCCTGTGGCGATATAGTCCGCTCCAATATCCAGGCTCCGTTTTAACAGCGATTCCCATTTGACATACCGGTTGCAGGCGATACATGGATTCGGGGTGCGGCCGTTCCTGTATTCATCCACAAAATAGTCTATCACATGTTCTCTGAATTCCTCTTTGAAATTCATCACATAGTATGGAATCCCCAAATCCCAGGCCACGCGGCGGGCGTCGTCCACCGCGCTTAAGCCGCAGCAGCCTCCGCTCTCCTCCACGGCCTCTTTCTCTTCGTCCTGCCAGATCTGCATCGTGACGCCGATGACATCATAGCCCTGTTCCTTCAGCAGCCATGCTGCCACGGAGGAATCCACGCCGCCTGACATTCCTACTACTACTTTTGGTTTATTCATCGTTTCACATTCCGTTTCTTCTGCCGGCATCCGGTTCACCGCCGGCTTTAATATTCTTCTTCCACTTCTTCCTCACCGATATCTGACTTCGGTTTTTTCAGCCCCTGAATCTCAATTCCGTTCTTCTGGGCGTAATCCCATAAGGCCGCGTGAATGGCTTCTTCTGCCAGTAAGGAACAGTGTACCTTAACTGGCGGCAGTCCGTCAAGCGCCTCACACACCGCCTTGTTCGTTACTTCCATTGCTTCCTGGATTGATTTGCCTTTCACCATCTCGGTTGCCATGCTGCTGGTAGCCACCGCTGCGCCGCAGCCAAATGTCTTAAACTTTACATCGTTGATGATTCCGTTCTCATCAATATCGAGATAAATTCTCATGATATCGCCGCATTTCGCATTTCCTACCGTACCCATGCCGCTGGCATTCTCTATTTCTCCTACATTTCTTGGATGTTCGAAATGATCCATAACTTTTTCTGTATACATTTTTATTTTTCTCCTATTTTTAGTAATATATCGACAATTTACGTAAGCTTATTACCGATTCTGGCGCTTTACGAAGTCCTCATATAAAGGTGACATGCTGCGCAGCTTCTCTACGATCTTTTTGATGGATTCGACCACATAATCCATCTCTTCCATGGTATTATCGGAATTCAGTGTCAGTCTTAAGGATCCGTGAGCAATCTCATGAGGCAGGCCGATGGCCAGCAGCACATGGGATGGGTCCAAAGATCCCGACGTACAGGCAGAACCGCTGGAACCACAGATTCCATCCATATCCAGCATGATGAGTAAGGACTCTCCCTCGATAAACTGGAAGGCAAAGTTCACATTGTTGGACAGCCGGCTGGTTCTGTGACCGTTGATTCTCACATAGGGAACCTCCGCCATCACGCGTTTCATCAAATAATCGCGCAGCTCAGACTCTTTTTTCGTGCGCTCTTCCAATGTGTTCATGGCGATCTCTACGGCCTTTCCAAAGCCAACGATCCCCGGAACGTTCTCGGTGCCGCCACGGCGCTTCCGCTCCTGGGCGCCTCCATGCATAAAGGAACGCGTCTTGATTCCGGTACGGATATATAAAAATCCGATTCCCTTGGGGCCGTTTAACTTGTGGCCGCTGGCGCTCATCATATCAATATGATACTCATCTACATTGATCGGAACGTGGCCGAAGGCCTGAACCGCGTCTGTGTGGAAGATAATTCCGTGCTCTTTCGCGATCTCGCCGATCTCCTTCACCGGTTCGATCGTTCCGATTTCGTTGTTGGCAAACATAATGGAAATCAGGATGGTGGTGGGGCGGATTGCCTTCTTCAGTTCATCAATTTTGATGACACCATTCTCATCTACGTCTAAATAAGTCACCTCGAAACCGCGCTTCTCCAGATATTCGCATGTGTGAAGAACCGCATGGTGTTCAATTTTACTGGTAATAATGTGATTTCCCTTCGCCTGGTAAGCCTCAGCCGTCGCGGCCAGTGCCCAGTTATCGGACTCGGTACCTCCCGCTGTAAAGTAAATCTCATTGGTTTTTGCTCCAATGGCGTCTGCAATCGTCTCTCTGGAACGGTTGATCGCCTTCTTGGATTCGTTGGAAAACTCGTACACGGAAGATGGATTGCCATAAAATTCCGTAAAATACGGCAGCATCGCGTCCACAACCTCCGGCCGTGTCTTTGTCGTCGCTGCATTGTCAAGATAAATAAATCGTTTCATAATTGTTAGTTCCGCCTTTCTGTAGTCCTAAAGTTAAAAGCTTCATCTACATTTTCTATTATACACAGATTTCCTATAATTTCAATAGGAATAGTTATCGTTTTTGTTACAGTTTGATCTTCCTTCTTTCTGAAAGCTAAGTGAAAAATGTCATGAAGGGGGCTCATTAGAAATATATTATAATAATTCCCATATCATGGAGTTTTCATGAAGGATTCTTTAAAGATTTCCCAAAAACTTTCGCCAAGAAAATATGCCCTGTTTACGGGCACTCTCCTCCTTACTTCTACAGGGCTCATTACCCGCGTGCTGGGGTTCTTTTACCGAATCTTTCTTTCCAGAACCATCGGTGCGGAGGGACTGGGGCTCTACAACATGGTCCATCCGGTATTCGGCATCTGCTTTGCCCTGTGCGCAGGGTCCATCCAGACGGCCATCTCCCAGTCCGTTGCCGCCAATGTAAGGAAAGGCCGTTCCATCTTCCGGACCGGCCTCGTCATTTCCATGTCAACCTCTTTCGTCCTGGCCTGGCTCATCATCCGGTTCCAGGATTTTCTGGCCGGCAGCATCCTGATGGAACCGCGCTGTGCACCGCTTCTCACCTACATAGCCGTCTCCGTCCCCTGCGCCGCCATCCATGCCTGCATCAACGGTTACTATTATGGTATGCAGCGTACCCGGGTTCCGGCATTCGCTCAGGTGATTGAACAGTCTGTCCGCATCGGCGCCGTGTTTCTGATTGCGGATATTATGCTGGAAGCCGGGATCGAGATCACCGTCCAGCTGGCTGTGGCCGGCCATCTGATCGGGGAGATTGCTTCGACCCTCTATACCGTCGCGGCCTGTCAGTTCTTCCCGCCGAAGCTGCCGGATGGCACCTACGCGAAGGATACGGATTCCGACGGCCGCCGTTTTTCGGCCGCGGCCGATTCCTTCCGCCGAACCGCGCCCGCACTCATGACGCTGGCGCTGCCGCTCATGGGCAACCGCCTCATCCTGAATATTCTTTCCAGCGCGGAGGCAATCTGGATTCCCGGTTCCTTAAACCGGTTCGGCTTATCAAGCTCCGAGGCCTTCAGTATTTACGGTGTCCTTACGGGAATGGCTCTGCCATTTATCCTGTTTCCCTCCACGATCTTCAATTCGCTGGCCGTCCTGCTGCTTCCAACGGTAGCCGAGGCCCAGTCGGAAGGTAACGAACGGCGGATCGCAGGCACCATCTCCATGTCCCTGCGCTACTGCCTGTATGTGGGAATCCTGTGTATCGGAATCTTCACCCTGTTTGGCAACGATCTGGGCGTCAGTGTCTTTAAGGATGAAAATGCCGGCTCCTTTATCATGACCCTGGCATGGCTCTGTCCCTTCCTCTATCTGGTCACCACCATGGGAAGCATCTTAAACGGCCTCGGAAAGACCTCCACCACGTTTATTCAGAACGTAACGGCTCTTTTCGTCCGCCTGGCCTTCGTGCTGTTTGGCATCCCGAAATTCGGAATCATGGCGTATCTGATCGGTATGCTGGCCAGCGAGCTGCTTCTGGCCCTGATGCACATTTTCTCCCTGAAAAAGCAGGTCTCCTTCTCCTGGAATGCATGGGATATGATTGTGAAACCAGCCCTTCTGATGGTGATGGCGATCGGAATCTACTATGCGGCAAGCTCCGTCTGCGATCCGTTCGCGGCGCTTCCGCTGTTTATCAAAACCGGCTTCCACATCCTGATTCTGTCTCTCTGCTATCTTCTGCTTCTGGCCGGAGCCCATTTCTTTAAGAGGGAAATTCAGGCGGAGTAAACAGAGTATACAAAAAAGGCGGTTACTTCCATGAGAATTCCATCTCCTGGAGTAACCGCCTCTTTTCATCTACTCTTCTTTTTATCTACTCATCTTTTTATCTTTTCATTTTTTGGCCTTCCCACGCTCTCACATTCCCGGGCCAATCGACGTAATCATCCCGGTTCCGGCGCCACTGCTGCTTCCCGGTGCGGTCGATGAGCCTGGCCCTGCCGTGGAATTCGTGTTCTGCGTTCCCGCGGAGGGCGTCAGCGGCGACGGCTCCACGATCGGAATATTATCATTTCCGCCTGGCACCGAAGGGCCAGAGGGTGCAGATGGGTTCTGAGTATTCGAGGAATTCGAGCCGTTCTGTCCCGTGGGTGTGTTTTCAGGTGACGGCACCGATGCCGCCTCCTTAGTCTCGCTCTCGGTCTTTGAGCTGCTTAAATACTTCTTATATATATAAGCGTCCCCGCCCTTATAGGAGATCCGCATCCAGCCGTTGGCCGACTGGCCCGTAACACTGACCTTCTGGCCTGTTCCAAAGCTGGTGAGAACGTCGGACTTCGTCGTATAGCTGGCCCGTACATGGACGGGCTGAGTCACATACATGGTCTTCTGAACCGCGGTTACGGTGTAGACCGGCATAGCCTCTGTCTCCCTGGGCTTCGACTCCTGAGACGGAGCAGATGTTTCCGCCTCGGGCGATGTCTCCGTTTCGGAGGACGGTTCGGGATCCGTCTCATTCTCTATCTTTATCGCATCGGTCTGCGCTTCCGTCGTCACACTCTCACTGGCCGCGCCTTCCTCTGTACTCTTTGTGTCTCCTCCGTTCAAGACAGACGAGCAGGATGTGATCATCACAGCCGTTGTCATTGCCAGGATAATTCCCGGATACTTTTTCATGTCGGTCACCTCCGCCTGATTTTCAGAGTACTCTCCGAAACTCAGCCACAAAGAGGGGCGCAGGGGAGTTTCCGGGAGTGCTCATTCATCCTGGTTCAATACCAGATGCTCTCAGTATATCATCCCGGCCGACGGTGTGCAACATCCGGCGGGCCATCTTATTCTGCATCTTATTCTCCATCTTGTTCTGCATCTTATTCTGCATCTTATCTTACATCTTGTTTTTCACCTTATTTTGCAGTACGATGCCAGATTAAGAAAAATACGGCGCCAAGCGCGCACATTCCTGCCCCGCAGAACATAGCGGCCGGAAGGGCGGCCTGGGCCGCCGCGCCGAACAGCAGATTGGTGGCGATTCCCGTTCCCTCCGACAAAACTGCGTAAATGCTTAAAACGGTGGCGCGGTCTGCCGCCTTTACATGGCGGTTCTGTATCTCCGTCTGAAGCGGCACGAAAAGGCTGGCCGACAGGCGAAGCAGCACAACGCCTCCCACCGCAAGCACACCGCTTCCGGTCAGGGCCAGTATCACACAGGAGACGGAGGCGGCGCCAAATAAAAGAAGGGCAAACCGTTTCATACCGATTTTCCTCGTAAATCCGGCCGAGCAGACTCCGGCCATTCCGCTTACGGTTACAAGGATATAGATATATCCCATATTAGCCGGTGCTATCCCGCACGCCTCGTATTTCAGCTGGTTTAAAAACACCGTGATGGTCTGGTTCGTCTCTGCCAGAAATGCCATGCCCACCAGAAGGAGCAGGAAGCGTTTATCACTCACCACTTCCTTCAAACACGTCAGGAACCGGCCTTTCACCGGCTTTCTGTCCTCTTTTTCCTTTACTTCCTTTAGCCCGAAGGCCAGCGCCGCCGCGGCCGCATACGTCAGTACGGTCAAAAATCCGGCCATCCGGTAATCATCGCCGATAGCGACAGAAAAGATCAGAGCCGCAGCCAGCAGGCCTGCGGTATTTAAAAGGTTATAAACGCCGAACACCTGGTGGCTCTCCCCCTCGCGGCATGACAGGTACAGCAGGCTCACATCACAGCCCGACATGCCCGCCATCACAACGCTCAGCATCACCCGTTCCAGAAGAAATCCGCCGAAACCGTCGGCCTTCCAGAACACCACCTTAGATACCACATAGATCAGGGAACTGATCACCAGAGTGTTCTTATATCCGATCCTGTCGGCCACTACGCCCCACGGCATCTCCAGGGCGATGCACAGGGCAAGCGATATGCTCTCAATTAAAGTTATTTCAAACACGGTAACTCCCGCCGCCTGCCGGTAGAGCGTGGCGATCGGTCCGTAAAACACCATTCCCTGCAGGAGGGAAATCCCATACATCAGATAGATATTTCTTTTTATCTTCATACTTTCTGCTCCATTTTCATCGATTTCACAAATTTCATAACCCGGCGCCCGTTTTACGGTACGCAAAATAAGCCCTGTGATCTACAGTGCCAAAACGCATGGTAATTCTGAAATTGTTATTTTCTACGTGGGATTGTATGGATTAAAAAAAGAATGGGTTTTCATAAAGGACCTCCGTGGCAGGCCGTTCCTTCTGAATGATGATAAAACGGCTGCTGCAGGGTAATTATTATCAGCCTGCGTTTTTTTAGTATACCATATTTTTTAGATGCTGTAAAGGAACAGACCTCATACAAAAAAGAGGATACGGAAAACCATAACGCTTTCCATACCATCTCTTTTGTCTGAGCCGTTTCGAGTAACAGCTCCTTACGACAGCTCTTCAAAATACGCTTCAATATATTTCATGGCTCCGCCCACTGCCGCGGCTTCCATGCCGTAGCGGCTGTTCTTTAAATAAACCGTGTCCTGCTCGAACATATTATAGCCGGCCATTTTCTGGCTTAAGTCAATCATATACGGTTTTAAATACTGGCCGATGTATCCTCCCAGTATGATGTCGCAGTCAAAGGCCATCCGCAGATTCGTCACCGATATTGCCAGATAGCTTAAATAGGAATCCCATATATCCCGTATGGCATCGTCGCCGTCTTCCAGTCTCTGGAAAAACAGCTCCAGGCTGTCATCCGTGTGATCTGACAGCACTCTGGCCGAGCAGTACGCATCCATGCAGCCCTTTTTTCCGCAGTAACACTTTTTTCCTTCCGGCGCTATGACCATATGGCCGAATTCCGCACTCTTAAAATTGTCCCCCGCATAGATTTCCCTGTTCACGTAAATCGCACCGCCTACGGAGTTGCTTAAGGACAGATAAACCGCGTCACGGTCCCGGTGGACAAATTCCGCCAGTGCCGCGCTGTTGGCGTCATTTTCAAAGGATACCGGATACCGGATAAACTGGCTGACCACCTGAAATTTCACGTTGTCCAGATGCAGTACGTGGGAACGGACGATCAGTTCCCGGCTCTGGTCGATCACTCCCGGTATGGAGATGCCGACTCCCAGGATCTTATCCGGCGCGGCGCCCATGTCTTCCAGGAAACAATCCAGCTCCTCCGCCAATGCCTGGTAGTAATCGAACGAATTTTCAAAATTCTTCTTGATGCGTCTCTTCCCCGTTATGGCTCCCTTTAAATCCAGCGCGACCATGCTGATATGGTTTAACGTAATATCCAGCCCGACCGCCATTTTCCATGTGGCTGTGATAGAAAGCGTCTTTGCCTTTCGGCCTCCTGTAGACTCATACTCTCCGATCTCCCCGACAATTCCGGCTTCGGTCAGTTCTTTCACATTCTGTAAGACCGTGGGCATACTGATCCCCAGCTCCGCAGCGATCTCCGGTTTGGACGTGCTGCCTTTATAGCGGATAAATTTTGCGATCTTGACTTTATTCAGCTTCTTCTTTTCTATCATGGAATCGTCTCCGATAATCTTCTTTTATGAATCGTTTTATATAAGTATTATACAAGAGGGGGCAGGGAAAGGCAAGGCAAAAATACCGAGGCCGGACTTTCCGCAAAAAGTCCGGCCTCGGTATTACATACATACTTTTTTTGATCTGTCTTACTCCAATGCAAACATCGCCATTGCATTCAAAACATCTTCTTCCATCGCATCGATCGCTGCATTGGCTAACTCATGGAAATACTTCACGTTTTTCTCCTCCAGAAGCTTCTGCACGCCTTTTACGCCGGCGTTGGACATGTAGGAGAAGTAGTTGATTTTCCGGATTCCGCAGCGGATGGCTTTCTGGGTATCTTCCACGCTGATTCCGGAACCGCCGTGCATGACGAGCGGAACACCGGTCAGCTCTCTGATTTTCACAATGCGGTCAAAATCCAGTTTTGGCTGGGCGGCATAGAAGCCGTGTACAGTTCCCACCGATGCGGCCAGCGCATCAATGCCCGTTTCTTTCACATATTTTGCGGCCAGTTCCGGATCCGTATAGGCGCCGCCCACGAATTCCTTTCCCTCATGGCCGGTCACGATCCCGATCTCCGCTTCCACGTTGGCGCCGTATTCCTGAGCCATGGCAACGGTCTCTCTTGTCATGCGGACATTTTCCTCGTACGGCCTGGAGGAGCCGTCATACATGACCGCTGAGAAGCCCAGATCCAGGGCTTTTTTTACATAGTCCAGGTCCTCGCCGTGATCCAGCATCACACAGACCGGCACGGTCGATTCCTTCGCCATGCGGACCATGATCGGCCCGATCACGCGAAGCGCCATCTCCGGCTCATGAAGCTGGGCGTGCTGGATGATGACCGGCTCCTTCCGTTTTTCCGCGGCCCGGATAACGGCCATTAAAATCTCCAGATTGGGCGTATCGAACGCGCCCACACAGCAGCCTCGCGTCTGGACAGCTGCAAGTACCTCATTCATATTTACTAACATTCAGCCAGCTCCTTACTTTTCTTCATACAGTTCAATGATCGCGTCATCCCAGATGACAAAGGCCAGCCGTACTCCCGGACCCGCGTCGACCGGTCCGAAGATGATCCGGTCCGCCTGCTTCGCATAGCCGTCCAAATCATCTACCCGGTAAGCCACATGCGGCTGCTTGGAAAGGATCTCCGGAAACGGCGTCCCCTCCTCAAACTTTAAGTATTCGATCTTAAAATCATAGTCGTCCACATTGCTTACCCAGAACTTCATGGCCTCATTGTAAACCATTCCCTCTTTCCTGTTCAGCACAGGGATTCCAATATGCATATATTCTGCCGCCATAGGGACCTCCTCCTATTTTTTCAGATACGGGGTATTGCACGGTGCGTTCCAGTAGTGAAGCAGCTCGTCATCCATTCTTGCCATAAACATCTGGAATCCGCCCTGCTCCTGCACGGTCAGCAGCTCGCCCACGTAGTTTGCCACGATCTCGATGTTCTTCTCTTTTAAATAGGAAACGCATTTCCGGTAAATGATAAACAGCTCCATCAGCGTGGTGGCGCCTGTGCCGTTTAAAATCAGCATGATTTTCTCTCCCGACTTGATATCCAGATCGGAAATCAGGCCATCCAGCATAATTTTGGCCGTCTCATCGGCACATTTCAAAGGCTGGCGTCCGCCGCCGCCCTCTCCGTGCTGTCCCATGCCGTTTCCTGAGGAACTCCCGGCAT
>OGZT01002003.1_pt1 | contig 12484 bp, 6 predicted proteins | sample 1576891 | NCBI WGS metagenome assembly OGZT01 (sample SAMEA3541521, study PRJEB24748) | human gut metagenome | biome: human gut; feature: human-associated habitat; material: faeces | place: China | collected 2012 | reverse complement strand
ACTGCGGCGGCGTAGACAATGCATTCCCGCACCACACGAACGAGATCGCACAGTCCGAAAGCTACCTCGGCCACGCCTGGTGCCCGCAGTGGTTCCATGTGCATCACCTGAATACATCGACTGGAAAGATGTCGAAATCGAAAGGTGAGTTTTTAACCGTTTCTCTTCTTGAGGAAAAAGGTTATGATCCTCTCGTCTACCGTTTCTTCTGCCTCCAGTCCCATTACCGTAAGGCGCTTGTCTTCACCTGGGAAAACCTGGACAACGCCAAAATTGCCTACGACAAGCTGATCGCCCGCATCGCCGCTTTAGACCCGAAAGACGGACCGGCCGAGGAAGCTTCTATGACTGCTTTAAAAGAGAAATTCCAGAAAGCGCTCGATGCCGACCTCAACACCTCGCTTGCCATCACAACGCTGTACGATGTGTTAAAAGCAGACATGCATGATGCTGCAAAGCTGGCGCTCCTCGACAGTTTCGATCAGGTACTCGGTCTTTCCCTTCTCGCTCATGCAGATGCGAAGAGAAAAGAGGCTGCAAAGACAACTTCTGCTTCCACCGCGTCCGGCTATCAGATTACCGGTGAAGGAGATCCGGAAATTGATGCTCTTGTTCTGAAACGATATGAGGCAAAAAAAGCCAAAAACTTTGCAGAAGCAGATAAAATCCGCGATGACCTGAAAGCCCAGGGCATTGAAGTTGCTGATGTACGCGGCGGAGCCGTCTGGAAACGGATCTGATCTGCACGAAAGAGGAACTCTGATTTTCTTCTTCATTTCCTACGAAGGAAACAGGGAATTTCATGTGCTGAAAGCAACAACCGACCAGTATATTACCTGTGAAAACGCGGCTGCACTTTCTATTAAACTTCTTCCAAAGAGAACTGCTCTGATGCGGCAGTTCTCTTTTTTATGCTTTTTCACCTGCTGCTTGCGGCTTCCTTCGGATGCATGGCATCGAAAAAAAGACGGCATCCATTTTCCGGATACCGCCTTTTTTGTTTCTTTCGGATGGCTGTTTCTTTATTTAATAATACGAACCCTTAATACGCCGTCTACTGCTTCCAGCGCTTTTACGATCTCTTCTGTTGCTTCGCTTTCCAGATCCATCATTGTGTAAGCGTAATCGCCTTTACCTTTGTTTGTCATGTCGCTGATGTTGACACCGGCGTTACCCATAACGGTGGTAAATGCACCCAGCATACCAGGAATATTCTTGTGGCAGATCGTCACACGGCCTGCGCCTGTGCATACGCCCATGCTGCAGTTCGGGAAGTTGACGGAGTTTTTGATGTTTCCGTTCTCAAGGAAATCACGGATTTCCTTGACTGCCATCACAGCACAATTGTCCTCGGATTCTTTGGTGGATGCTCCAAGGTGCGGGGTAACGATCGTTCCCTCTGCACCGACTACCTTCGGATTTGCAAAGTCGGTCACATATTTCTTCATTTTTCCGGCCTTTAAAGCCGCGAGAACAGCATCCTCGTCAACGAGAAGATCTCTTGCATAGTTCAGAAGAACCACGCCGTCTTTCATCTCTTCGATCGCCGCTTTGTTGATCATGCCCTTGGTGCTGTCCAAAAGCGGCACGTGGATGGTGATATAATCGCAGGTGCGATAGATATCTTCTACATTCTGGATGTGATGGATGTCGCGGGACAGGTTCCATGCTGCATCGACAGAGATGTATGGATCATATCCATATACTTCCATACCAAGATGGGTGGCTGCATTTGCCACAAGCTGGCCGATGGCACCAAGGCCGATGATACCGAGTTTCTTTCCGCTGATCTCACAGCCGGCAAATTTCTTTTTCTGTTTTTCTGCTGTCTTTGCGATGTCGCCGTCTTCTTTGTCGCTCTTCACCCATTCGATACCGCCTGCGATATCACGGGATGCCAGCAGCATGCCGGCAAGCACGAGCTCTTTGACACCGTTTGCATTGGCTCCCGGTGTGTTGAAGACCACGATACCCTGCTCTGCGCAGTCGGCAAGCGGAATGTTGTTGACACCGGCTCCTGCTCTTGCTACAGCGAGGAGGCTCTTCGGCAGCTCCATGCCGTGCATGGCTGCACTTCTGACGAGAACCGCATCGGCTCCCTCCAGACTCTCGGTCTGCTGATAGTTTTCATTAAAGTTTGCAAGGCCTACGCCTGCAATCGGATTTAAGCAATGATACTGAAACATTAGAGATTTTCCTCCTCGAACTTTTTCATGAAGGCTACGAGTGTTTCTACGCCTTTTTTCGGCATTGCATTGTAGATGCTTGCACGCATACCACCGACGGTACGATGGCCTTTCAGGTTTTCAAGTCCGGCTTCTTTGGACTCTTTGACGAATTTGGCATCCAGATCTGCATTTCCGGTGATAAACGGAACGTTCATCAGAGAACGGTCTTCCGGTACAACGGTTCCTTTGAAGAGCTTGCTCTGATCCAGGAAATCATACAGCAGTTTTGCTTTTTCTTCGTTGCGCTGTTTCATGACTTCCAGTCCGCCCATTTTCTTCAGCCATTTGAACACTTTGCCGCACATGTAGATGCAGTAGCAGTTCGGCGTGTTATACAGAGAGCCGGCATCTGCATGCGTTTTAAATTTCATCATGGTCGGTGTTCCCGGCAGGACATCGTCGGTAATCAGATCGTCACGGACAATGGAGATGACCATTCCGGCAGGTCCGATGTTTTTCTGGACACCGCCGTAGATGATGCCGTAATCGGAGACATTAACAGGTTCGGAGAGGAAACAGGAGGAGACATCTGCCACCAGGGTTTTGCCCTTGGTATTCGGCAGTTTTTTGTATTTGGTTCCGTAAATGGTGTTGTTTTCACAGATATAAACATAATCGGCATCCGGGCTGATCGGAAGATCGCTGCAGTCCGGGATGTAGGAAAATGTTTTATCCTCAGAGGAGGCAATTTTGTTTGCCTTTCCGTATTTCTGCGCCTCTGCATATGCTTTCTTTGCCCACTGTCCCGTTACGATGTAATCAGCGACACCGTTTTTCATCAGGTTCATCGGAATCATGGAAAACTGCAGGGAGGCACCGCCCTGGAGAAACAGGACTTTGTAATTTGACGGGATTCCCATCAGATCGCGAAGGTCTGCTTCTGCCTCATCGATAATATTCTGGAATACTTTGGAACGGTGGCTCATCTCCATGACGGACATGCCGCATCCGCGGTAATCCAGCATTTCCTCCTGGGCTTCTTTCAACACTTCCTCTGGCAGAACTGCCGGTCCTGCGGAAAAATTATAAACTCTGCTCATTTTTCATCCTCCTGTTTCTCTTGCTACTTTATATTACTGGAAAACCACCGTTCCTATGCCGGTGGTTTTCCTTGTAATCGTTTGTACCTGTATTGCAGTTTTTCTTACAAGTCTGCAATTCATATGGTAATACGGTATTACTTTACCACGTTGAAACTATGATACCTCTTTGTTAGAAATATGTCAATCCTTTTCTTGTTCCTTTTTTGCCAGATCCTCTGCATCGAAGACATCCTCGATCGGTGCTCCGGCCGGAACCATCGGGAATACTTTTTCATCGCAGTCGATCCATACGTCGATCAGTGCCGGTTTTCCGCTCGCAATCGCCTCACGGATGGCAGGTCCCATCTCCTCTTTCTTCGTCACGCGGATGCCCTTTACGCCGAGCGCCTCAGCAACCTTGACAAAGTCCGCCTGATCCTGCAGAACAGTGTTGGAATACCGTTTTCCATAGAACAGTGTCTGCCACTGGCGTACCATACCGAGTACATGGTTGTTGACAACGACTTCGATCACCGGAATGTTGTGTCTCGAAAGGGTTGCCAGTTCGTTCATATTCATGCGGAAGCAGCCGTCGCCTGCGATGTTGATAACGGTTTTGTCCGGGCGTCCCATTTTGGCGCCCATGGCAGCTCCAAGACCGAATCCCATGGTTCCAAGACCGCCGGAGGTTAAAAGGGTTCTCGGGCTCGTATACCGATAATACTGCGCCGCCCACATCTGATGCTGTCCGACATCGGTCGTGATGACAGCCTGGCCGTCGGTTGCCTTATAGATCTCCTCGATCACGAACGGTCCGGTAAGGCCTTCTTCATGCTTTAACGGGAATTTTTCTTTCATTGACTCGATTTCGGCAATCCACTCATCATGGTGCATCGGCTCCAGCTTCGCATTCAGCCGTTTTAAGACCTCTTTGACGTCTCCGATGATGCTCGACTCGACAACAACATTCTTGTTGATTTCTGCCGCATCCACATCGATCTGAACGATTTTTGCATTGTTTGCAAATTTTGCGGCGTTTCCGGTGACACGATCGGAAAATCTTGCACCGAGCACGATCAGCAGGTCGCACTTCGTCACGCCATAGTTCGATGTTTTTGTTCCGTGCATACCGAGCATACCGGTGTACAGCTTATCGGTTCCCGGAAAAGCGCCTTTTCCCATCAGGGTATCGCAGACCGGCGCCTGTATATGGTGTGCCAGTTCACGCACTTCCTCGGCCGCACCGGAGATGATGCTGCCGCCGCCCACGAAAATATACGGTTTTTTCGACTCCCGGATCAGAGATACAACGTGATCCAGTCCTTCTTCTGTGATTTTTTCGGTAGACGGTGCGATTGCTTCCGGTGTCTTTGGCTCATATTCATACGTTGCCGCCGTGACATCTTTCGTGATATCCACCAGAACCGGGCCCGGTCTTCCGCTCTTTGCAATCGAAAACGCACGGCGCAGCGTGTCTGCGAGAACCGTGATATCTTTTACGATCACGCTGTATTTTGTGATCGGCATCGCAACGCCTGCAATGTCAATCTCCTGAAAGCTGTCTTTTCCAAGCAGTGCCTTTCCTACGTTGCAGGTGATGGCTACCATCGGGGTAGAATCCATGTAGGCAGTTGCAATTCCAGTGACAAGATTTGTCGCGCCAGGGCCGCTTGTTGCCATACATACGCCTGTTTTTCCGGTCGCACGCGCATACCCGTCTGCCGCATGGGCAGCACCCTGCTCGTGGGAGGTCAGGATGTGGTGGATTTCCGGATGACGGTAAAGCTCATCATAGATATTCAAAATCGTTCCCCCCGGATAGCCGAACACGGTGTCCACGCCCTGCTCCTTCAGGCACTCAATAACAATCTGTGATCCAGTTAATTCCATGTCTGTATGATTCCTTCCTTATCTTTTGGCTTTGTGTATGAAATCAGCCATCCGATGAAAATGCACGTTCGGACGGCTGATATGATTTTTTTCTATTAGAACTCCAGAATGGCTCCCTTATTTGCGCTGGAAACCATCTTTGCGTAGCGTTTCAGATAGCCTGTGGTTACTTTCGGCTCTCTCGGAGTCCATGCAGCTTTTCTGCGTGCCAGCTCTTCATCCGATACGGCAAGCTCCAGCTTGTGCTCCGGAATATTGATGCGGATCAGGTCGCCTTCCTCAACGAGCGCGATCGGACCGCCTTCTGCTGCCTCAGGGCTGACATGGCCGATGGATGCACCGCGGGATGCGCCGGAGAAACGGCCGTCTGTAATCAGAGCTACGGAAGAGCCAAGTCCCATACCTGCAATCGCAGAGGTCGGATTCAACATCTCACGCATACCAGGACCTCCCTTTGGTCCCTCATAACGGATGACAACAACGTCGCCTGCCACAATCTTGCCGCCGCGGATTGCCTCGATGGCATCCTCCTCACAGTCGAAGACTCTGGCCGGTCCTTCGTGAACCTGCATCTCCGGTACAACGGCAGAACGTTTGACGACTGCGGTATCCGGTGCCAGGTTTCCTTTCAGGACAGCAATACCGCCGGTCTTGCTGTATGGATTTTCTACCGGACGGATGATCTCCGGGTTTTTGTTGACACAGCCTTTGATATTCTCGCCAACGGTCTTTCCGGTTGCGGTCATGCACTCGGTGTGCAGAAGTCCTAGTTTATTCAGCTCGTTCATAACGGCATAAACACCGCCGGCCTCGTTCAGCTCCTCGATGTAGTGGTATCCTGCCGGAGCCAGATGGCAGAGGTTCGGGGTCTTCTCACTGATGGCATTTGCCATCTCCGGATTCAGCTCTACGCCTGCCTCATGCGCGATGGCCGGCAGATGCAGCATACTGTTGGTGGAACATCCAAGTGCCATATCGACGGTCAGAGCATTTAAGAATGCTTCTTTTGTCATAATGTCTCTTGGACGGATATTCTGTTTTAACAGCTCCATAACCTGCATACCGGCTCTCTTGGCCAGGCGCAGACGCTCGGAATATACGGCCGGAATCGTTCCGTTTCCTTTTAAGCCCATGCCGAGAACCTCGGTCAGGCAGTTCATGCTGTTTGCAGTGTACATACCGGAGCAGGAACCACAGGTCGGGCATGCATTGCACTCAAAATCATAAACATCTTCCTCTGTCATAGTTCCGGCAGCGTAGGATCCAACCGCCTCGAACATGCTGGAAAGACTTCTCTTCTCACCTTTTACATGGCCGGCAAGCATCGGACCGCCGCTGACCAATACGGTCGGAACATTGACTCTTGCTGCTGCCATCAGAAGGCCAGGTACGTTCTTATCACAGTTCGGGATACATACCAGTGCATCAAACTGGTGAGCCATTGCCATACACTCGGTGGAATCGGCGATCAGGTCACGGGTAACGAGGGAATATTTCATTCCGATGTGTCCCATGGCGATACCGTCACAGACTGCAATGGCCGGGAATACGATTGGTGTTCCGCCTGCCATGGCAACGCCCATTTTTACAGCCTCTGTAATTTTATCCAGGTTCATGTGGCCCGGTACAATCTCATTGTAGGAGCTTACGATTCCTACGAGCGGTTTTTTCATTTCTTCTTCGGTCAGACCCAGCGCACGCATCAGAGAACGCTGCGGTGCCTGTGCGATTCCTTTTTTTACAGCATCACTTCTCATGATCTTTTCCTCTTTTCTTATCTTACAGTTTTATGCCAGTGCTTTTACCAGCAGATCTCCCATTTCGGATGTAGATACCTGGGTACATCCCTCAGACATAATGTCTACGGTTCGGTATCCGTCTTTTAAAATTTTCTGTACAGCATTTTCGACTGCCTCTGCCTCCTGATCGAGATCCAGGGAATAGCGGAGCATCATGGCTGCGGACAGAACCGTTGCAATCGGGTTTGCGATGTTCTTTCCTGCGATGTCCGGTGCAGAGCCGTGGCTTGGCTCGTACAGACCAAATTTTGTCTCGTTCAGGCTGGCGGAAGAAAGCATTCCGATCGAGCCTGCTACCATACTTGCCTCATCGGAAAGAATATCTCCGAACATGTTCTCGGTCAGAACGACGTCAAACTGGCACGGATTGTGGACGATCTGCATCGCACAGTTGTCGACCAGCATATGCTCTAAGGTAACTTCCGGGTAATCTTTTGCAACATCCTCTACCACGGATCTCCACAGACGGGAGGAATCGAGAACGTTTGCTTTATCTACGCTCGTTACTTTTTTCTTTCTCTTCATGGCGATGTCGAATGCACGGATTGCAATGCGGCGGATTTCGGTCTTGCTGTAGGTCAGCGTATCGGTTGCTTTCCGGATGCCGTTTTCTTCTACAGTGCTGCGCTCTCCAAAGTACAGGCCGCCGGTCAGTTCACGCATAATCAGCATGTCGAAGCCCTCGCCGATGATCTCTTCTTTTAACGGGCAGGCATCTTTCAATTCCTGATACAGGTAAGCCGGACGCAGGTTTGCAAACAGACCTAACGATTTCCGGATTTTTAAGAGTCCTGCCTCCGGGCGCTTGTCCGGGCTTAATTTGTACCATGGGGATGTTTTTGCATCTCCTCCGATGGAGCCCATCAGGACAGCGTCGCATTTCTTTGCTTCTTCTATGGTTTCATCTGTCAGCGGCACGCCGTGCACATCAATGGAGGCTCCGCCCAGCAGAAGGTTGGTATATTCAAACTTATGTCCATATTTCTCGCAGACAGCGTCCAGAACTTTTTTTGCTTCCTTTACAATTTCCGGTCCGATTCCGTCACCGTGAATTAATCCAATACGGTATTCCATATCTTTCTCCCTCTTTTCTTCCGGCTGAAAAACCGTTCTATTTTCTCTGCGTCTATAGCATTTCTAAATTATACGCCATTTTTCCGGTAATTTCAACACGAAATTTCTTTGTATCGGACGAAACGCAATAATCTTTTTGCTTTTTTGCCATTTAAAAGAAAAATACGCGGCATTTTTCGCCGTGTTCCGCCGAAGAAGTTTCGGGGCAGAAAAAACGCAGGCATTCGTTTTTTTGAATACCTGCGTTTTTCTTGGCTTTTCGCCGTGTAAAATTATTTTTTCTTTTCTGTTTTTTCTTCAACGACTGCTGTCTCCGGTTTTTCAACCTCTGTAATGGCTGTTTTACGCATCGGGATACGGCAGTTTTTGTTGTTTCCGAACTCTACGATGACATCGTCGTCTGTGATATCGATGACTACGCCGTAGAAACCGCTTGTCGTGATGACCGCATCGCCGACTGCGAGGTCATTCAGCATTGCCTGAAGTTTTTTCTGCTCTTTTTTCTGCGGGCGGATCATTAAGAAATACATCATACCGAACATGATGACCAGCCACATAATTAACATACCAGTGCTCATCACACCGCTGCCTGCTGTTGTTGTTGCTAAAAACATTTTCTTTCCTCCTGTTATTCGAGAATACATCCCGTTCTTTCGACACACCTATCATAATACACAATCCGTAACCGATGGGCAAGTCTTTTTCGGATATTTTCCAAAGATTTCATACTTTCCCGCTTACTTTTTGTCGTATTCCTCAAATCCTGCGAGTTTTGCCCGTTTGTAGGAAGCAAAATTGCCCTCGTCCAGTGCGGTCCGGATTTCTGTCATCATATTGTTATAGAAATACAGGTTGTGCAGAACACAGAGCCGCATGCCGAGCATCTCTTTTGCTTTCAGCAGATGACGGATGTAGGCTCTGCTGTAGTGACGGCACGCCGGGCACTGGCAGCCTTCCTCGATCGGGCGCGGATCCAGCTCGTATTTCTGGTTGAACAGATTCATTTTTCCATGGTTTGTGTAAACATGGCCGTGGCGTCCGTTCCGGCTCGGATATACGCAGTCGAAGAAATCGATGCCGCGCTCTACGCCTTCCAGAATGTTTGCCGGCGTTCCAACGCCCATCAGATACGTCGGTTTGTCTTTCGGCAGGTACGGAACGACTTCGTCGAGAATATGGTACATCTCCTCGTGGCTCTCTCCTACTGCCAGACCGCCGACTGCATAGCCATCGAGATCCATCTCGGAAATCCGTTTTGCATGGTCAATGCGGATATCCTCATAAATCGCACCCTGGTTGATTCCGAACAGAAGCTGATGTTTGTTGATCGTGTCTTCCCGCTGGTTCAGCTCCTGCATCTTATTTTTGCATCGCTGCAGCCATCTCGCCGTGCGGTCGACAGAGTTTTGCACATAACGGCGCTCTGCCACACTAGACGGGCACTCGTCGAAAGCCATCGCGATGGTTGAAGCCAGGTTGGACTGGATCTGCATACTCTCCTCCGGTCCCATAAAGATCTTTCTTCCATCTACGTGCGAGTGGAAATAGACACCCTCCTCCTTGATTTTCCGAAGGCCTGCCAGAGAAAACACCTGGAATCCGCCGGAATCGGTCAGGATCGGTTTGTCCCAGACCATGAATTTGTGGAGTCCGCCCATCTTCTTTACGACTTCATCTCCCGGGCGCACATGGAGGTGATACGTATTGGAAAGTTCTACCTGCGTGCCGATCTGCTGGAGATCTTCGGTGGAAACAGCTCCCTTGATTGCTGCTGCAGTTCCGACATTCATGAATACCGGCGTTTCGATATTGCCGTGCACGGTTTCCATATGGGCGCGCTTCGCTCTTCCTTCCATTTTCAGAATTTTATACATAACGCTTTTCATCCTTTCTCAATGATCCCTGCCTCCTGTTTTCATGCAGGGCATACTATTTTTAGTATACAGGCAAAATCTGTTTTTGACAATGCCTGAATTTTCTTTTTTCTCTCTTTTTTCTTTCCCGCTTTCTCCATTTTTCACAAGGACTTTATACTTTTTTCATAAGACATCGCCTTTTTTCCAATTGTATTTCCTTATTTTTTGTCGTATAATGTGTTGAGATTGTTTCTTATTATAAAAGGAGTTTGATTCATGACTGATAAAAAATATACTCTCGGAATCGACATCGGTTCCACCACTGTTAAAATTGCGATTCTCGACGAAGAGAACCAGCTTCTCTTTGCCGATTACGAGCGCCATTTTGCAAACATTCAGGAAACCCTTGCCCACCTGCTCGGGGAAGCACACGAAAAGCTGGGCGAACTGACCCTGCAGCCGGTCATCACCGGTTCCGGCGGACTTGCGCTTGCCAACCACCTCGGCATCCCGTTCACGCAGGAAGTTATCGCGGTTTCCACTTCGTTAAAAGCACTCGCTCCGCAGACCGACGTTGCCATCGAGCTCGGCGGTGAGGATGCCAAGATCATCTATTTTGAGGGCGGCAATGTGGAGCAGCGTATGAACGGTATCTGCGCCGGCGGCACCGGTTCTTTCATCGACCAGATGGCTTCTCTTCTGCAGACCGATGCAACCGGACTCAACGAATACGCGAAGCATTACCAGGCGATTTATCCGATCGCAGCACGCTGCGGTGTATTCGCAAAAACCGATATCCAGCCGCTCATCAACGATGGTGCAACAAAAGAGGATCTTTCCGCTTCCATTTTCCAGGCAGTTGTCAACCAGACCATTTCTGGTCTTGCCTGCGGTAAACCGATCCGCGGCCACGTTGCCTTTCTCGGCGGCCCGCTGCACTTCCTCTCGGAATTAAAGACAGCATTCGTCCGTACCTTAAAACTGGATGACGAGCATACAATCGTACCGGACAACTCCCACCTGTTTGCAGCCATCGGTTCTGCGATGAATGCAGACGGAAAAACCGAAATTTCCCTTCTCGCACTGAAAAAACGGCTCGAAGAGAAAGTTGCTATCGATTTTGAGGTTGCCCGTCTTGAGCCGCTGTTTAAAGATCAGGCCGAGTATGACGAATTTCTGGCGCGCCAGAGTGTCAACAACGTCGTGACCGCCGATCTTTCCACCTACGAAGGAAACTGCTATCTCGGTATTGATGCCGGTTCCACGACGACCAAAGCTGCTCTCGTCGGCGAAGACGGTGCTCTTCTCTATTCCTTCTACAGCAACAACCACGGAAATCCGCTCGGCACATCGATCCGCGCGATCCAGGAGATCTACTCCAAACTGCCGGATTCCGCACAGATCGCCTGGTCCTGTTCGACCGGTTACGGCGAGGCGCTCATCAAAGCTGCACTGATGCTGGACGAGGGTGAGGTAGAGACGATTTCCCATTATTACGCTGCCGCATTCTTCGATCCGGAAGTCGACTGTATTCTCGACATCGGCGGCCAGGATATGAAGTGCATCAAGATCAAAAACGGCACCGTAGACAGCGTACAGCTGAACGAGGCATGTTCCTCCGGCTGCGGTTCCTTCATCGAGACGTTCGCGCAGTCCCTGAACTACAGCGTGCAGGATTTCGCGCATGAGGCGCTGTTTGCAAAACACCCGATCGATCTTGGTACCCGCTGTACCGTATTTATGAATTCCAAGGTAAAACAGGCGCAGAAAGAGGGCGCATCCGTCGCCGATATTTCTGCCGGACTTGCCTGCTCCGTTATTAAAAACGCATTATATAAGGTAATTAAAGTTTCGGATGCCACCGAGCTGGGACGCCACATCGTCGTACAGGGCGGTACGTTCTACAACGACGCTGTTCTCCGAAGCTTTGAGCGGATCGCCAACTGCGAAGCCATCCGCCCGGACATCGCCGGCATCATGGGTGCGTTCGGTGCGGCGCTGATCGCAAGAGAGCGCTACTCCGCCGATCAGGAGACCACGATGCTCTCCATTGAAAAGATCAACGAGCTGAAATATTCGACCACGATGGCAAACTGTAAGGGATGTACGAACAGCTGCCGTCTGACCATCAACAAATTCTCCGGCGGCCGTCAGTACATCAGCGGAAACCGCTGCGAGCGCGGTATCGGAAAAGAGAAAAACAAAGATCATATTCCGAACCTGTTCGAATACAAATACAAACGGATCTTCGGCTACCAGCCGCTGCCGCAGGATGAAGCGATCCGCGGAGAGGTCGGCATTCCGAGAGTCCTCAATATGTTTGAGAATTATCCGTTCTGGTACACCTTCTTTACGCAGCTGAAATACCGCGTGGTACTCTCTCCGACCTCGAGCCGCAAGATCTACGAGCTCGGTATTGAGTCGATTCCAAGTGAATCCGAGTGCTATCCGGCCAAACTGGCGCACGGCCATGTGACCTGGCTCTTACGCCACGGTGTGAAGTTCATCTTCTACCCGTGTATCCCGTACGAGCGCACCGAGTTCCCGGAAGCCATCAACCACTACACCAGCGGCATGACTTCCCAAGCATTCGGACAACGTAATCTGGAAGAAGT
>OGZT01001998.1_pt1 | contig 12497 bp, 7 predicted proteins | sample 1576891 | NCBI WGS metagenome assembly OGZT01 (sample SAMEA3541521, study PRJEB24748) | human gut metagenome | biome: human gut; feature: human-associated habitat; material: faeces | place: China | collected 2012 | reverse complement strand
TTCAATCCTTTACGCCAGTCATCCGTAGGTCCGCCATCCGTCATCAGGAAAACGAGTGGACGCCAGTCTCCTTTTGTCTCCGCTGTCGTTTTCTGAACTTCTGCATCAATTCGGTTTGCAGTCAGGGATAAGGCTTCGCCCAGAGCGGTAGTTCCGCTTGCCGAAAAAGAGGGGAGATTGAAACTGAGGAGATCTGTAAGAGGTACGGCCTGACGAGCAGTAGAGTCGAAAGTAATGACAGAGACATATGCAGTTTCCAGTGCATAAGGATCCTGCTTCAGGGTGGTCAGTAGTGTCTGGACACCATTTTTAACTGCCTCTATAGGCTCTCCGTGCATTGAACCTGATGTATCGAGAAGCAGATAGACGGGAAGTCTTCTCATCTTAAACTTTCCTTAATGGTTGATGGGGGAGCTCATTTCCTGAACATGGTTTTATAAACACTTCATATCATATTACTAAAAACAAAGGCATATAGTTAGTTCAGCAATCACAAAGTGAGATTTTCACGTTGTTTCAAACGCGCGAGTTGGTTGAACAACAATACAAATTTGCAATATTTCAACAATACGATCCCCGCCATTTTTAGTAGGCATTCGCCATATTGATAACCCGTCGCCGGGAAACTGGACAGGTCATAATCTATATAAAATATGGTTTAACGTTTTTGCATTTAATAATACGGTGACGATGGTCAGTTAAAAGAAAACTAATAAAATATGATTTTTCCACCGGGTCCTGCTGTACACAGGACATCAAAGGAGCATAGAACTATGGGACAGCTGACCAAAAACGAGATTTTTGCGCTGGCCGTGCAGCGATACAGTGACACGGTGTTCCGAGCCGCCATGCACAACTGCAGCTGCACCGCCGATGCGGAAGATGTGGTGCAGGATGTTTTCGAAAAGCTGCTGTGCTACAATGGCCGCTTCGAGAGCGAGGAACACCTGAAAGCCTGGCTGCTGCGTGTGACCATCAACCGCTGCCACGACCTGACCCGCGCCGCCCGCCAGAAGGACACCGAGCTGGACGAGAATCTTCCCGCTCCGGACCAGATGGAAGACGGCAGTGTGCTGGACGCCGTGCGCGCCCTGCCCGAGAACTACCGCAATGCGGTCTACCTCCACTACTACGAGGGGTACACCGCCGCCGAGGTGGGCCGGATGCTGGGCGCACCCACCAACACGGTGCTCAGCTGGCTTCGCCGCGCCCGCGCACAGTTACATACGATGCTGAAGGAGGAGATCGAAGATGAGGTGGTATGAGTACAAGATGGAGGTAGACGACCTTCACGCTTCGGACGACCTGAAAGCAAAGCTCCTCGCCATGCAGCCGGCAGAAGAGGCTCCGAAACCCGCCAGGAAGCCCAAAAAAGTCATCCACTTTCCCCGCAAGGCTCTGAGCATCGCCGCCTGCGGCCTGCTCTGCGGCGTTGGTCTGTATGCGGCAGTCCACTCCCCCATCAGCCTGCTGCCTGCGGGCGGCGCGGCCCTCAGCTCTGCCCCTGAGACGGCCTCCTACGCCGCCTACTCGATGGATGACGTGAACAGCGCCCTTGCCGCACCCAAGATGGCCGTCCCGGCCGGTGGAAGCGCCGATGCCATGAGCGACCGCGATGCAGGCGGCACCGGCACCCTCAGCGCCGAGGCCGCGCAGACGAGCACAAAGCTCATCTACACCGCCAACCTCACCATCGAGAGCAAGGACTTTGACGCCGCCCGCACCGCCCTCACCGACGCCGTGAGCGCCGCCGGGGGCTATCTGGAATCCAGCAATGAATCCTCTTACACCGGCTCGAGCCGCACCCTCTCCCTCACCGTCCGCGTCCCGCAGGACAACTACGCGAGCTTCCTCGAAGCCGCCGCGCAGGCGGGCAACCTCGTGGACAAGAGCGAGCAGGTGCAGGACGTCACCACCCAGTATATGGACATCGAGGCCCGGCTCTCCAACCTGACGGCCCAGCGCACACGTTTGCAGGAGCTTCAGGCCAGCGCCGAAAACCTCTCCGACCTGCTGGAGATCGAATCTTCCCTCAGCGACGTCCAGTACCAGATCGAGAGCTGGCAGTCGCAGCTGGACTGGTACAGCCAGCAGGTGTCCTGCTCCACGGTCTACCTCTCGCTGGACGAGGTGAAGGAATACACCCCCACCGAGGAATCCTACCTCTCCCAGTTGTCCAGCGCCCTCCGCAATGGCTGGACGGGCTTCGTCTCCGGCATCCAGCAGCTGACGGTCTGGGTCGTGGGCGTCTGGCCCGTGCTGGTCATTCTGGCCGCAGCCGCCCTCGTCGTCCGCTTCGTGCGCCGCCGCACCCGCAAGTGATATTCGCTCTGTCGAAGCGCCCCGGAATGGGGCGCTTTTTGTTTCCGGCAGCGGCCTTTTCAAAAAAGTCATATTCTTTTTGAAAAAACGCTTGACAAGTCCCCCGCCTTGTGGTATTATACTTGAGCAGTCAGCGAGAGGCCGACAGCGAAAAGTAAATATCGCGGGGTGGAGCAGTCTGGTAGCTCGTCGGGCTCATAACCCGAAGGTCGTTGGTTCAAATCCGGCCCCCGCAACCACCAAGCATCTTGATTTTATCAAGATGCTTTTTCTTTTTTGCATACAAAACGAGGGGCCGCACAGCTGTGCGGCCTCTCGTTTGCGTTTATATCTTTTACAGCATCCCGTGCCGACGCTGTTCGGCTTCCAGCTCCTGATTCAGGGCCGCCTTGCGGTGGTCGAGCAGGAGGTCTTTGTTGTACTGGAAATACCGCTCACAGCCGTTCTCAGCGATGAAGGCATGGGCGGCGGGCGAGAGGGTCAGTTCGGTGACGAAGACCACCATTTCCTGACTCTCGGCGAATGCCTGCTCCATGAAGTCGAAGGCCGCTTCCAGCGCGGCGCTGGCCGTCTGCTGGGCGGTGTCCCGGGCATCCGACAGGGTGCCGAACTGGGTGCGCAGCACCTTGAAAGCGGCGTTCGCGTCCGGCGCGGCGGCGCGCAGAAGTTCTTTTTCCCAGCCGCGCAGGGTCTTGGCGGTCTGCAAGCGGGCTTCCAGCGTGGGCTTATCCAGCAGACCGGCGGTGCGCTTTTTCTGGGTCTCGGCCTCGTAGTCGGCGGTCATCTGGTCAAAGAGCTGCGCCCAGCAGTTCGGCTCCTGCGCCAGCTCTGCGGGCATCTCGGCAAAGGCTTTCTTCGTCTCCCGCAGGAAGGCATAGCAGCTGTCGGCCGCAGCGTCTGCCCGCCGGGAGGCAGAGAAGCGCGTCTCGAGGCCGGACAGGATCAGGCTCACGAGGCTCAGCTTCTCGTCGAAGGGGGCCTGCAGCAGCCGCGCAAAAGCGGCAGGCTTGGCCTGACCGGCCAGAATGTCCTCCACGCCGTAGTCGTCACGGTACTTGTAGTAGAGGTCGAGGTAGGCCGAGAAGTCCTCGGCGATCTTCTGGTGCTGGATATACTGGCGGATGAGCTCTTCGTCGGCCTGCAGGCCCAGCGACTCATAGGTATTGAGCAGGTTGGAGAGGTCTTCCCAGCCGCGGGCGGTGACGAACTGGGTGCCGTCCACGTCGGCGTTTATCTGGTAGAAGTTCTGGGGGTGCAGTTCGAGATAGCTCAGGATCGCGCTGTGGATGTGGGCTGCACGGGCGTAGTCCTTCCAGACCGGCAGATCCGGCTCAATGTCCATCCGGCGGACGCGGTCGAGGGTGACGATATCGAAATCGCGGACGGATTTATTGTACTCCGGCGGGTTGCCTGCCGCCACGATGACCCAGCCCGCAGGCACGGCCTGATTGCCGAAGGTCTTGCACTGCAGAAACTGCAGCATGGTGGGGGCCAGCGTCTCGGAGACACAGTTGATCTCGTCGATGAAGAGGATGCCCTCTTTCAGGCCGGTGGCCTCCATCTTGGCGTAGACGCTGGCGATGATCTCGCTCATGGTGTACTCCGTCACAGAGACGTCCCGGCCGCCGTAGTTGCGCTGACGGATGAAGGGCAGGCCCACGGCGCTCTGGCGGGTGTGATGGGTGATGGTATAGGCCACCAGCGCCACGCCGCACTCCCGCGCCGCCTGCTCCATGACCTGGGTCTTGCCGATGCCCGGAGGCCCCATCAGCAGGATGGGGCGCTGGCGGATGGCCGGGATGGCGTATTCGCCCAGAGCATCTTTGGCGAGGTACGCTTTGACGGTATGCTCGATCTCTTCTTTGGCTCGTTTGATGTTCATATTCTTTCCCTCGTTATCACGAATTGTTGAGGTCACGGTAGAGGTCGTCTTCCTCCGCCAGCGCTTCGGACAGGGCCGAGGCGCTGCGGGCGGCCTCGCCGGTAAATTCTTCTTCGTCCAGCACCACTTTCATCGCCCAGGGCGGCACATTGGCGTCGTCGAAGCGGTCTCCCAGAAACAGAAATGCCGTGTCGTAAGCCGGGCGGCGGGCCGGGTAAGTCCCCATACCGTCGGTAAAATAGAGCAGGCCCCGGAGGTTCGAGAACTTCTTCTCGGCGCAGAGCTGGCTGACGTACTCGAAAGCGGGCCGGAAATCGGTGCCGCCGCCGCCCCGCAGCTCGAAGTGGTTCATGGCACGGATGAGGTCGTCTTCGTTTTTGACGGGAATATCCTGCCGCACCGCGTTGTCGGCCTGGATCAGGTGGAGATTCATCCGATGGAAGAAATTCTCCCTGCCCTTCAGCAGAGTGTACGTCTCGGCCAGAAAGGCCCGCACCAGCTCCCCCGAGGTGGAGTAGCTGGTGTCGATGACGAGGGCCAGCTCTTCTATCTTCTTGCTCTCCCGGGTCTCCAGCGGCTCGATGAGGGGCAGGTTGCCGTAGACCGACAGGCCATAGGTGTAAAAGTTCAAATCGAACTCGTCCGGGTCGAGGTGGACTTCCTCCCGGGTGACGCAGAACCGGCGCAGGAAGTCGCCGTAGCTGCGGCGGCTGCGGTTTGCGGCTTTGATCTGCTCCCGCATGGCGTCCGCGCCCTCACCGGCCTCTTTGTCCCGGAGCTCCAGCTCTGTCTGCATCCGCTCGCCGATTTTTTGCCAGGTCTTCTGGGGCAGCGGCGCAGGCATCTGCCGGGGCTGTTCGGGGGCATCTTTGGGCCAGAGGCGGTGGTCGTCGGTGTAGAATTCTTTTTCCAGCTGGCGGAGAACGCCGGGCGTCTGCCGCACCAGCCAGCGGTAGATGGGAGCTGCGGCAGCCACTTTTTCCTGCGCGATGATCTCCTCATAGGCGTGTTGGCGCACCCACGTCAGGGGGCGCTGGACGCTCTTGCGGCCAAGACCGTCGATGACGTTCTCCACCGCAATGTCACACGCAAGGTCCCACAGGCGTTTGTCCCGCTTGCCGCGCAGCCAGAGATGGCGGAAGATGCAGTGGAACACCGTGTGGAGATAAAGCCGGTTGAGATATTTGGGGTTCTTCTGGTAGAGCCGCAGCAGGGCGCTGGGCTGGTAGCAGAGGATGGTCCCATCCGTCGCCAGCACCCCGCACCGCTCGTCGGCGGTGGGCGTCAGGGCCGAGAGGGCCTGGTCCAGAAAGCGGAAGTCCAGATACAGCCCGCTGCGCACCACGGCCAGCACCTCGCCGCCCATCCGGGCCTGCCACTCTTCGTGAGTCTCGGGCCGGGCCGACTGGAAGGGCTTGCGGGGGTCAAAAAACGTTTCCTTCTCAGAAATCAAAATCATACCTCTTCTTTTGGGTCGCAGCGGCACGCTTTTTGTGCTCTGCGTCGGCCAGCAGGGCGGCAGCTTCGGCATTGTCGGCCTTGGCCGCGAGGGCTGCGCCCTCGGCAAAGGCATCCGTATCCATCACATCCAGCGCCAGCAGGGCTTTGACGCCCTCGGTGTCCTGCGCCTTGAGCAGACGGGTCAGCACCCGCCCGGTGTTGGTCTTGAGGAAGTCCCGGTAGGCATCCCGGGCGGCATCGCTCAGCTGCCACGGCCAGCGCAGACGGTCGAAGCAGAGCATCGCCATCACGGAAGCGTCGTCGGCGTCGTGGCCCTGCGGGAAGACGGCGTCGTACTCCGCCGGGAGAAGCTTATTTTCGAGGAAGCACTGCCGGTAGTGGTAGCCCTGCCCCGAAAAGGTGTGGAGCAGGATGTGGGCGGGCGTCTCCTCGATGTCCTCCCAGTAGGCGGGATACCACAGCCCCGCCCGGGGTGCGGCCTCCCCCACCGGCCAGAACAGCGCCCGCACGGCCTCGGTGATGCTGCCCACGAGGGCAAACAGGCCGGTGGCCTGCTCGGGCGCAGCGCGGATGATGAGGTCTTCCAGCGCAAAGCAGTTGAGGAAGACATCGCTGCCCATGGTCAGCTCTCCTGTCCCGGCAGTCAGGCGGCGCAGCCTGCGGCAGTTGTAGAATGTGCAGCTGCCGATGACCCGCAGGCTCTCCGGCAGGGTGACTTCTTCCAGGAAGTTCCCGCAGATGGGGTGGAGCTCGTCGTCCTGCGCCGGGGCGGCGGGGGCGTCGAAGTCAAAGCTGTACCGCTCTTTGCCGCTCACATCCCGGCCAAAAGCACGGGTCAGACAGAGCTTGCCGTCCTCGGCCCGCTCATAGCGGCAGATCTTTTCCGGCCCGGGCAAACCCCGGGGCTTTTCGGAAAAACAGTAATCTCCCAGTTCGGTGATGGGCCACCGGCCCTCCCCTTCCGGCGCAGGAACAGCCCCGGGCAGCTTTACGCAGGGCTCGCCGCCGTACACCCGCACAAGGCGGGCCGTGCCGCCCGCCAGCGGCAGAATATCCAGTATCATAACGACTCCTATCCTCGAGAGCAAGGCCCGCCCTTTTGCGCCATATCGGGCCTCAGGCGTCCAGTAGGAAGTGGCCCGGCCTGCCAAAGGCTCACCCCTCCGGGGGAGCTGGCGCGCCAGCGCCTGAGAGGGCTGCAAAAAAGCTGCCGCACAGACACGCCGTGCAGCAGCTCCGTTCAAAACTTCATCACTGTGCGGCCTGTGCAAGGCAATCGTTCATTGCCGCAAATACCGCGTCGCTGGTCATGGTGCTGCCGGAGACAGCATCCACTCCGACGGTCGAGCCAGCCGCCAGCAGGGAGGCCGACAGCGTCTCTGCCGCCTTGCCGCCCAGCTCCGGCGTCTCGCCGGAAGCGTCGATCACAACATTGGTCACCTTGCCGCCGGTGATGGTCACGGTAACGCCCACCTCGCTCAGACAGCCCTGCGCGCTGGCGGTGTAGGTGCCGTCGGTGTAGGTGTCAGCATTATCGGCAGCAGGCACGGTGCCGGTGTTGGCGATATAGAGGGCCAGCACGATGCCGAGGATGACGTCCAGCACCAGCATGAGGATCATGTTGCGGGTCATGTGTTTTTTCATGGTCTGTGAAGTGCTCCTTTTGCGATGTTTGGGGTCCGCCCGTTACTTTGCGGGCTTGAAGCTGTCGCGCAGGGTCACGACACGATTGTACACGCCGGGGTTCTTCGAGTCGGGAGTGAAGAAACCGGTGCGCACGAACTGGAACTTATCGCCGGGCTTTGCGTCGGCCAGAGCCTCTTCCAGCTTGCAGCCCTTGCGGACGACAACGCTGTCGGGGTTCAGATAATCCTTGTAGTCGCTGCCCTCGGGGATGGCGTTCATGTTCGCCTCAGTGAAGAGCTTGTCGTACAGGCGTACCTCGGCATCCACGGCGTGGGCGGCGCTCACCCAGTGGATGGTACCCTTGACCTTGCGGCCATCGGCAGGGCTGCCGTTGCCGGTCTCGAGGTCGGCGGTGCAGTGGATGACAGCGATGCTGCCGTCGGGGTTCTTCTCGACGCTCTCGCACTTGACGATATAGCCGCCCATCAGACGGACTTCGCCGCCGACGGTCAGGCGCTTGAACTTCGGAGGCGGCACCTCGGCGAAGTCCTCGTTCTCGATCCACAGCTCCCTGGTGAAGGCGACCTTGCGGGTGGTGGTGTCGTTGGCTTCCCGGTTGGGGTTGTTGGCGATGTCGAAATACTCGGTCTTGTCGGCGGGGTAGTTGTCCACCACCAGCTTGACGGGGTCCAGCACGGCGATGCGGCGCTGTGCGGTCAGGTCCAGCTCGCTGCGGATGCAGGCTTCCAGCTGGCGCATATCAATGAGGTTGTCGGACTTGGAGATGCCGGCCTCCCGCACGAAGGTGAAGATAGAAGACGCGGTGTAGCCGCGGCGGCGCAGGCCGCAGAGGGTGGGCATCCGGGGGTCATCCCAGCCGTCCACGATGCCCATTTCCACCAGCTCACGCAGATAGCGCTTGCTCATGACGGTGTTGGTCATGTTCAGGCGGGCGAACTCCCGCTGCTTGGGGAACTCGGTGCCAAAGATGTTCTCGATGACCCAGTTGTACAGGGGGCGGTGGTTCTCGAACTCGAGGCTGCACATGCTGTGGGTGATGCCCTCGATGGCGTCCTGGATGGGGTGGGCGAAGTCGTACATCGGGTAGATGCACCACTTGTTGCCCTGACGGTGATGCTCGGCGTACTTGATGCGGTAGATGGCCGGGTCACGCAGATTCATGTTGGGGCTGGCGAGGTCGATCTTGGCGCGGAGGGTCTTTTCGCCCTCCTTGAACTCGCCTGCACGCATCCGGCGGAAGAGGTCGAGGTTCTCTTCCGGGGTGCGGTCGCGCCACGGAGAGGGACGGGAGGGCTTGCCTGCGTCGCTGCCGCGGTACTCGCGCATCTCGTCGCGGGTCAGGTCATCGACGTATGCCTTGCCCTCGAGGATGAGCTTTTCGGCATACTCATAGCACTTGTCGAAGTAGTCGCTGCCGTAGAAGATGCCGCCGTTGGGGTCGGCACCCAGCCAGTGCAGGTCCTCGATGATGCTGTTGACATACTCCTCCCCTTCGCGGGCGGGGTTGGTGTCGTCGAGGCGGAGGTTGAACTTGCCGCCGTACTGGTTTGCGATGGACCAGTTGATATAGATCGCCTTGGCGCTGCCGATGTGCAGGTAGCCGTTGGGCTCCGGCGGGAAGCGGGTGTGGATCTCGCGGATCTGTCCTTCGGCGAGGTCGGCGTCAATGATCTCGGTCAAAAAGTTTTTATCTGCCATAGTGGCGTTCCCCCTGTCAGGGCATAGCAAGCCCGGAATTACACATTTGATACCCCTTATAATACACTATTTCCCGCTTTCCTTCAAGGTGGAAAGCCGAAGTTCCACCTGTTTTCGGCGTCGTTTTGCGAAAAAGCTTTCCCTGTCTCCCGCTTTTTGCAAAAAAAGCGAAATTCATGCTTGACATTCCGCACAGAATCTTATATAATAATCAAGCATTCAGCGAATGCGGAATATCTGTAGGGGTATAGCTCAGTTGGTAGAGCAGCGGTCTCCAAAACCGCGTGCCGTGAGTTCGAGACTTACTACCCCTGCCACAAGCGCACAGAGAGTACTCTGTGCGTTTTGTTTTTGTATTTTTCCCGGAATGTCGGACTTTCCAAAACTTTTTTGACATTTTCCGAAATTCATGCTTGACAACAGCGCGTTTCTCAGGTATAATAACACACGTTCCGGCGGTCAACCGCCAGAAACGATGCACTTGAGCGATCATGGCCCGGTAGCTCAGTTGGTTAGAGCACCAGCCTGTCACGCTGGGGGTCGTCGGTTCGAGCCCGATCCGGGTCGCCATTTGCTGCTATAGCTCAGTTGGTAGAGCGCATCCTTGGTAAGGATGAGGTCTCCAGTTCGAATCTGGATAGCAGCTCCATCGAGAAAAACCACTTGAATCCTTGCGGTTCAGGTGGTTTTTGTATTTCCGGTCATTTTTACCACCTGGTTTTCTTTTTGCTGCACAAAAAGGCCCCCCGGCACCATGCGGACGTGCCGGGGGGCTTTGCAATATGGAGGAAGCAGGGCGATGCGGTACGCCCTGCCGGGGTAAGTCAGTGGATCAGCTCGTTATGAGCTGCGCCGTTGATGGTGAGCCGGGCCTCGCTGCCGTTGTGGGTAAGCACAAAGGGGGTAGCATCGGGGCCCATGGCCAGCATCTCGTCGATGACAAGGCTGGACTCCCGGCTCCGGGTGCGGAACACCACCACATCGGCACCCTGTGCCTTGATGGCCCGCAGGTCGCCCAGCACAGCGTTGAGGGCGGCATCCTCAGAGGGTACCGCAATGATGTACCGGCCATCCACCACAGAGGTCTCGTAGGTCTCTGCGCCGGTCACGGTGTAGTTGGGGGCCGCAGAGCCGTTCTCCTGAGGCTCCGGTGCGCCGCAGCGGATGCAGACGCCGTTCTTATACTCGTGGTCCAGAGGGGCAACGAAGTCGGTGCGCTCACCCTCCTCCTCGCCGCAGCGGGTGCACTTTTTTACCGTGTAGCCGCTTTCCGTGCAGGTAGGGGCAACGGTGGTCTCGACGAACTGATGGCCCAGAGCATTAGCGGTTTTGGTGCGCGAGCTCAATTCCTCGCCGCAGCGGCTGCACTTTGTTACCTTGTAGCCATCCTCGGTGCAGGTGGGCTGGACTGTTACCGTCTGGCGAAGATGGTACCAATATCCGGAGTTTGGAGCGACCTCTTCCACCCTGGTGATCTCACCGCAGGAGCTGCACCGGTAGGTCTGAGAGCCCTTTTCCGTACAATTCGGGGAGACACGCTCTGCCGCGTATTCGCCCTGCGAATGATTGCACTTTTCCGTGGGCTGTTCCGTCTTCCCGTCGGTCACCCATTGGCCGTTCTGACGTGTTTGGGTCACCGTGTTCGGGCCGTTATGGCCTATATTGGTCATTTCTACTTTTGCACCGTCCTGGATGCTGCCCTTGTCAGTGGTAAATTTATTCTCGCCGTTTTGGACAGGATCAGTACTCTTCTTACCAGTCGTTCCGCCATCGCCAATGGCAGCGCCCGCGCCATAGGCACCGCTGCCATCGTGCTTCTCGGCACTGCCGGTGGCCTTGACCTGCGCTTGGCCGCCAATGGTCACATGGCCCTTGCCATTTGCGCCGCCGCCGATGCCTGCGCCGCCGCCGTACCAGTCACTCTTCTGCACAGCCGTCACCTTGGCGTTGCCGGTAATCGTAACATTCGCATCGCCGCCTTCACCGCTGCCAATGGCTGCTGCGTTGTCGCCGCCCTCAACATTTACCTCAGCGTTGCCGGAGATGTTGATCTTAGCGTCGCCGCACACTTGTTCTCTGCGTACACCACTGCCAATGGTTCCGTTTTGAACAGTCACCTTGGCGTTTCCGGTGATGGTAACGTCCGTTTCACCGGGTTTTTCTGTAGCCCAAGAAGGCACCCCATATCCGCCGATGCCAAATTTTCCCACATTGACCACAGCGTTTCCCCGGATCACAATGCCGGTAGCTGCGCCGCCTCGAAAGCCGCTGCCGATCTGGGCATTCGTGTTGACGGTGCCGTTGCCCTCGATCACAATGTTCTTCGTGCCATAGCCGCCGGATCTTTCATCGGTTATTCTTCCTCCTCCACCGATGGCAGCACCCTGGTTATCATTCCCCAAGGAACATTCATCGACCTTTACATCGAGGGTATCACTCTGGCTGTCTGCGGTAATGGTGAGCGTGCCGGTATTGTCTTTACCATCCTGAGTTTTATCGTTTTTCTGGATACCGGCGCTCCCGCCCGAGCCTGTCAGGGTGTTCTTGCCCGAAAACTTGAGCTCTACATCACCACCCTGCACATCAATGGCCGCCTGTCCACGAGCCGAGGTATCTGCCGCAGTCGGCAGATCGATATGCGCATTGCTCAGCGACACCTTGATTTTTTTGGCGGTATTGTTGATGATCTGGACAATACCGGCGCACAGTCCCGAATTATAGCCGTAGTCATGGCTATCTTCGCCCATGCGGTCCTCATAAGCCGAAGCCTTGCGAGGCCCATTGGAGGCGTCATCAGAGGCGCTAGCAGTAGCCTCAGCAGAGGCCTTGGCCTCTGGCTTGGGCTGTCCCTCGTCCTCTGCTTTGGACTCCTGCCCCTCGCCAGCGGAAGCATTCAGCTCCCCCTTTGCAGGGGCATTCTGCTCCTGCTTTTCCTCGTTATCAGGGTCGCTGTTTTTATCCTTATTTTCGGTCTCGGTCTTCTGCTCAGGGTCAGCCGGAGCTTCGGTATCCTTCTGCTCCTGCTTTTTCTCAGCAGCGGGGGCGTTCTCTGTCCCCGAGGTCTCCTCCGAGGTCTCCTCCTTGGCCGGAGCCTTGGCCGGAGTCACAGGCTGGTTTTCTTCCTGCCGGTTCTCCTCAGCGGTCTGCGTAGCTCCATTAGCGGAGCTATAGCTGCCGGTGATCTCGATCTCCGTATCGGCGTCGTATGTAGACGATGCTTTGCCATCCTGCGTCACGGTGATGCCGTTACCATCTGCCTTGATCACAAGGCCGCCCTCGGAAAGATCAAAGGTGGCCGCAAATGCCGGGGCGGAAAGGGATACCGCCATGCTCAGGGCCACGGCCGCCGCCGCGACTTGCCGGAGCAATTTTTTTCTTCGCATGATTTTTACCTCCTGTTTTGCATTTTGTGGCTTTTCTGCCAAATTTATTATACCCCTTTATCATACCCTTTTATTATAAGGAGTATGTATGGAAAATTCAAGGT
>OGZT01001997.1_pt1 | contig 12507 bp, 13 predicted proteins | sample 1576891 | NCBI WGS metagenome assembly OGZT01 (sample SAMEA3541521, study PRJEB24748) | human gut metagenome | biome: human gut; feature: human-associated habitat; material: faeces | place: China | collected 2012 | reverse complement strand
CTAAACCAGTACCTGGATATGGGAATCGTGCTGAACCACGGGAAGATTGAGCAGCTGGTCAAGGACAACGTGGCGAAGCTGAGCATCAAGACGCCCAGCAGCAAGACCACAATCCAGTCCCTGTCGGGCGGCAACCAGCAGAAGGTAATCATCTCCCGATGGCTGGCCAACAACCCGGATGTGCTGATCATGGATGAGCCCACCCGAGGCATCGACGTCGGCGCCAAGTACGAGATCTATCAGATTATGATCAATCTTGCAAAGCAGGGAAAAGCCATTATCATGATTTCCTCCGAGATGCCGGAGCTGATCGGCATGTCCGACCGCATTATGGTAATGTGTAACGGCAGGATTACCGGCGAGGTGTCCGGTGAAGAAGCAACCCAGGAGAATATCATGAGCCTGGCTACCAAGTTTTAGCCGAAGGAGGACGTAGGGATGGATAAGAAGAAAATAAATGTAAAAGATTTTTTGATTAACAATGGAATTATCATGCTGCTGGTCATCATGGTGGCATATGTGAGTATTACCAAGGATAATTTCTTCAGTTTCAACAACATGAAGTGTAACACCTGCATTTTTGATGCTTTTAAGTGCTTTTACATAGATTCTTGTCGGAGCAAGAAGTGCCTCTCCAAGAGTAGTTCCAAGATCATCATAATAAGTATCTAAAGATTCTTTTGTAATATCAAATACTTTTCTTACAAGTGAAAATCCGTTGCTGTGAACACCTGTAGAAGCCATTCCGATCAGAACATCTCCGGCTGCAAGATTCTCTCCTGTGATCATATCTTTCTTATCGCAAACACCAACTGCGAATCCTGCAAGATCATATTCATCTTCCGGCATAAGTCCCGGATGCTCTGCTGTCTCTCCACCGATCAGAGCTGCATCGGACTGCTTACATCCTTCTGCAACACCTTTTACGATTGCAGCGATCTTCTCCGGATAGTTCTTTCCACATGCAATGTAATCCAGGAAGAACAGCGGCTCTCCACCTGCACATGCGATATCGTTCACGCACATAGCAACAGCATCGATTCCGATTGTGTCATGCTTATCCATTACCATAGCAAGTTTTACCTTTGTTCCGCATCCGTCTGTACCGGAAAGAAGAACAGGCTCTTCCATCTCTTTGATCTTCGCAAGAGAGAAAGCTCCTGAGAATCCGCCAAGTCCTCCGAGAACTTCTGCGCGCATTGTCTCTTTTACATATTCTTTCATTAATTCCACTGATTTATAACCGGCTTCAATATCTACACCTGATGTCTTGTAATCCATCGTAAATCTCCTTTTCTTTCGAATCGTAATATTTATTTATTGTTGAGATATTCCTCATAACCAACTTCTGCAAGTCTGTCTGCTTTTGCCTGTACCGTATCTTTCATCTCTGCAGAATAAGCTTTCAGTTTCTCTAAAAGCTCCGGATCTGACATTGCAAGCATCTTTGCTGCAAGAATTGCCGCATTCATACCGCCGTCGATTGCAACTGTAGCAACCGGGATTCCAGGTGGCATCTGAACGATTGAATAAAGTGCGTCCATACCCTCCAGATTCTTTCCTGACATTGGGATACCAATTACCGGCATTGGGAAAAGTGCTGCGCACATTCCCGGCAGATGTGCTGCCATACCTGCTCCTGCAATAATTACTTTGATTCCCTTTCCTTCAGCTGCCTTTGCCCAGTCAAAAAAGACATCCGGCATACGGTGTGCTGAAATGATCGTCATCTCATAATCGATTCCAAACTTCTCCAGTGTGGCTGCTGCCTTACTCATCACCTTCAGATCTGAGTCGCTGCCCATGACAATTCCTACTTTTGGCATATCATTTCCTCCTCAGTGGTATACTGTTTTCCTTTCCTTGGAAAACTTTGTTTATTTATTATCCATACTTATGAAAGATTCCATTTAATCATCTATTAACTATCCAATTGCCTACAGGATTTCCTTAAAATCCCGCTTCATCCAAAGGCTCATTAAGTACCTCTGTTCCAGGCAATACGAATCTTCCGTCCTCTAATAGTATAATGTCTTTTCCCTCGTTTGTCACTACACTTATTTCTTCTAACTCTTTATAAGGCACGGTTATATCTGTATGACAGTTAAAGTATGCTTTTGATACATCTTCCTTACGAAGAAGAGAACAGGAATTATCTTTCGCCACAATTTCCTTTCCGTTCGGATTGTAGACTCTGATTTCCTCGCTCCAGGAATAGCATGTATCTCCTACTGCAAAATGCGGTCCTGTTTTCTCTGCGATCAGAATCGGCATCTTATCTTCTATATTAAATTTCTTCGCTGCCACATATGCAGTTGTATTTGTTCCAATTGCGAACTCACCAAGCGGAAGAGTCTCATGATTTTTCAGAACATTGTCATAAATATATTTTTTGTTCTGCTTTTCATCCTCAAAATTTGTACATGTATAATCTGTAATCCTTCCGTCCTTGAACGTCAGTTTCAGATTCTGATACTGAAGACCATCTAAATAGACCTTACTCACATGAAGTATGCCGTTCGTCCCTTCCAGAACCGGTGAAGTGAATACTTCTCCGACAGGAATATTCACGTCTGCCACACAATTTTCGAAGATTGTCTCCTTCTGTGCGTCCTTCAGAGGATATAGTTGTACTGTAATATCTGTCTGGTTTTCTCCTTTTCCTTTGACATGTACACAAGTCCCTTGATCCAGCGCATCGATCATCGTCTGCTGCACTTTTTCATAAAGCTTCGCATCTAATGTATTGATCTTGATCACTTCATCAAAGATCTTTGCATAATCTGCTCCAATCTCCGGTACCGGATAAGCAACAATTGTAAAACTTCTCTCTTCACCCTTGATATACTCATTCGTGATCTGTCCTGATTTGCTGCTAAAGAGAAGATCCAGTTCTCTCTGCGCCTCGTCATATGACGGTGCTGTCTCTTTCGCTTCCGGTGAAAATGGTGTCTCACCGAAGATTTCCATAACCGCCGGTCCTGCAACACCTGCTGCCATCTCTTTGTTCTGCTCGAAAACAGTCTTCATCACCTCAAGCTTACGTTCCACATATCGCTTATCCATGAAGAGTGCCTGATCCTGTCTGTGATCATACTCATACTGCTGATTTGCGATTGCACCATAATATCCGATCTTGTGATGCTCTCGCTTCGTGATCACACTGGATGCTGCACGGTAAATGACAGGCTTTAATCCCATCTTACGGAAGTTCTCGATTGCAAGGCAGATCACCTTCTCAAATCCAAGGCTGTAACGGATATTTACAATCGATTTCTTTGACAGATCTTTTCCGGTATTAATAAAACCAACCCGATATCCTTCCGTATATACATCTGCCATCTTCTGCAGTGTCTCCTGTGGCAGATTTCTCAGATGATGAGCTGTTCCAAGTTCATTCTTGGAAATGTACTCACCGAATTCATACAGATAGTCATCTTTATCAAGGTCTGCCTTCTCAATGATCTGTACAGCAAAATCCGCTGACGGATCCATCTGCTCCAGAATTCGATCTGCATAAAATACATCGCAGTAATCGCTTGCATACCAATACAGAATCTCCTTGATCTGCTCCGGCTTTGGAACCGGATTCTCTTCCTCACTCATTCCTTCGAAACAGGTATAGACTTCGAGAAACAACTCATAAAGGATCGTCAGATAATCCTTGCGCTGTTCAAACACATACGGAATTCCTGCTCTGATTTCCGTATACAACAAACTTAAAAGCTGTCCCATCTCCTGCCCAAATTTTCCACAGGCATAGTCTTGATTGACATAGCTTGTCTGATATTTCTCCCCTATAATATCACTATAAAGAATCCTGTTCAGGCTGCGCTTCTCCTCAAGATTTAAGCTGTCCCAGATTCCATCTTCTATCTTTCTTTGTGTATTCTCTAACTCAAGCAGAAACAAGGTACAATCCTGAAAGTAAGAAATATATGCTGCATCCACTGTTTCTTCTGTCACGATCGTGCGCAGACGCTCAACTGCCAGTTCGTGACGCTGTGTGCACTGTTCATTTTTCTCCTTCTGTAACTCACTTAACTTTCCGATCATAAACTCAGACCTCCAACAAAAATTCCAAGGAAGCACAAGATCTGCACAATACCGATCCCGATTCCACATTTGCAGGAAAGGTATTTTCTATCCTGCTCCTCAAATCCTTCTATTGCATTCCAAATTCCATATATATCAATCATTAAAGAAAGGATTGCAATCCCTCCGACAATTCCGGCTGCCTTTCCTCTCGTCAGGAACGCATATCCGACACATCCCAGCAAGATAGCAAGTGACCATCCGGTCAACCAGCAGGAGATCACACCTCTTCTTGACTGCAGATAAGCTGCTTTCCCATATTTCTTTGATTGATTACGCTTTCGTTCTTTTTCTTTTTTTTCGTTCATTTCTTCTCCTTAGTAGATTACAAACTACAAAAACTATATATCCAAGTACACCGCCGATTGTATTCAGCAGAATATCGTCCACATCAAAGCATCCCACTTTCGTGATCAGCTGCATTAACTCTACACAAAAAGTCAGACAAAAACTCCAAAATAACGTTTTAAAAAAGCTTCTTCTTTTCCCTGCCATTGCAGAAAAATAACCAACCGGCATGAAAATAAGAATATTTCCGATTAAATTCGAGAAAACCGCAAATGTTCCCAGCTGATGTCTGTATTTAATAAATCGCTTAATCTCTTTGAATAGCTCCAGATTGTAATGGTACTCATCCATTACGCCTTCCCTGCCGTACCAGTCTGACAAGAACAGAAAGTATACAAGGAAGATAATATATAATATAAACAGGATCTTTCCAAGCGTCCTGACTCTCTTCGCTTCTTTTTTTGTCAATTTCTTACACCTTTACAGAAAAAGAAAGTCCCCTCTGCCGGTCACTTCGGACGTAACTACTCACAATGAACAAGCTACGAGGGGACTTTCCTTTTAAAATGTTATATTATTTTTATGTTTTAACAGACTGGCTCCATTGATAATAGAAATAATTCCTACCGTAACTCCTGTAACAAGCAGGATAATTCCAATTGCAATGTTACCTGCTCCGCTGTTTCTCATTACACGATACGCTTTTTCCAAAACACCAGGCCTCCTTATTTTGCTCCATATTTCTCATAATATGCATCGATCGCTGCTTTTAATTCATCATCGATCACTACTTTTCCGTCACATTCCTTGTTGTAAAGGCACTCTACAACATCTTCCATTGTAACGATCGCTGCTGTCTCAAATCCATAGAGATCTTTCACTTCGTCAAGCGCGCACTTCTCTCCGCCTTTTCCTACTTCCATACGGTTTAAGGATACCATAAGTCCAACGATTGTAACATCAGCAGCGCCTTTTACCTTCGGAACTGTCTCTTCCATAGATTTACCGGATGTTGTAACATCCTCGATCATGATCACGCGGTCTCCATCTTTCAGCTTACTTCCAAGGAAACTTCCTTTATCTGCGCCGTGATCTTTCTCTTCCTTACGGTCTGAGCAGTAACGTACTTCTTTTCCATATAATTCACTGTATGCGATTGCTGTTACAACTCCGAGTGGGATTCCTTTGTAAGCCGGTCCAAACAGTACATCAAAGTCATCTCCATATGTCTCATGAATTGCTCTTGCGTAATACTCTCCAAGTTTCTTTAATTGGGATCCTGTTACATATGCTCCTGCATTCATGAAAAACGGGGATTTTCTTCCGCTTTTCAGTGTGAAATCTCCAAATTTCAATGCGGCACAGTCTACCATAAATTCAATAAATTCTTTCTTATAACTTTCCATTCTATCTTACCTCCAGGTTTATTTTACAATACCAACCATATCTTTTACATTCTCAAAGCCGTTCTTCTTCATATAAGCTTCGATTCCGTCAATCACTTCCAGTGTCACTGCCGGATTGTGGAAGTTTGCTGTTCCTACAGATACTGCACTTGCACCTGCAAGAAGGAATTCAATTGCATCTTCTGCACAGGAAATTCCGCCCATTCCAATGATTGGAATGTTAACAGCCTGAGCAACCTGATAAACCATGCGAACTGCAACTGGTTTCACGATCGGTCCGGATACTCCTCCGGTCTTATTCGCTACCGCAAATGTCTTTCTGTTGATATCAATCTTCATTCCTGTCAGTGTATTGATTAGAGATACCGCATCTGCTCCACCTGCTTCTGCTGCTCTTGCAATCTCCGTGATATCTGTTACATTCGGTGTCAGCTTCATAATGATCGGCTGCTTTGCGATCTTCTTGATCTGCGCTGTCAGCTTTTCTACATTATGTGCATCCTGGCCAAATGCAAGAAATCCTGCATTGACGTTTGGACAGGAAATATTGATCTCCATCATATCGATCGGTTCGTCTGCGAGACGCTCTACGACTGCAAGATACTCTTCCGGAGCGTGTCCGCATACATTTACGATGATTTTTGTATCAAAATTCTTCAGATATGGAATGTCTCTCTCACAAAACAGATCGATTCCAGGGTTCTGAAGTCCGATGGCATTCATCATACCGCCATAAACCTCAGCTACACGCGGAGTCGGGTTGCCTGCCCACGGTACATTCGCCACACCTTTCGTTGTCACTGCTCCAAGACGGTTCAGGTCTACAAATTCTGAAAATTCTTCTCCTGAGCCAAATGTTCCCGATGCAACTGTTACCGGATTTTTCCATTCTACTCCGGCAATCTTTACGCTCATGTTCATTAGATTTCCACCTCCGTAGACAAGAATACAGGACCATCCTTACAGATACGCTTGTTATTTACATTGCTGTGTGCGTCCTTCTCTTTGGACTTGCATACACATGCCAGACAAGCACCGATACCACACGCCATTCTCTCTTCCAGTGAGATATAACACTCGATTCCGTTCTCTTCTGCGTACTGTTTGATCGCGCGGAGCATCGGAGTCGGTCCACAGGCATAAATCATATCTGCTTCCAGGGCATTTTCACGGATTGCGTCCATAACATTTCCCTTTGTTCCGACACTTCCATCTTCTGTGGAAATATAAAGTTCTCCGTTCTGCTCGAACTCTTCTTTAAGAAATGTCTGTGCGTCACGGTATCCTACTACGATCTGTTTCTTCTCGCAATCCATCTGTTTCGCCAGTTCAAGGATCGGCGGTACACCGATTCCTCCACCCATCAGAAATACTTTCTTTCCTTCAGCCTTCTCGTATGGGAATCCATTTCCAAGAGGTCCGATCACCGGAATGATGTCTCCTGCTTTCAGCTTAGAAAATTCTTCTGTTCCTGTCTTCGGTCCTGTCACACGGTAAACAACACGAAGTCTTCCGTTCTCTTTATCAATCTCACAGATACTGATCGGACGTGGAAGCAGCTTGCTTCCATCTGTCGTATACATGGAGATAAACTGTCCCGGCTTTGCGTCCTTTGCTGCCTCTGTATTGATCCACATGCTGTAGATTCCATCTGCCAGCTGTTCCTGGGAATGTACTACTGCATTTTCTTTCTGCTTTGCCATAAACTTATGCAATTCCTTTCTTGAAATTATGAGAAACACGATCTGTAGCTTTCTCAATTTCTATGGTAAATTATTTTGCCGCTGCAAGTGCTCCGCTGATGTCAGCTACCATTGCTTCAACTGCTGCTCTTGATGCATCACCGAAATTCTCCGGTCCGAACTTCGCATAAGCTTCCTGCTTGTAAGCTGCAATAATTCCACGGGAAGAGTTCACAATTGCACCAAGTCCGTCTTCATTGAAGAAATGAACAAGGTCTTTTCCCTGTCCTCCCTGTGCACCGTATCCAGGTACAAGGATGTAAGACTTCGGCATGATTTCTCTTAATACTTTACCCATCTCCGGATAAGTAGCTCCTACAACAGCGCCGATATAGCTGTACTCATCTCCCATGCAGTCAGCTCCCCACTCGGCAACCTTCTCACCAACCCACTCATAAAGCGGTCTTCCATCAATGATTCTGTCCTGGAACTCTCCACTGGACGGATTGGATGTCTTAACAAGGATGAACAGACCTTTCTTTTCTTCCTTGCATACGTCAACAAATGGATTCACTCCGTCAGATCCAAGGTACGGATTCACTGTTGCAAAGTCCTCTCCGAATGGTGTATATTCCTTGCTTCCAACCTTAATCTTTCCAAGATGTGCTGTTGCATAAGCAGCAGATGTAGAACCGATATCTCCACGCTTTACATCTCCGATGATCACAAGGTCTTTCGACTTACAGTAATCTACTGTCTTTTTAAATGCCATCAGTCCCGGAATTCCGAACTGCTCGTACATTGCGATCTGTGGTTTTACTGCCGGAATCAGATCATAAGTCTTGTCAACGATCTCCTTATTGAACTGCCATACTGCCTCTGCTGCTCCTTCTAAAGTCTCACCATATTCAGCAAATGCCGCTTTCTTAATATATTCTGGTACATAATCAAGCATTGGATCTAATCCAACAACAATAGGGGCATCTAATTTTTTAATATTGTTTACTAACTGATTGATCATCGAACTCTCCTTTTATATCTTTCTTCTTAATATTTCAAAAGATTATACCCTTTCTCATTTATTGATCAAGGTATATTCAATTTATCTTATCACAAAAAGGGAGTTTCGTCTATGAAACTCCCTAAAATCAATTTTAAATTTGTATTACAATTCTTTTGCAAAGGAAAAATCCTGCATAACTTCTATAACTCCTGGACGTTTTAAAAATTCTTCTTCATTTTCCTTGTCACAGATCACTACGATCTGTTCACATCCTGCATCATATGCATTTCGGATTCCAGAATTGGAATCTTCATAAATTCTGATATCTTTCATATCAATGCCGATCACATCGGCTGCTTTATGAAACATTGCGATCTTATTCTCATATGTTCCATCATCATAAACGATATCTTCTGGCTTGATCCAACGGTCCAATCCAAAGGACTCAATAAAAAAATCAATATTTTCTTTGATTGATGCACTAGCAATCGTAAATGGAATATCTTTTTCTTTCAAATGATCAAAAAACTCACATACACCATCTACCAGATGAAATTTTTCCGTATCTTCTTTACAGAATTGACGATAATATTCTTCTTTTTTCTGAGAATATTTCTCTAATTCTTCTTTTGTTGCCTTCCCATCTGTAAAATATAAAATATTTTGTATATTTGGTGTTCCGTTTAGTTTCGTATGTAATTCTTCTAACGTGATCTCTTTTCCTCGTAAGATCTTAGAGATCTCATTCCACGCTTTCACATGTTTATCATTGTCAAAAAATAATGTTCCATTGAAATCAAAAATGATTCCCTGATATTCCATTTCTCATTCCTCCATTGCAATTTTACAGTTCTTTTGTCTTGCTTACTTCGCGATACCAGTATGCAGATTTCTTTGGATAACGTTTCTGCGTCTCATAGTCTACATAAAACAATCCATAACGCTTATTATATCCATTCGTCCATGAAAACATATCCATCAGCGACCATACAAAATATCCTTTTACATTTGCCCCACATGAGATCGCGCGCAAGATCCATTCTAAATGTTTCCTGATATAATCAATTCTTGGTGTATCATCAATCTCTCCATCTACGAAATCATCCTTATATCCCATTCCATTTTCTGTGATATAGATTGCTTTATAATTTGGATAATCTTTCTTGATCCTCATGATCATATCATAAAGTCCTTCTGGATAGATCAGCCAATCCCAGTCTGTCTTTGGAATTCCTTCTTTGTCCATACGTTCTCCGACACCTTTTAAGCAGAATCTTGAAGTACCTTTTTCTCCTGTTCCATTATGGAATATATCATTTTCCCCATCATAATGTCTGATAAAACGGCTCTGGTAATAGTTAATTCCAAGATAATCATTGTAAGATGCAGCTTTTTTTAAGATTTCCATATCATCTTTGCTTGCATGAAAGCTTCCGTTGTTTAACTCTACCAAACGATTGATGATCTCCATTGTTTCATCCCTGTATTCCCCAAGGAATGTCGCATCTAACAAGAACTGATTATTTAATACATCTTCATTTTTTGTCGCTTTAACATCGTCGTCTTTCGTTTCATCATAAGGGTATTTACTTTCCAACGAATGAACGATACCAATCTTCCCTTCATAGCCCGCTTCTTTGTATGCAATAACAGCTTTTGCATGAGCCACCATCATATTGTGCATTAACTGGATCGCACTTGCCATATCATATTGTACACCATTCGGGAAGGTTCCTTCAATATATGTATTGGTTGCAACGGCCCAAATCTCGTTAAATGTAAACCAATATGTAACATCATTTTTGTACTCTTCAAAACAGAATTTTGCATATTCCACAAATGCATCAATCGTTTTAGGATTCATAAAATCTCCATCGGCATATAAACCGGCTGGGGAGTCGAAATGATGCAGTGTTACGAACGGCTCCACCCCTTCTTCGTGACATTTTTTAAATAATTTATGATAAAATTCTACACCTTCTTTGTTGATCTTGTCTGTTCCATCTGGAAAGATTCTTGTCCAGGCAATAGAAATACGGATTCCATTAACTCCAAAATCATGACAAAGCTTTAGATCCACTGGATACTGATGATAAAAGTCACTGGCTGGATCTGCTTTAAATCTGCCTTTTTCTTCTAAGAATACATCCCACTCATTCTTTCCTTTTCCGTAATCTGCGATGCTTCCCTCGCACTGATATGCTGCAGTTGCTCCTCCAAAAATAAAATCATCTTTGAATTTCATTTTTATTTTTCCTCCATGATACCAAATACAAATTTTAATGCTTCTTCTGGATTTCTAGTCAGACTGATATACTGTTTTCCTTCACATGCCACGCTCTTGATTCCAAGACGGTCTGTATCTTTCTTAAGATCTTCATAGTAAGATGCTACCTGTGGTGCTAAGATGACAAGATCGTAGTCTTTCATGATATCCATATGTGCTCCATAAGATCCTGCTGCTGTGATCAATGGAATATCCTGATCTTTCGCCGCTTTATCTAATGCATTTGCAAGAAGTCCACTTGTTCCTCCACCTGCGCAAAGCACAAGGATTCTCTTTGATTTTAAAACATTTCCGTCAACTTTGATCTCTTCCTCTTCTTTTTCGATATCATTTAAGTGATTTTCAGCTTCTTCCTGAAGTTTCTCATTATCATATACTTTGAAGAATGGATAGTAAATGATAAAGTCCGCTGCAATGATCGCCACAAGATAAAGTACTGGAAGCAGTCTAAGTCCAAGTCCTAATAAAACTCCGATCGGTCCTGGTGTTGTCCATGGAAGATCATAGATAAATCCATCCATTCCAAGATAATCAACGAAGATCTTTAATAACCAGATATTCGCGATTGGTGCAAAGATAAATGGTACAAAAAATACTGGGTTTAATACAATCGGTGCACCAAACAGGAATGGTTCATTAACGTTAAATAATACTGGAATACTACTTGCACGTCCAACGGCACGAAGTTCTTTTGATTTTGCAAGGAATGCAAACATTAATGTAATGACAAGCGTTGCTCCTGTTCCACCAAATGTTACCGCAAAATGCTGTGCTCCTAATGTTAAGATCTTTGTTGCATGATGTCCTGCCTGATAAGCTTCTAAGTTTGTTGTTAAGTTTAATACTAATGCTGCAGAGATTGCTGGTTCTACAATAGATGGTCCATGTACCCCGACGAACCAGAATAATGACATTGCTCCATAAATAATTGCTAATCCAATGTATCCATCTGCTGCCTGGAAGATTGGTTGGAAGAATGTGATCACACCTTCTGCAAAGTTAATACCTACAAAGTTTCTAAATAATAAGTCAAATACCCAGATAATAATGATCGCAAGTCCAAATGGAATGATATCTTTAAATGTCTGTGAAAGGTTTGGTGGTACCTGTTCTGGCATTTTGATCGTAATATCTCTTGAGATACAGAAACGATAAATTCCACCAACAACAAATGCTGTTAAGAATGCTGTCAATAATCCTTTAGATCCCATATAACCATTTGCAAATCCATCTTTAATGGAGTCAGCACTAAGCATTAAGAAACAAATGATAGAGCAGACCATCGTTGATAAACTGTTGATCTGATTGTTTTCTGGCATATTTCGATTTAAACTATCTGTAAAATGCTTGGCTGTTGTCGCAGATACTGCAACTGCAAGGATTCCCATGGAATAGTTATATGGTTTCATAAGGATTGCTTCGATATTTGCTGACCAATGGAATCCAAAAATATTTGGTACATAGGCCACAAGTAAGAAAATACTTGAGAAAATAACGATTGGCATACAGGAAATAAATCCATCTTTGATTGATTTTAAGTAGACATTTCTTGCAACCGCATCAAAAAACGGTTTCATCTTTTCAATTGCTTTAATTAGTTTTTTCATAAACGACTCCTCTTTTGTTTACGCACGATATACGTCGATCAGTGTTCCAATGATATCTTTTAATAATAATGTTGTCATCAGGTGATATGCTGGACATCTGTGTGGTTTTGGCCTGATTAGTAACAAACTTTACAATTGC
>OGZT01001996.1_pt1 | contig 12512 bp, 7 predicted proteins | sample 1576891 | NCBI WGS metagenome assembly OGZT01 (sample SAMEA3541521, study PRJEB24748) | human gut metagenome | biome: human gut; feature: human-associated habitat; material: faeces | place: China | collected 2012 | reverse complement strand
TCCCCCCTCCCCCCTCCAATCTTCAATCCCTACCTTCTCCTTCTTAAGGACAGCGCCTCGGGCATGAACAGCTTGGCGAGCAGAAGATAAGGAATGGCGAAGATGACCCCGGCAATGCCGCATATGACGGCGTGGCGCATGGCTGCGGGCAGATAGGCGTACAGGGAGGGGAACCAGAGGGGCAGGCGGCCTGAAAGCCCATAGACCGCGGAAAAGGCCAGCAGCGTGCCGGGCAGGACCAGCAGGAATCCTTTGAGGAGCAGATGCCCCATGCCGTCGAACGCCCCCGTGCCGTGCTTGCGGATCCAGAACCACGAGAGGGCAAGGGTGTAAACGAAGAGGCAGAGCGTCGTCAGCATGGCAACGCCGAACGCGCCCCAGAGCTTTACCGCGAGCGGATAGGCGGGCAGGGCGGCGAGGGTCGCCACAGTGCCTACAACGGCCGGGGTGAGGGTGTTCTGACGGGCGTAGAAAGCCCTCCCGATAACCTGCTGTACGACCCAGAAGGGGACTGAAAGGAGCAGTATCTGGAGCAGCGGCGCGGCGAGGATGGTTTCCTCGGCGGAAAAGCGCCCGCCTTCAAAGATGAATCCGAGCGTGGGCAGGGCAACGGCCATCATATAGGCCGTGAGCGGGATGACTACGAGCATGCTCCCGCGCAGGGCCGTGCCAAGGGTCTTGTCGAATCCGGCGTCGTCGCCCCGGGCCGCCAGCGCGGCGAGGAACGGGAAGGACGCCACGCCCGCGGCCTGCGCCACCACACCCACGGGGACAAGCATGATGCGCCGGGCATAGCTCAGGAGGCTTACCGCCCCCTCACCCGCCATAGAGCCGAAAATACGCACGAACTGCTCATCCATGGCCACAATGGACACGCCGAGCATGAGCGGCAGGGCCAGCAGGAGAAGCCGTTTGAGGAGCGGGTGGCGCAGGGTGAAGCAAAGCCGCAGCCCGGCGGGTATGCCTTCGGGCAGAGGGGAGCCGGAGGAGCGGGCCGCCACGACAGGCAGCAGGAACGATCCGAGTGCCGCGCCGAACAGGACGCCCCAGCAGAAGCCTTCCATGCCCCGCCCGGTCACGAGGAGGCCGCCCGCGATGATGCAGCCGTTGTAGATGAGCGGTGTGAGCGCGGGGGCCAGGAATTGCTTGCGGATATAGAGCAGGGCGGACACGCACGCGCCGGGCAGGAAGAAGACCTGTGCGGGCAGGATGATATGCAGGAAGTGGGCCAGCCGGGCCTGTTTTTCCGGGGAAAATCCCGGCCCGACGATCCGGGCGAGTTCCGGAGCGAAGATCCATGCCACGGCGGTCAGGGCGGCTATGCCGAGGGCCGCCCACCAGAACACCGCCGAGAAGAACCGCCAGCCGTCTGCCTCGTCCTCCTCGAACCGCTTGGAAAGCAAAGGGATCAGCGTGATCGAGATATAACCGCCCGCGAGCAGGTAATTGAGGAAGTCGGGGACCACAAAGGCCGCGAAATAGACGTCCGATTCCGCACCCGCCCCGAATTGCCACGAAACCACCTTATCCCGTACCAGCCCCATGAGCCGGGACAGGAACACGCTGCCCGCCATGATCAGGGCCGCTATGCCCATTTTATGCGTTGCCGTCAGTCGCACTGCTTATCCTTATGATTGGAGGCTCAAATCGGGAAGGGGCTTTCTGGAGAATGCTTTTCTGCCTGCCTCGTACCCGTTCCCCGCCTCCAACGGTCTTTTGGGGGTAATGGGATGATGCCGTTTCATTCCGTGTTTCCGGCGGGAGAGCCTTCGAGTGCCCTCCCCATCGGTTGGGCATATTGGGAGAGATGAGGGCGCGGAGGAGGAAAGCCTTCTTGAAGAATGTTTTTCTTCCCCGCATTCTTTTTCAGGTCCCAATGGACGGCAATTTCGCCTTCATCACCGGTGATGTGAAGCGGAATATTCCGCCATTCCAATGCATCGCGGACTTTCCGGGAGGGAAGCCGGTACGGGTTGTACGCTCCGGCGCTGGCGATGGCCAGCTTTGGAGACACCGCGTCGTACAGAGCCGGGACAAGGCTGCCTGCGGAACCGTGGTGAGGCAGGACGAGCACGTCCGCCGAGAGGTCCGCGCCACTCCGCAACAACGCCCGCAGGTATGGGGCTTCGGCATCTCCGGGCAGCAAGGCGAGGCCGTGCCCGTTGAGGACAAGCCGGAACACCAGCCCGTCATTGCCGGAAGGCGTCACGCCGGGGGCCGGGGCCAGCACCTCAAGCGCCAGTCCGACCGCAAGGGGGAGCACGTTTCCCGCGCCCAAAGTATGACGGGGAATACCGCGCGAAGCAAGGATGGCGGTGAACGCTTCGGAGAGAGGCCGGGGTGATCCCTGCCGCGGCGTGTCGATGCCTTCAAGCGGAGCGGTATAGGCCTTTTTTATCGCATAATTGTCCGCGATGAACAGCAAGCCTTTGAGGTGATCCCGGTCGGGATGCGTTACGGCGATGAAGTCCAGCCGGGGCAGGTTGTTGGCGGTAAGCACCGGGGAAACGAGATCACGGCCCACGTCGAAACGGTCGGAAAACAGCCCGCCGCCGTCCACCATCGCCCTCCCTCCGTGGGGCCATTCCAGAAGCACGGCTTGCCCCTGTCCGACATCAAGCACCCTGAGGGAAATTTGGGGCTCAAAGAAGGCGTGGACCCAGAGCAACGGCCCGACGGAAAGCAGGAGCGCACCGGAGATCAGAAGGCGTTTCGCCGCGTGTGGGAAATGATCCCGATGTACGCGCATGGCCAGTGCCACGGCGATCGCGCCGAGGCCAAGGATGGCGGTCCAATGCGGGCGAGGGGATACGAACAGATCCAGCCCCGCGTGCGCTTGCAGCCAGCGCAGGCTATGCAGAAGCGCCTCGCAAGGAATGTTCGCCAGATGGAGCAGGAAACCGGCTGCCTGTTCCAATCCGGCTGCCGCGGCGATAAGCCCGAGGAACGACAGCGGCAGGACGATGAAACCGAGCGCCGGAAGCCAGAGCAGGTTGATCGGGAACCAGAGGGTCGAGCGCCCGAAGGCATCCAGCACGAGGGGGAGGGTGGCGAGCTGCGCGGCGACGGAACAGCCGAGGGTCAGCCAGAGAAGCCGGATGAAACGGCTCCCGGCGGCACGCATGGGCGAGAGCCCGCCTTGCAGGACTTTGAGCGGCGAGAAGGATAACGGGCCGTCGTTCCAGAGTTTGCTGAGCCACGGGGAACAAAGCGCGATTCCCGCCACCGCCGAAAAAGAGAGCTGCACGCCCAGATCGTACAGGCACAGGGGATCGGCCAGAACCATGCAGAGCAGGGCAAGCAGGAGCACATCGGCAAATGTGAAGGCCGGGCGCAGGTTCCGGCGGAAACGCTCGGGAAGCAGATCGGGCACGCAGCGCAGCAGGCAAACAATGGCGAGCATCAGGGCGGCCCGAACCAACGAAGGCGGCGCATCGCCGAGCCATAAATAGGCGGAGGCCAGCGGCAGGCTCAGGAGCCCGATGAGGCTGTAGGCCGGAAAACGCAGGAACAGCCCCGGCGCGAGGAGTCCCACCATTCCGGTGAGCGCCAACGCGCCCAAGCCGACGACGGCAAGGTGCTGTCCGGACAGGGCGAGGCTGTGCGTCAGCCCCGCCGCGTTGATGCGTTCCATGTCCGGCGTGTTGAGCCCATAGCGATCCCCGAACAGCAAGGCCGGGATGATGGAAGAGCCGCCGTCCCGCACTCTTGAAAAGCGCCTCGTATCCGCCGGTACTGCGGAGTACGCAGGTGAACCGGAATGTTCCCGAACATCTCCAATCTGTACCTCCTCAATCTGCTCAGGAGCGGGCGGGAGGTTCTCCCTCCGTGGGGTTGAAGGCGGTTCGCTCCAAGCGTTTTGGGATGGCAGGGCCGTCTGCCGGGAAGTGTTTCTGTCCGTACTGGAAGGGAACAGTGTACGGAGGCCGCTTTCTTCCGGCGGATCCAGCGCGGCGGCGACACGCTGGCGCAGGCGCTCCCGTAGTTCGGCTCCGGCGGAAGGCGTGCCGGATGTACGGATGGCGGCGTCATCCTGTTTGGCCCACGCCTGAAAGAAAACGCCTTGGCGATGCCAGTAGTCTTCACTGTTCCACGCGCCTTGGTTGCGGAAACCGTGAACCGGGCGGATTTTCAGGTTTGCGGTTATCCGTTGCCCCGGTAAGGGACGAGGTGCGCCGGGCATGTCCTGCCACGTCAGGGCCAGCCTGCCGGGGAGCGGTTCCTTTTCGGCGGGGCCCACATCGTCCAGAATGATTTGCAGACGCTGATCCGGCAAGCCGCGGGAACCGACGATCACGCCTTCCACGGTGACGGCCCGCCGTGAGGACAGGCTCTTTTCCAGCCATGCCGGGTACTCTTGGGGGACGCGGGGAACGGACTTTTCGCCGATCCACCAGCCTGCGATGACGCACGCAGCCGCCAGCAGGCAGCAGAGAGGGCGGCGCGTCCGGCTGTCCGTCCATGCGAACAAGGCGCAGGCCGTCAGAGCCGGAACCGGAAAACGTGCCGCGACGATTCCCGCGACGAACAGCAAGACGCCGGTTTCCCAGAACAGGAGCGGCTGAAGCGGGGGGACGGGCGGCATCGGCTGTTTCGTCGGCATGGCGCAAGTTGTTTTGGAAATGAGAGGGAAGATTGGGGAAGGGAGGAAAGACTTTTCTGAAGAAAGGGGGCCCCACTTTTTTTCCCCTTCCCCGGACCTGCCGGTGCGAATCTTTCCCTCTCCAAAGCTTTTCACGCTAACGAATCCTTTGGAAGGGCTTCGCTGGGGAAAGAGGTTTCATACCGACATGTTCCGTTGCGGAGCGTACCCCGAAATGCGTGTGGGATATCGGAAGGACGGAGAAAAAGGGGGAGGGCTGGGCCCTCCCCCAATGCGTTTTGTCTCGACCGGCTATTTTTTCAGCGTGGCGGCGATGGCGTCGAGGGCCTGTTCCATGAGATATGGCTGGGCCTGCGTGCCCATGTGTCCGAGGCGGAAGACCTTGCCGTCCATCGGGCCGAAACTGCCGGTGCAGATCAGCCCGTGGCGGCGGAGGGCTTCTTTCCATTCCGGCCACGTAAAGCCGTCGGGGATCATGGCCGCCGTGACGGTCGGCGCGTTGACGGCGTCGGGAGCCGTCCAGAGCTTGATGCCGAGTTCGGACAGCCCCGCCCGGCACTGGGCCGCTACCGCCTCGTGTCGGGCAAACGCGGCGTCCATGCCTTCCTTGAAGATGGCCTGCGTCCCGGCGTACAGCGCGGCTACGCCGTGCCAGTTCGGGGTGTAGGGGCAGCGCCCGTCCGTGCGCACGGTGCGGAAGGGCAGGATGGCGTCGTAGCCCTGATAGTTTACTTCCTTCATGCGTTCCCATGCGGCGTCGCTGACGCCCACCATGCTCATGCTTGGGGGGCAGCTCAGGCACTTCTGGGAACCGCCGAGCATCAGGTCTACGTTCCATTTGTCCATGTGCACGGGCGCCCCGCCGAGCCCCGCCACCGTGTCCACATAGAACAGCGGCACCCCGAGATCCTTCTTGAGCTTGCCGAGCAGCCCGATGGGGTTCAGGGTGCCGGACGGCGTCTCGCAATGTACGGCGGTCAGCATGACCGGCTTGACGCGGCGGATGGCTTCCTCCACGGCGGCGAGGTCGCTTTCACGGATGCTGCAATCATAAGGGAGGGATACTTTTTCCACGATGCAGCCGAAGGATTCGGCCATTTCGCCGATGCCGTCCCCGAAGACGCCGGTACCGACGCTGACCACATGATCGCCGGGTTTCAGGCAGCTTTTCAGCGCGCCCCAGAGGGCGAGCATACCTTCACCGGTCATCAGGACGACATCGTCCTTTGTGCCCATGAGCTTGCCGATGCCGCGGCTGGCGGCGTCGTAAAGGCACAGGAAATCGGATTCGACCTGCCCCGATCCGTAATCCCTGCCGAGAACGGCAATGACGTCTTCGTGCAGGGCGACCGGGCCGGGGACCATGGGAATGGGGGCATAACTCATGATGGTTTCCTTTGTGTTGGCGTTTCGGCGGCGTCGGGGAGGGGCACGTTTTCAAGATCCACAAGCCGGACGTCGCTGTCCGTGATGGTCATGTTGAGGAACAGGCTGCCCGTGCGGGTGAACCGTTGCGGGTCGTCGGTGATGAAAAAACGGATGCGCCCCGTGCGCCCGGCCTGCGGGTGGGCCAGCCCTTTGTCGGCGAGGCGGCGCTTGACCACCTCGGCCGTGGTCGCCGCGGAATCCACGATATGGACTTCCGGCCCGACGACCTTGCGGATGGCGGCGGCGAGCATGGGATAGTGCGTGCAGCCGAGCACAAGGCAGTCTGGCGCGGGAGACTTCTCAAACAGAGGCTCAAGGTAGCGCGAAACCACGCCTTCGGCGATGGGGCCGTCGAACCAGCCTTCTTCGGCCAAAGGCACGAACAGGGGGCAGGCGAGGCTGCGGACCTGCGCTTCGGGGCGGCGGCGGAGGATGGCTTCGGCATAGGCCCCGCTGCGGATGGTGGATTCGGTGGCGATGACCGCGATGTCGCCGGAGGGCGAGGCTTCGCAGGCGGCGCGGGAACCGGGCTCGATCACGCCGATGATGGGCATGTCGGGCCATGTTTCGCGCAGGGCGGGAAGCGCGGCGGCGGTGGCCGTGTTGCAGGCGATGACCAACAGCTTGATGCGCTGGCCGATGAGCTTGGCGGCGGCCTGAAGGGAGTAGCGGACAATCGTTTTCTGGCTTTTGGCCCCGTAGGGCACGCGGGCGGTGTCTCCGAGGAACAGGTAATCCTCGCCGGGCATGAGGCGGCGCATGGCGTCAAGGACGGTCAGGCCGCCCACGCCGGAATCGAAAAGGCCAATGGGCAGTTGGTCTTGGCCGCATTGTTCCGTAGTCATCAGCATATCCTTTGTCCCATGCCGTTGTATCGGATGGAGCGTTCGCGTCCGGGGCGTCCCGCCGTCCGCGATTTTGATCTTGCGCCTTTGGGGCGGGAGGCGGAGCCCATGTCAGTCTTCGAAGGGGAGCACCGGGTTACAGCAGCCGTCCCCGTCCATGATCCGGCATTTGCAGGCCGAGACGGGCGCGAACAGGCTGCCGAGGATGCGCTCCAGCAGGATGCCTTCGCGCGAGGGCAGCCCTTGCCCGAACGTGGCCCGGATACCGAGGGTGACGAACTGGACGGCGCGATCCAGCGCGATGGACAGGCTGTCGCCCTGGATGAGGCTGCCCGTGAGCACGCTGGAGAACGTGTCCCCCGTGCCGGGGTAGTGGGCGGGGATGTAGGCGCAGTCGATGCGCCAAAAGCGGTCCTCGTCGCGTTCGTAGGCAATGACCGAGGCATTGTGTCCGGGGTCCCTGCCGTCTTCCAGCAAGGGGACGCTTGTGGCGACCACGGTTTGAGGCCCCATTGCGGACAGGCGGCGCAGCCGGCCCTTGATTTCCTCAGGCGAGATCCGGGGCGTGAACGGCTCGTCGAGGAGCAGGGCGACTTCGGTGATGTTCGGGGTGATGATGTCGGCGCAGGAGATGAGCCAGCGCATTTTTTCCACCATTTCCGGGGTCATGGTGGGATCAAGGATGCCGTTGTCCCCGAGCACCGGATCCACGACCGCCAGCCCGCCGGGGGCGAGGCAGTTGCGGATGCACCGGGCCACCGAATCCATCTGTTCCGGGGAGGCCATGAAGCCGGAGTATACGCCGTCGAAATGGAGGCCGAGCCTTTCCCAGTGGTCGAGGATGCCGCCCAGTTCCGGGGTGAGGTCGCACAGCGTATAGTCCGTGAATTCCACCGTGTGCGTGGAGAGCACCGCCGTGGGCATCGGGCAGACCTGTATGCCCATGCAGGAGAGGATCGGGATCGCCACCGTCAGCGACGTGCGCCCGAAACCCGACATATCGTGGATCGCGGCGATTCTGGGGACTGGATTGCGCATAGCGAGACTCCGGGGAAAGGCTTGGACGGGGGGGAGGGAAAACTTCTGAAGAAGGGTTCTCCTTCCCCCACCCCCTCTCCCTTCCCAAGACTTTTGACCTTTTTGAGGAGAGGAAGCCCTATTGTTTTTCAGGAGGCAGAAGTTTCCCATACTGGGGGCGGCAAATCAAGATCCTGAAAACAGGTCAAAAACAATCTTCATCAAAAGAACAAATTGTTATGACGTTTTTCAGGCAAGATCCGCAAACTTTCCCCTCCCCCCTCCAATTTTCTCTTACATCTCCACAGCTTTTTTTAGAGCCGCCACTTCGGCGGGGGTCAGCTCGCGGGCTTCGCCGGGCTTCATGACGCCGAGGCGCAAGGGGCCTTGCGCGACGCGGACGAGCCGGAGGATGGTCAGATGCAGATCGCGGCACATACGGCGGATCTGGCGGTTCAGGCCCTGATGCAGGGTCATCTCGAGCAGGGTGCCGCGCTGCCCCGCAGGGGCTTCGGCATTGCGGGAAACACCGGACAGATCATGGACCTGCCCCGGCAGGACGCGGATTTCCACGGGCGCGAGCTTCTCTCCCTCGGCAAGCGTCATTCCCTTGCGCATGACGTCAAGGGCGCGGTCGGACACCCCGCCCCGAATAAGCACATGATACACGCGCGGCATGTGATGCCGGGGATGCACCACCCGGTTGGTCAATTCACCGTCGTCGGTGAGCAGGACAAGCCCTTCCGAGAAAAAGTCGAGGCGCCCGGCGGGATAAAGGCGGCGGGCCTTCCACTTCGCGGGGACGAGATCGAGCACCGTGGTCCGGCCTTCGGGATCGTAGGCCGTGGACACCACGCGAACGGGTTTGTTCAGCAGCAGGTAGCAGGGGGCCTGTGCGATGGGCTGGACGGGCTTGCCGTCTACTTCCAGCTTGTCGGTGCCGGGCGTGACTTGGAGGCCCGGCGAGGCGACGGGCTCGCCGTTGACGCTGACGCGCCCGGCGGCGATGAGCTCGTCGGCCCGGCGGCGGGAACAGACGCCGGCGTCCGCCAGCGCTTTGTTGATTCGTACGGTCTTTTCCATGATACTCCTGAGCGCGCGTGCGCGGGGCCGTTTCCGGCCGGGATTCTCCGCTGGCGCTCGCCGATAATGTGGGCTAGGATGCCCTTTCGTCAAGGAATATGCGAATGAGTAAAAAGAAAGAGACCAAGGAGCAACGCTCCGAGCGCCGCAGGAAAGAACTCCGGCTGGCTCTGCGGGTGTTCCGGTATTTCCTCCCCTACAAATGGGCCATGGTCGTCGCGCTGTTAGCTTCCGCCGTCGTTTCCGGGACTACGGCCGGCACGGCATGGCTGATCAAACCCGCGCTCGACGATATCTTCATCCGGCAGGACGGCACGGCCCTTCTGTATGTGCCGCTGGCCTTCATCGTACTGACGGCCCTGAAAGGTGCCGGGCGCTACCTGCAAAACTGGTGTATGCATTACAGCGCGCTGCACGTGCTGGAAACCATGCGGCAGGAATTATTTCAGAAAATCATCACCCTGCCCCTGCATTTCTATGAGGAATCGCAGGTCGGGGCGCTCATGTCGCGCGTCATCAACGACGTGGGCATGATCCGGCAGAGCCTGCCCGCGTTCATACAGATCATCCGGCAGGTGATCACCATGATCAGCCTGCTGTACGTGGTGTTCCAACAGAATTTCGAACTGGCGTGCTGGGCCATCATCGTCCTGCCCGTCGCCGGGTTCCCGCTGTCGCTGTTCAGCCGGGCCCTGCGGCGGTACGGGCGCAAGAATGCCGAGGTGAACGCCAGTATCTCCAGCATGTTGCAGGAACTGCTCAGCGGTATCCGGGTCATCAAGGCCTTCGCGACCGAAAAGCAGGAAACGGGGCGCTTCAACAAGGAAAACGCCCGGATCATCAACATCAACTTCCGCCAGTCCTGCGTGTCCGAGCTGTCGTCCCCGGTGATGGAACTCATCGGTGCGATCGGCATCGGGCTGGTGATCTGGTACGGCGGCCGCGAGGTCATCCAGGGCGATATGACGCCGGGCACGTTCTTCGCCTTCATGGGCGCGCTTGCCATGCTGTATACGCCCTTCAAGAGTCTGAACGGCGCGAACATGAACGTGCAGAACGCCCTTGCCGGGGCCGAGCGCGTGTTCGCCATCCTCGACGATCCTGCCCTCAAGACCGAACGCGGAGGCACGCTGCCGCTGGACGAGCCTTTCCGCGAGCTGACCTTCCGTGACGTGAGCCTGCACTACGGCGATGAGAGCACGCCCGCGCTCCGGGGCGTTTCGCTTACGGTAAAGGCCGGGGAGCGCATCGCCTTCGTGGGGCCTTCCGGCGCGGGCAAGACTACGCTCGTCAACCTGATCCCCCGCTTCTATGATCCGCAGCGCGGCGAGATCCTTCTGAACGGCAAGCCGCTCAAGGAGTACTCGCTGGCGTCCCTGCGGCGTTCCGTATCGATGGTGTCGCAGGATGCCTTCCTGTTCGACATGACCATTGCCGAAAACATCGCTTACGGGCGTGACCTGTCCTCGGAGCTGGACATGGATCGCGTGCGTTCCGCAGCCGTGGCCGCCTATGCCGAGGGCTTCATCCGCGAGCTGCCCGAGGGGTACGAAACGCCCATCGGAGAACGCGGCGTGCGTCTTTCCGGCGGCCAGAAACAGCGCCTGACCATTGCCCGCGCCCTGCTCAAGGATGCGCCTCTGCTCATTCTGGACGAGGCCACCAGCGCCCTTGATTCCGAATCCGAACACATGGTTCAGAAGGCCCTCGACAATCTCATGCTCAACCGCACCAGCCTTATCATCGCGCACCGGCTTTCCACCATTCTGGAAGCGGATCGCATCGTGGTCATGGAATGCGGGCGCATCGTCGACATCGGGCGGCACGAGGCATTGCTTGGGCGTTGCGAACTGTATACCCGCCTGTACAACATGCAGTTCCGCGCGCACGAAAATATCTGTGGCTGTGAAATCGATCTTGTGGAGTCCTGATGCCTCATTCTGGAAAATCGTTGCTCGGAGCCTTTTCCGCGCCCGTCTATTGGCTGTACCGCCTGTGGTGCCGCTCGCTGCGCTATACCGAAATCAACCGCGCCGCCATCGAAAACACGACCGATCTGGGCCGTCCCGTGGTCCTGTCGCTGTGGCATGACGAACTCTTTCCCCTGATTTACCTGAAACGCCGGCTCAACATCATTGCGTTGGTCAGCCAGAGCGACGACGGCGACCTCCTCGCCGGGGTGCTGGAACGCATGGGCCTTGAAACGGCCCGGGGGTCCAGCTCCCGGGGCGGGGTGAAGGCCCTTCTTGCCGCCGCCCGCCGGATGCGCGAGTCCGGGATCTGCGGCTGCGTGACCGTGGACGGCCCGCGCGGCCCGCGCCATGAAGTCAAGGAAGGCGCGATATTCCTCGCCGCCCGTGCGGACGCGCCCATCGTGCCCATCCGTCTGTTCATGGAACGGCGCAAGGTCTTCAAAAGCTGGGATCGTTTCCAGCTTCCTTTGCCGTTCAGCCGGGTTTCGATGGTGTGCGCCGACGCCTACCGCGTCGAATGCGATATCCGCGATCCCGAAGCCGTAGCGCGCGAGTGCCGCCGCCTTGAGGAAAAGCTTGGTGCCCTGAAAGCGCCCGAACTGCCGCCTTCCCCTTCATTGCTCCTCCAGCTTTCCCAGATGTTTTCCTGGGCCATGTGCCGGGTGGGTTATGGCTTCGCCCTTCTGCTCGGCAAACTCGGCTTTTCCCGTATCCGTTCGCTTGCCAGGGGGCTTGGCTCCCTGCTCTGGACATGCCTGCCCAAGCGCCGCCGTCTCGCCACGGAGAGCATAGCACGGCACCTTGAACTTTCGCAGGCAACGGCGGAGTCGCTGGCACGGGCCAGCTTCACGCACAACGCCCGTTCGTTCCTTGAGTCGGTCCTTGTTCCCGAATTCGGCTTGTCCCATCCCTTGCTCGACGTGGAACGCCCGGATCTGCTGGAGCGTCTCAAACGAGGAGAGCGCCCCAGCGTGATAACAACGGCACATCTCGGGGCTTGGGAGCTGTTGGCCAGCCTGCTTGGGGATGTATCCGACCATCCGCGCCTGACGGTCGTGCGGACGTATAAAAACAAGCTGATGGATTACATCACCACGCGGCTGCGCTCTTCTCATGGGGCGGACGTCATCGGGCACCGGGAAGCGGCTTTTCCCGTATTGCGGGCACTCCGGAAGAACGGGTACGCGGCGTTTCTCGCGGATCACAATACCAGCCGAAGCGAAGCGTTTTTCCTGCCGTTCCTTGGCGAGGAGGCCGCCGTCAACAAAGGGCCCGCCGTCCTTGCCATCCGGGCCAAGGCCTTGGTCTGGCCCATCGCGTTGATCCGCGACGGGGATCGGTATCGTATTATTATAGAGGAGCCGCTGGACACGGCCCTCCTTGAAGGTGATGCTGAGGAAAAAGCGCTTACGGTCGCCACATTTTATACGGAGGCCAATGAGCGCATGGTCCGCCGCGCGCCCGATCAATGGTTCTGGATGCACAACCGCTGGAAGACGAAGCGGGTTACCCCCAGCGTGGTGGCGTTCACCAAAGACGGCGAGCGTCTGGTGGGCGGCGCGG
>OGZT01001990.1_pt1 | contig 12581 bp, 9 predicted proteins | sample 1576891 | NCBI WGS metagenome assembly OGZT01 (sample SAMEA3541521, study PRJEB24748) | human gut metagenome | biome: human gut; feature: human-associated habitat; material: faeces | place: China | collected 2012 | reverse complement strand
AATCTCTACCTATCTGTGTTATTGAATCATCTTTCTAAATCATTCATGGTAATCCTCCTTTTGCTTTCCCCATTATTTTCTTTTAAAAGTAACTGTTCTGGACGGTTCTTTCGGTCAAGACAATGCCTCCGTCCTGAACAGTTGAATTTAAAGAATATATAAAGAACATGCTTTAATATTAAAATACGCCTGTTTATGATATACTGTCAAGCAATTTTTTGTTTTCTCTTAAACAAATTTTGACTTGTCATAACAGTTCAGACGGCGGGGAAATTATTTTCAAGAATACAGCAGCCTGGTTAGATGAGGTACAAGTAGGTAAACTATTTGACCGTTTCTTTTCTGTTGAAGCGGCGAGAAACCCAACCGGGTTAGGACTTGCAATTTCAAAAACCCTTGTGGAACAAATGAATGGGAACCTCAGTACACAGTACAACGATAATAAATTAACCTGCTGTGCTATTTCATATTAAATTTTGTAAAAAGCCTGCAAAAGCCCAAAGAATCCCTGTGTTTAAATAAAATTTAAAAATTTAGAAAATGAGCTGTTTTATTTTTCCAATTTCACAGGTTTCTTGAAAGATATTGTTTAGCACCAGGCATAAATTATATGCTAAAATTTTGTTTGCGAGTCTGGTGCATAAGCCCTGAAAACTTCTGGCCCGGACCCTTTCCGCATTTAATTGTTCACTTAGTTGTGAAAACACGGTTTCTACGCGTCTGCGTAACTTAAAGATCAACTGACGTACCGGTTTGGGCCAATCCGTTTTACTGTTGGACCGTTTTAGGGCCATAAGACAAATTCCCTGTCCTGCCATTTCTTCTGCCAGGGATTCTCCAACATACCCTTTGTCGCCGAGAATTACGAGGCTGCCTTGAGGTTCAACCATGTCCCGCAGACCTTCTCTGTCATCCACGGAAGCCGGAGTGATTTCAAATGTGGTAATATATCCTTCTAAGGTAATTAGGGCGTGTACTTTATAGCCAAAGTAAGTTTCTTTCTTTGAAGGACATTTGCCATAATCGGCACCATATCCACGGAAAGAGCGGCAATACCGTGCCCTTCCAAACTTACAGACAGCAAGAGGAAAGCTGTCTATCACAAAATATTGGCTGGCCGGGACAGAAAAAATAGCAACCAGTTTTTGACGAAGCAGTTCCGTTGTCTGAAGAAGCGCCCTTCTAGTACGATTAAAACGGCTTCTGCTACATAGATTTGGAAAAAGATGGCGGTAATTTCTTTTTACAAAAGAAAACCAGGCATTTTCCGAATCAATGCCAGCTAACTCACCACAAATACCAATCGTGATTATTTCCGGATCAGAGAGTTTTGCGTCTAGAATATGCCGTCTCTGCATCACTCCATCCAAGGCTACCGGGAAAATTGTGTGGAAACTCGGCCCCGACTACGACAACAGCCCCGAAGCCAAGGCCATCGGCTGGATCATCGGCCAGCACCACTGCCACATGGTCCCGCGCGGCCTGCCCGGCGAGGGCAACATCCTGATTTTCGACAACGGCGGCTGGGGCGGCTACGACGTGCCCAACCCCGGTTCTCTCACCGGCGTGAAGGCCGCCCTGCGCGACCACTCCCGAGTGCTGGAAATCGATCCTGTGGCCATGAAGATCGTATGGCAGTACACCCCCACCGAAGCGGGCTTCCTCGCCCCGATGGACTGCAACCGTTTCTACAGCCCCTTCATCAGCGGCATGCAGCGCCTGCCCAACGGCAACACCCTGATCACCGAGGGCTCCGACGGGCGCGTCTTTGAAGTCACCAAGGATCACGAGCTGGTTTGGGAATTCATCTCGCCCTACTGGGGCCAGAAGCTGCCCATGAACATGGTCTACCGCGCCTACCGCGTGCCCTACGAGTGGGTCCCGCAGCTCGGCAAGCAGGAAGAAACACCCATTGAACGCATTGATGTGAATGCCTTCCGTATGCCCGGTGCCGCCGCGCTCGGCGACCGCGATTCCGAAATCGCCATCGAAGGCTGCGCACCCTACGAAGGGGACAATGCCCTCTGCGTCGCCTCCGTGGACGATCCTGAAGATCAATAAAGAAGCACGGGAAGGAAACAGGGGCTTCCCCTGTTCCCCTCCCGGACAACGGCCTCCTTCACGCTCTGCGCTTCTCCACTATCTCCTCTCGGTTGCCTCCTCCACGCGAAGAGCCTGGGCCCTGCCCGGGCTCTTTACGTTTTCAGCCCTCCCGTACGGCGCCGCGTTGTCCCTTTCGCAAAAGAGCGGAGGACCGGCGACTTCCCGTTCGGGGTTCCGCCCGTCACGCCGTAAACAAAAATACGGGAAGCGGCCATGCATACGCGGCACCTCCCCGACCGCCCCGGCGTCCCCCTTACGGCATCACATTGCTGATTTTGGCGAAACGGCATACCATTCCCCAAAAAATACGACAGATGCCGGGCCTGCCCCGGAAAGGATTCCCCGTGCACGATTTCCAATCCGCCGAATCTTGGCTCAGAAAGGCGCTCAGAAACGCCCCGAAGCCGCTTCCGTCCGGAGTCTTCCCCAAATTGCTGGACGAAGCGGAACAGGCGGGGTTCTCTCATTCCACGCTCAACGATGTCGTGGACGAATGGCTGAACTTCGGCTATTGCCGCGTCACCGACCACGTCTCCAACGACATCGCACTGACGCCGGAAGGGGACGAGTACTTCGGGCACCGAACCATTGATGAATAAAGATTTTTCTTTGTACATAACCCGCAACGCATGGAGACAGGCATGAAGGGAAGCTTCACCACCCGGAAAGGAGCGCTTTACTGCATCGTCATGACGTGCCTTTGCAGCCTGCTGGCTACGGGCTGCGCCAGCAAATACGGCGCGCAGATGACGGACGTGCATTACTATCCCGACTGCTACCAGCCCATCGCCGATCTGCGCAGCGCCGAAAAGAGCTTCAACACCACAATGGTCATGGGCACGACGATGGGTGCCCTGCTCGGCGCGGTCATCGGCGCGAGCCAGACCGGGAAGGCCGAAGGCGCTCTGGCCGGGGCCGCCATCGGCGCGGGTGCCGGAGCCGGGGCGAGCTATCTCGTCGCCAAGTACAACAATGAAAGGGACGACCGCGTCCGGCTCGCCAGCTATGCCCGCGACCTGAACGCCGACGTCAATTCCCTGAACCGCGTAACCGCCGCCGGGCAGGTGGCCTACAATTGTTACAGCGCGAAGTTCCGGGCCGCCCTTGAGGACTACAAGGCCAAGCGCATCACCCGCGCCGAACTCGATCAGCGTTATGCCGAAATCAAGAGCGGGCTTGCCGAGGCATCCGCCATTCTGGGCAGCACGCTCAGCGAGGCCGACAAGCGCGAAGCCGAATACCGGCAGGTGCTGACCGTCGAGGCGAAGAAGGCCAGCCGCCCGATCCCCCCGGTGCAGACCGTAGCCACGACATCCAAGAAGACCAGCAAGACCACGAAAACCGTCACGCGCAAGCAGACGGGCGATCAGTTGCAGAACCTTTCCAACGGTGTGGGCTCATACAAGGAATCCACGGCGCAGCTCACCGCGGTGAAGTCGGATCTCGACGAGATCCAGCTGCAGATGGACAAGGTGATGCTCGCTCAGGGTTAGTGGAGAGCGAATAGGGACAAAGGGGCCTTCTCCCCTTCCCCCATCCCCTCATCCACCAAAGACTTTCGACCGGTGGGGAGGCTGCTCGTCAGGAGTTCCCGGAACATTGGGTTTTAAAATATCCATCATTCCCAAAATCCCTTGCTTTAGGGAATGTTAGGGGCAGGGATTCGATAACATAAAAGTTTTCCCTCCCTTCCCCAACGCCTCCGTGCCATTTCACTGAAGGTACAACTATGGGTAATCCTCTTCATTTCATACAGGCTTCGGACACGTCGGCCTTCGCCGCCCTGCATACGGAACAGGGCGCGCTCCCTTCGCAGTACGAAGCGTTGCAGGCCTATCTGAAAAAAATCGGCCTTGGGCGGTTCGGTACCCTGTGGGCCGAGCCCGTTACCGGACAGGCCACACCGGCGGGCTACGCCTCCATTTCGTGGTATACGCCGCTGGAAGGCGTCGGCACACCCCTCTCCCGCCTCGACGCTGGAGAGTCCGAACAGGCGCGGGCTGCCCTGCGCCGGGCGCGGGAAGCCGTCACCCCCCATCTCGACGACACGCCCGGCGGCATCCTGCTCCGCAAGGCGCTGTTCATCCCTTCGGCGGACAATGTCTTCGTCGTCAACGGCCATCCCGTGCTCGTCAACTGGGGCCTGCTCCCGCAAGGCACGGACGAAGCCACGGCCCCAATCCTCTGGGGCCAGCCGGAAAATGGGGAAACGCCCTCCGGTGTGACTGGAGCGGCAGCGGCTGCAACGGGAGTTTCCGCCGCAGCGGTTGCCGGGACGGCGGCACGCAATGCCGTTCCCGGTGCGGGCCGTGCGGCTGGCGCTTCCGCCGGAACAAGAACAGCGACCGCTACCGGAACGGCAGCCGGAACCGCCGCAGGCATTGCCGGGGCAACGGCGGGAAATGTCATCGTCCGGCGCAGTAAAGCCGGTCTCTTCGGAGCCCTGCTCCTCGGCATCCTGCTGGGCGTATTCCTGCTTTTCCTGCTGCGATCCTGCGTGAAAACAACCCCGGCCCCCCCCGTCATCCCGGAAACGCCCCCGGTGTCGGTGGAATCCCCGGAAGACGCGGCACGCAAGGCGGAATGGGCCAACCTGCTCCGCGAAAAAGCGTTCTGGCAGGGTTTGCTGGAACTGGCGCCGTGCGAGCTGAAAGCCTTCTTTGACGGCAATGCCGGAAAGACGGATGCGAAACCCGACGCCAGAGAAACCACCCCCGGCAAGGACGTTCCGGAAAACCTGCCCGGGGAAGCGGTCCCCGGCATCTCCCTCCCGCCCCTGCCTTCTGCCAACGCCACGGTCCCGGCAAAGGCCATGGATCTGTCCACGCTCACCATCCCGCAGCGCCTCGAACAAGGTACGGTACTCATTCTCGCGCCCGTCCCCGGCGGAGCGCAGCAGGGGACCGGCTTTTTCATCAATCCCGATCACGTGCTGACCAACCGCCACGTCGTGGCCAACGCCATCGACGATATGGTGATGGTGACCAACGCCAACCTGCGCGGAGCGCGACGGGGCATGGTCGTCGCGCGCAGCGATAGGCCGGGATACGATTTCGCGGTCATCAAGGTGATGCTTGTCGAAGGGGATCAGGTTCCCGCCCTTCCCTTATCCCCGACCGTCAACCGGACCGACAAGGTAAGCGCATGGGGCTTCCCCGCCCTCGTTTCCGAGCAGGATCCCGCCTACCTGCGGCTCCTCAGGGGCGACTTCAACGCCGTCCCCGAGGTCGTGTTCACCGACGGCGTGGTCAACGCCATCCTCCAGACCACGCCCCGCAACATCGTGCATTCCGCCGTGGTTTCGCAGGGCAACAGCGGTGGCCCGCTGGTCAACGAGAAGGGCGACGTCATCGGCATCAACACCTTCATCAGGCTGGATGCGGACTCGAACCGCCAGACTCAGACCGCGCTCGGCAGCGACGCCATCATGGGCTTCCTGCGCGAGAAAGGCATCCCCTTCACCGAACACCAATGAACCGTTCCTGAACAAGGATAGTCAGATATGGCCGGATATTTCATTCTCTCCACCCGGAAGGGGGATTACCGCGCACTGGCGTTTCAGGGTTCGCAGGTCTATACCTGCCATGCCCAATTAAGCGGGCTGCTGCGGACCCATCTCGGGGAAGCCCACGCCCGTCTGCTGGCCGAGCCGCTCATGGACCCGCAGGGAACGGCGGTGGACTGGTACACGCCGGGCCCCGTGCAGCCCCTTGCCGAGCTTCCCGCAGAAACGCAGGAAGCCGTAAAAACACGGTTGCAGGGCCTCCTTTCGGATATCGAAGAGCTGGCCGCCAGCCTTCAGACGGACAGCGATCCCTATAAAAGCCTGTGCGGCACCATGCTGCATCTGGCTACCCGTTTCCCCACGCAGGAATGCCTGTACGCCTCTCTCCCCTCGGGCGAGCCCGCAAGCCCGCCGCAGCCAGTGCTGGTCTGCTGGGGCATGACCCTTTCTTCCTCCACGGCGCAGGAAGGCATCTATGCAATGGGAGCCACGCCGTTCTCCCCCACGCAGCAAACGCCTCTCGCCAGCGGCGCGTCCGGCGATCCGGATCGCATCGTCCGCGAAGGTGAAGTGACGGAACGCCCCATCGCCGCCCCGATCCCGCCTACGGTTGTGGTGGAAGGCGAGCCGTGGTGGAAAAAGCTCCTCATGCTCCTGCTCGGTCTGCTCCTCGCGCTGCTGCTGTTCTGGGGCCTGCACTTCCTCTTCCCGTGGGTTCCTCCCCTCCCCTTGCCCGCAGGATGCGCGAGGACTCCCGCCATTGAAGCCCAGGCCCCTCAGCCTGCCGTGCAGCCAGCGGACCCCGGCCCATCCGAAGCGGATTTGACGGCTTTGCGCGCCGAACTCGAAGTCTTGCGCCAAGCGGCCCGGAAGCGTGCCGAAGCCTGCCAGCCTCCCGCGCCGCCCGCCGTCGAGGAACCCAAAGTGGAAACGCCCGCCGAACCGCCCAAGGATTTGGGCGACCTGCTCGGCGATCTGACCGCCATTCCCAAAGAGGAACCGAAGCCCGAGCCCAAACCGGAACCCAAGAAAGAACAGCCCGCGCCGAAGAAGGAAGAGCCCAAGCCGGAACCGCCCAAGGAAACCCCGAAGAAGGGCGATCCCATGAAGCTGCCGGACAAGGACGACAAGTCGATGGACTTCCTCGACGGCTGCTGGAACTGCCGCACCGGGCTTTCGGACACGCGGGGCAACCCGATCAAGGTCCGCTTCTGCTTCGGCAAGAACGGCAAGGGGCAGATCACCATCATCGACCGCCAGGGCAAGACCTACACGGGCCGGGCCGACGCGCAGATGCAGAACGGCAGGCTGCACATCGACACCGGAGACGCCACCAGCCGCAATTCACGGGGCAGCTTCAACGGCCTCCGTATTGATTGCAGCCCCGGCGCGGGCAACGACGCCATGTGCTACGGACGCAATAAAGGCGACAATTCCCCGTGGAGCGCGAAGTTTTTCAGGGATTAGACGGCACAAAGGCATTGGGGAAGGGAGGGAAAACTTTTCTGAAGAAAAGCTTTTCCCTCCCTTCCCCAAACCCCATCCCTCCTTTTCCAAAGACTTTTGTGTTTATTGAATCCATATTCCCAGCGTTCCCTGAGAAAAGTTTCATTGAAAGGCTGGGTACAAAGAATGAAGGGCCGCCCATTTCTCAGCGCAACAGGTTGCCATTCCGGGACGCATAGGAGAAACTTTTACGGCGCGGCTCCGGGATAAGGACGCCACGCGGACATTTTTTCATACCGCCCTGCCCGCCGTCGGCTTCCGAAAGCCTCTGAAAGGAACGCGGTGAAGTTTCGAGAGGACGGTAAGGGGAAAGGCGGGGGATGTTCCGCTTTCCCCGGAAAGATTCCCCTCCTCGCCCCCATTTGTAAGGACTCCCTATGAACTACACGTCAGCAGTGAGCATCATACCGGGCGGCTGCCCGCAGTTTCTGGATTGCCGCCTCGACGCGAAGAGCCTCGGCAGGTTCTGGGCGTATTTCCGTGAAATCCCGCAAACCGGGGAATCGGCCATAGCCTCGGCGCGCAGACAAGTGGAACTCGTCCCCGTGCCGCTGGACGACACAGGACAGCCCGGAGACTACGACTACAAGATCGACGCGAACCGGGCGCTTGAAGCGTTCACGGGGCGCTGGGTTCCCGTGCCCTTCCTGCGGCTCTCCAACGAGCAATGGAAGGACGGCGCGTTCAAATGTGAAAAGGGGCCGAGCAACTGGGCCCGCCTGCACGTCAGCCGCGAGGATTCCGATGGCGCCTACCGCCTGACCTTCCTGTTCGATACCACTATTGAGGAACGCGAACAGCCCACGGGCCAGTATTTCGCCCTGTGCGACGACGACGTGGCGGAGAACGCCCGCTTCGCCCTCTCGCCCAAAAGCCGCGACAACGCGTGGTTCCTCAATACGCTGTGGGTCGACGAATGGATCGCCGAAATCTACGATGCCCACCAGACCGCGCGCCACAACGGTCGGACCACATGGCGCGAGAATACGCCGTTCATCATGGAGCACCTCGCCACCTACCTGACGCTCCTTGAGACGCTCGCCGCAAGCGGAACCGTCCCCACCGTGCGCGTGGTGGACCCCGCCCACCTGACGCCCGTGGATGTGGATCTCGTGCTCGATCTCGGCAACTCCCGCTCCACCGGGATGCTCGTGGAAACCCTCCCCCAGCGCCAGACCAACCTGAACGACAGCTACCTGCTCCAGATCCGGGATCTGAGCCAGCCGGATCGCACCTATACCGGCCCCTTCGCCACGCGCATCGAGTTCGCGGAAGCCACCTTCGGCAACCCGCGCCTGAGCGCCCGCTCGGGCCGCAGCACCCCGGCCTTTGTCTGGCCCTCGGTGGTGCGCGTCGGCCCCGAGGCCGCCCGCCTCGCCCAGCATTCCGTGGGCGCGGAAGGCAATACCGGCATGTCCAGCCCCAAACGCTACCTGTGGGACGAGTCCCCCCGCGCCCAGCAATGGCGCTTCAACGCGTGGGGCACGGGCTCCGAGCTGGAACCGCCCGTCACCCGGGGCGTGTTCATCCAGCAGATCAACCGCGAAGGCACGCCGTTGTGCTGCTTCGACGATCCGGGCCTCTCCCCGCGCCCCAAAATCCTGCGCACCCAGCAGCCCGAAGTGGCGTTCGAGGCCCATTTCACCCGCAGCTCGACCATGATGTTCCTCCTCAGCGAGATCATCATGCACGCGCTCGCCACCATCAACTCCCCGGCCCAGCGCGGCGAGCGCGAACAGCCCGACGTGCCCCGCCGCCTCAAGCGGATCATCTTCACCGTGCCGAGCGCCATGCCCATCGCCGAACAGCGGATCTACCGCCGCTGGGTGACGTGGGCAGTGCGCATGATCTGGGAAACCCTCGGATGGGGGCAGTGGTATACGACCAAACAGGGGATGCGGGACACCCGCCCGGACTACCGGGTCAGCCCTGAGGTCCGTTGCAGCTGGGATGAGGCCACCTGCACCCAGCTCGTCTACCTCTACAACGAGATCACCGAAAAGTTTCAGGGCGACGCCCGCCACTTCTTCGCGCTCATGGGCCGCAAACGCGGCGCGGACGCGCCCTCCCTGCGCATCGCCAACGTGGACATCGGCGGCGGAACCATCGATCTGAGCATCACCACCTTCGCCGTCACCGGGGATGAGGCCACCGCCGCCCGCATCAAGCCGCACATGGCATTCCGCGACGGCTTCAACATCGCGGGCGACGACGTGATCCGCGAGATCGTCGAACAGCACGTCCTGCCCTGCATCGGTCAGGCCACGGGCCTTTCCGATCCCCGCAACCTCCTCGGCCAGCTTTTCGGGCGGGATACCGTGGGCGGCTCGCAGCGTAACAGGGCCCTGCGCACCCAGTTCGCCCGCCAGATCGCCGGCCCGGTCGTCACCAGGATGCTTGAAGGCTACGAACAGGCGGATCTGCTCGTGGGCGGCGTGCAGGAACGCAAGCTGTCCGCGTTCTTCCGGCCCGAGCACGCCCCGCAGGAATCCGATCCCGCGTCTCCCGAAACGGAAGGCCTGCCGGAACAGCCTTCCGCCGCGCTCATCCAGTACGTCAACGAAACCGTGGAGCGCCAGACCGGAAAGCCGTTCAGCCTCATGGATGTGGCCTTGCGCATCGATCCCCGGGCCATCGACAGGACCATCCGCAACACGCTCGGCCAGATCCTCGCCAACCTGTGCGAGGTCATCCACGCCTACAACTGCGACCTGCTCCTGCTCACCGGGCGGCCTTCCAAATGGCACGCTATCATTTCCAGTTTCTTCGCCAAGCTCCCCGTCCCGGCGGACCGCATCATCCCCATGCGCGATTTCCGGGTGGGAAGCTGGTACCCCTTTGCCGACAACCGGGGCGAGATCACCGATCCCAAGACGACCGTGGTGGTCGGGGCCATCCTCTGCGCCCTGTCCGAAGGCCATCTCGAAGGCTTTTCCTTTGATACGGGATCGCTGTTCCTCAAGTCCACGGCCCGGTTCATCGGCGCGATGGACGCGGGCGGCCAGATCCGGCAAGCGCAGGTCTGGTTCGAAGCGGATACGGACAATCCCTCCGGCGGCGAACTGCACAAGGCCATCCAATTCTCCGGCCCAATCCCCATCGGCTTCCGGCAGATTGAGGCCGAGCGCTGGACGACCACCCGCTTCTATATGATGGATTTCGCCGCGCCCGCCGCGCGGAACAACGCCCGGAACCGTCTGCCCTATACGGTGAAGCTCGCCTTCACGGTGGCGGATCTTGCGGACGCGCCCAACGCGGCGTCACGGGACGAGGGGGAACTCGCCGTCAATGAAATTGAAGCCGTGGACGGCACCCCGGTTAATCCCCGCGACCTCGAAATCCGTCTTCAGACCCTCCCCGCCGACGAGGGCTACTGGCTTGATACGGGCGTCTTTAACATTTTGTAGAAAGGCGGAAGGCTGGAGGGTGGATGCAAATGGATTGCTTTCCGACCGGTGGGAATAGGAGTTTGTCCCATGCTCCTCCAGATACTTTTTTCTGCGTTTTATTTCAAGCTGTACACATTCCCATATCCGCTTTGAAATGATGGCATCATGGTCATCCTCCACATAAAACATCTGGATTTCCCCTTTGTTCTGTGTACGTTTCTTGGTGAGGAAATCCACCGTATAACTTTTCTGCAACAAGGCATCACCCTTGTATTTTTCATTTTCCAACATACTCATTAAGGTTGTGGACTGCCACTTCGTACCGCCATCCCAGTTTTTCACACCTTCCCATTCAAAAATCCTCTTGATGTAATCGGTTGTTTTTCCGTCCAGGAATTCCTGATACAACCGAATTACAATCGGCTCCTGTGTCCTGTTGATTACCAGCTTCCCCGTTTCATCCGTATCGTAGCCAAGAAAACGCTTTGTACTCATTTTGTGTTTTCCTGTCTCAAACCTTCTGCGGATTCCCCATGTGCAGTTCTCTGAAATGGATCGGCTCTCGTCCTGTGCCAGTGAGGAAAGAATGGTAAGCAGCACTTCTCCCTTTGCATCGAGGGTATTGATATTTTCCTTTTCAAAAATAATCCCTATCCCCAAATCTTTCAACTCTCGCACATAATTCAAGCAATCCAGCGTATTTCTTGCAAATCGGGAAATGGACTTAGTAATAATCATGTCTATTTTCCCCGCCCTGCAATCAGCAATCATGCGGTTGAATTCATCTCTCTTTTTGGTATTGGTTCCCGAAATTCCTTCATCCGCATAAGTCCCTGCATATTCATAAAGAGGATTTTCGCTAATATAATTTGTGTAATAATTGACCTGATTCTCATAGCTTAATAACTGTTCTTCTTGGTCGGTTGACACTCGGCAGTACGCTGCCATCTTCAATTTCTGCACTGACTGTGCTGTTCCTGATTCCGCAGTCGAAATCTGCTTTGCTGGTATAACAGTAATGCTTCTTGCCATTTTTAACCACCTCCTCAATCACTGTCTGTTCCGCAATGTTCAATCCCTGCAATTCGGCATCATCAATCCTTAACCCTTTACATGCCTTGACTCCCTTTTCAATGTAGGTGCTGCAGAGCCATTGGATTTTCTTCTTGTAAACCTGTCTGCGCCAGAGCGTTTTTCCGCAGTGAGGGCAAATCAGCAATCCTCTTAATGGATAGCGGTTTTGGAACTTCATTGTGCTGTCCTGTCCGATATTCCTGTCACGCTTTCTCTGTTCCCTGACTTCCTGCGCCTTTTCCCATATCTTCGGCGATACAATTGGTTCGTGATTTTCCGAAATGTAATAACTCTGTACTTCCCCGTTGTTTTTCCTTGTATGGTTTCTTTTGTTTTCAGGGGTATAATACTTCTGCAGATGAAAATCCCCTTTGTACTTTTCATTGCAAAGCATCCCATTTATGGTCCCGCTTTCCCATGTTGTTCCCGTCAACGTTTTCACACCCGGGTAATCAAGCAGCTCCCCAATCCTTGACGAGCCGACATTCATTAGATACAGTTCGAAAGTCAGACTGACAATTTCCGCTTCCTTTCGGTTCACAATCAAATCTCCATATTCGTTTTTGTCATAACCGAGGAAGCGGGATGTGGTAATCATCACTTCCCCTCTCTCAAACTTCTTCCGAATGGACCATTTATTGTTTTCACTCATGCTTCTGCTTTCTTCCTGTGCAAAAGAAGCGAGGACGGCAAGCATCATCTCACCGTCCCATGATAGAGTGTTAATGTTCTGTTCTTCAAAAAAAATACCGACACCCAGCTCTTTCAGTTCCCTTGCGAACTGTAGAACGGTGACAGTATTTCTTGCAAACCTTGATATGGATTTTGTAATAATTAAATCAATCTCTCCTGAGAAAATCAAGGTTTCTTTGAAAGCAGACAAACGGTTTCAATATTCCCCTGAACTTTGATTTTATACTGCATAGTGAAAGTGACACTATTAACTTAAGGGTGGGGTAAATACCTTAACCATTTGAAAATTCCTTTTAATGTTACTACTTTAC
>OGZT01001989.1_pt1 | contig 12584 bp, 10 predicted proteins | sample 1576891 | NCBI WGS metagenome assembly OGZT01 (sample SAMEA3541521, study PRJEB24748) | human gut metagenome | biome: human gut; feature: human-associated habitat; material: faeces | place: China | collected 2012 | reverse complement strand
CCCCGGAATACTCTGAAAAAAGAGTATTCCGGGGAGCCTTTTTTTCTATGGGAAATCTTGTTGGAATTTCCTGCGGAGAAAAAGATCCTTTGGGCAGGATTGCACTGCGCGGAAAAAATGTGCCACTTGCGAGAGATGTGACGGAGCGGTTTACGACCGGAAAAATGGAATGTAAAAAAGAAAAAACTCATGTTTTACATAAACTTAACATCTCTGAGATTTTGCATTTTACACGCCGTTGTTATGATGAAACCTGTAAAAACGAAATGTAAAAAACGTCGGGATTGCGATTTTACAAAATAGAAATCACAAAAATCCCGTGTGAAAAGAGGAGAAAAGAATATTATGAAGAGAAAAGTAATTGCAATCACCTTAACCGCAATGATGGCTGCAGGAATGCTTGCAGGATGTGGAAGCAGCGATAGCAGCAGTTCTTCCACAGCAGACACTACAAAAGAGGCTTCTGCAACAGAGGCAGATGGCAGCACAGACGGTGACAGCACCGCAGCAGGCGGAGATTTTTCCGGACAGATCAGCGTGATCTCCCGTGAGGATGGTTCCGGTACCAGAGGTGCATTCATCGAGCTGTTCGGTGTAGAAGAGAAAAACGATGCAGGTGAGAAAGTGGATAATACCACCGTTGATGCACAGATCACCAACAATACTTCCGTTATGATGAGCACAGTGGCAGGTAACCAGCACGCAATCGGTTATATCTCCCTTGGATCCTTAAATGATGAAGTCAAAGCACTGAAAATCGACGGAGCAGAGGCAAGCGCAGAGAACGTAGAAAACGGTTCCTATAAAGTAAGCCGTCCGTTCAACATTGTAACAAAAGACGGTCTTTCCGCAGATGCGCAGGATTTCATGGACTACATCTTAAGCACCGACGGACAGCAGGTTGTTTCAGATGACGGATATATTGCAATCAAAGATACCAAAGCCTACGAAGGAAACTGCAGCGGTGAAAAGGTTGTGGTAGCAGGATCTTCCTCTGTAACACCACTGATGGAAAAATTAAAAGAGGCTTATACAAAAGTAAATTCAAACGCTAACATCGAAGTACAGCAGAGCGATTCCACAACAGGTATCACTTCCGCAAGCGATGGCCTCTGTGACATTGGTATGGCATCCCGTGACTTAAAGGATGAGGAGAAATCCTCAGGGCTTACCGCAACCGTAATCGCAACCGACGGTATTGCTGTCATCGTAAACAAAGAGAACCCGACCGATGGGCTGACCAGTGATCAGGTAAAGAGCATCTATGTTGGCGACACAACCGACTGGGCAGATGTAAAATAAAGAATGTATAAAGCAATGGAAAAAGAAGTAAGGGCGAACAATGGAAAATCGCTCTTACTTCCGTATCCGAAAATGTTCAGAAAAAGAAGCTGTCTTTCGGAACGTGCTTGAAAAAGCAGTTCGTAAGGAAAAAAACGAAAGTCTTTTTCAAACACGCTCCGCGAAACAATGAAATGAAAGGATTTATCTTATGAAACTAAGAGAAACGATCATGAAACTTGTATTCCTGATTGCGGCGTGCTGCTCCGTACTGGCTGTTGCACTGATCTGCATTTTCCTGTTCATGAATGGCGTTCCTGCTATTTTTAAAATCGGACCGCTGAAATTTTTGACCGGTACCGTGTGGAAACCGGGAAACAACATTTTCGGTATCCTGCCGATGATTGTCGGCAGTATCTGCGTGACCGGCCTTGCAATCCTGATGGGTGTGCCGGTTGCCATTCTTACTTCGGTGTTTCTTTCCCGTTACTGTCCGAAAAAGTTTTACGGCATCTGCAAATCAGGTATTAACCTGATGGCCGGTATTCCGTCTATCGTATATGGATTTTTCGGACTGGTCGTGATCGTCCCATTGATGGCACAGCTGACCGGCAAAAACGGAAACACAATGCTGACGGCATCTATTCTTCTGGCCGTTATGATTCTTCCGACCGTGGTCGGTGTAACAGAATCCGCCATTACAAGCGTTCCAGAATCCTACTATGAAGCAAGCCTTGGCCTTGGTGCAACGCATTCCCAGAGCGTTTTCTTTGCAGTTGTCCCGGCGGCAAAATCCGGAATCCTGGCCGGCATCGTTCTTGGCATCGGACGTGCCATCGGAGAGACAATGGCAGTGATTATGATTGCCGGAAACCAGCCTCGTATGCCAAAAGGAATCACAGAAGGCCTTCGTACCATGACAGCCAATATTGTACTGGAGATGGGATATGCATCCGGACTTCACCGGGAAGCGCTGATTGCAACGGGTGTTGTGCTGTTTGTCTTTATCCTGCTGATCAATTTATCGGTGTCTATGCTGAACCGGAGGGTACATTATGGTGATTAAAGGAAATGGAGCTGTAAATACAATGGAAGCTGTAAAAATAAATACAAAAGAAAAAGAAAGAACAAAGGTTACGTATCACAAAAGTGTTTTTTCTTCGGTACTGACCGGAATTACCTGTGGAGCGGCCATTCTTGCACTTGCTATTCTGGTTTTTCTGGTTGGATTTATTCTGATCCACGGTGTGAAAAACCTGACACTGGAGCAGTTTGCATGGACCTATAATACAGAGAATGTTACGATGCTTCCGGCGATCATCAACACTGTTACGATGACAGTACTTTCCCTGCTGCTTGCTGCGCCCCTCGGCATTTTCTCGGCGATTTATCTGGTTGAATATGCCAATAAACGCGGAAAACTGGTTGGCCTGATCCGGATTACGGCAGAGACCCTTTCCGGTATTCCGTCGATCGTTTACGGTTTGTTCGGTATGCTGTTTTTTACGAAAACCCTGAAAATGGGATACTCGATGATGTCCGGTGCCTGTACACTTGCCATCATGATTCTTCCGCTGATTATGCGAACAGCAGAAGAAGCCTTAAAATCAGTTCCGGATTCCTATCGGGAAGCAAGCTTTGGACTGGGAGCCGGAAAGCTTCGTACGATTTTTAAAATTGTTCTTCCATCTGCCGTACCCGGCATTCTTTCCGGTGTCATTCTTGCGACAGGCCGTGTCGTAGGAGAGACGGCAGCACTTCTTTTTACAGCAGGAACGATTGCAAAGGTTGCGGGCCTTATGGATTCCGGCCGTACCCTTGCCGTTCATATGTATGCGCTTTCCAGTGAAGGCCTCTATATGAATCAGATGTATGCAACCGGTGTCATCCTGATGCTGATCGTCCTTCTGATCAATGGCTGTTCCGGAATGATAGCAAAGAAAATTGCAAAGAAATAAAAGAGAGACGAGGAAAAAACATGAGCAAAATAGATGTATCCAATATGGATCTTTATTACGGAGACTTTCATGCATTAAAAAATATCAACCTGAGCATTGATGCCAATGAAGTGACGGCTTTTATCGGACCTTCCGGCTGTGGTAAATCGACCCTGTTAAAATCCATCAACAGAATGAATGATCTCGTTCCGGGCTGCCGGATCACCGGTGAAATGTTGCTGGACGGAGAAAACATCTACAGCGGAAAAATGGATGTCAACGGACTCCGCAAACGGGTCGGCATGGTATTTCAGAAACCAAATCCGTTCCCGATGAGCATTTACGACAATATCGCCTACGGACCGAGAACCCATGGTGTCCGTTCCAAAGCGAAGCTGGATGATATTGTGGAACAGTCTCTTCGACAGGCAGCAATCTGGGATGAGGTGAAGGACCGTTTGAAGAAAAGCGCACTTGGCATGTCCGGCGGACAACAGCAGCGTCTTTGCATTGCGCGTGCTCTTGCCGTACAGCCGGAGGTTCTTCTGATGGATGAACCAACCTCGGCACTGGATCCGATTTCTACGTCCAAAATCGAAGATCTTGCGGTAGAACTGAAAAAAGATTATACTATTATCATGGTAACCCACAATATGCAGCAGGCAGCCAGAATTTCCGACAAAACCGCATTTTTCCTGTTAGGAGAGGTAGTAGAATACGGAGAGACCGAACAGATCTTCTCCATGCCGAAGGATAAACGGACAGAGGATTACATTACAGGGAGGTTTGGCTGATATGAGGGAAAGATTTGAGCAGCAGATGGAAATTCTGCACACGGAGCTGATTGAGCTTGGCGCACTCTGCGAGCAGGCAATCGGACGGACATATGAGGTTCTGCTGGAGGGAAACCAGAGAGCGGCAGAAGAGATTATCAAAAAAGACCAGGTTGTCGATGCGAAAGAACGGGAGATCGAGGATCTCTGCTTCCGCATCATTTTACAGCAGCAGCCGGTAGCACGTGATCTGCGCCAGGTATCTGCGGCATTAAAAATGATTACCGATATGGAGCGGATCGGAGACCAGGCAGCGGATATTGCGGATATCGTAAAAGTAACGAGTCTTGGTGTGCCGGATGCAAGCATCCGTCTGAAGGATATGGCGAAAGTAACAGCTTCTATGGTAACAAAATGCATCGATGCATACGTTAAGCAGGATCTGAAGCTTGCACGGGAGGTTATCGATTTCGATGATATCGTGGATGATCTTTTTGATGAGGTCAAGGATGAAATTCTGCAGGGTATGCGAAAGGGAATTACCACAGATGTCCAGTCTCTGGACTATCTGATGATTGCAAAATATTATGAAAGAATCGGTGACCATGCAACAAACATTGCGGAATGGGTTGTGTACTCCATTAACGGTCACCATAAAGGGGAATAACAGATGATCTACTGCGTGGAAGATGAAAGAAATATACGGGAACTGATCGTATACACACTGGAATCGAGCGGTTTTACCGCAAGAGGCCTGGAAAGCGGAAAAGAGCTGAATGCAGCTATTGCAGAACAGCTTCCGGATCTGATTCTCCTGGATATCATGCTTCCGGGAGAGGATGGTCTTGAAATTCTTTCACGCCTCAAGGCATCGGAAGTAACAAAAGAAATTCCGGTCATTATGGTAACGGCAAAGGGCGCTGAGTATGATAAGGTCATGGGCCTTGACTGCGGAGCCGATGACTATATTACCAAGCCGTTCGGCATGATGGAATTTATCGCAAGGGTACGTGCCGTGCTGCGCCGTGCCGGAAAAGAAGAGAAGGAAAACGATGTGCTGGAGACCGGGGATCTGCAGATCCAGGTGAAACAGCATCAGGTTCTGGCCAAAGGGGAGAAGGTTACCCTGACCTTAAAAGAGTTTGAACTGCTGAAATTTTTAATGGAAAATAAAGGAATTGTCCTTACGAGAGACCGTCTGCTCGGCCATGTCTGGGGCTATGATTTTGACGGAGAAACCCGTACGGTAGACGTTCATGTGCGTACACTCCGCCAGAAGCTGGGCGAATGCGGCGAGCTGATCGAGACGGTCCGCGGCGTGGGATACCGGATAGGAGGCTGAGAAAGTAAGATGCGTAAAAAAGTCTTTCAACATGCGGGAGCGTTGATTATCGCTGCGATTATCCTGACTTTTTTCACCATGAGCTGGGCAATGTACAACAATACGGCGGAGCAGCTTCGTGTTTCGGTGAGAAATGAATGTGAGTATTACAGGTATTTTCTGGACAAGATGGGTGATGACAGTCTGGATAAACCGGCAGGAAAGATTACAGCAAGCCGGGTCACCCTGATTGACACAGACGGAACTGTTCTGTTTGATTCGGTTGAGGATGAGAACATGATGGGAAACCATTCCGGGCGGCCGGAGGTGATTGAGGCAGAAAAGACAGGGGAAAGCAATATTTCCCGTTATTCCGAAACGCTGCGGAGCAAAACATATTATACGGCATTGCGCCTGGACAATGGAAAAATTATTCGTGTTTCCCTGACAACAGACAGTGTGTTCGGTGTGATGCTGCGGAATATATGGCTGGTGGCTGTACTGATTGCGGCAGTCCTTGTCGTGGAGCTGCTGATGGTCAGCCATATGACAAAGGCGCTTGTAAAGCCGATCAATGAGATTGATCTGAATCATCCGCTGGACAACAAAGCGTATGAGGAATTGAGTCCGCTGCTTGGCAGAATTCATCAGCAGCAGAAGCAGATTCAGCAGCAGATGGAGGAGCTCCGCCATAATCAGGAGGAGTATCTTGCCATCACGGAATATATGAAGGATGGTCTGATCGTGACAAACCAGTCGGTCGTACTTTCCATCAACCGTTCGGCACAGAATCTGTTTGATGTGACAGCGGAGGAGTGCATCAACCACAATATCGTGACAGTCAGCCGCAACGAGCAGCTGAAGGAGGCACTGGATCATGCGCTGGAGGGCAGTTCCGAGGAGCGGATGCTGGAGATAAATGGAAGAGTCTATCAGCTTCTTGCAAATCCGGTGCGTGTGGACAGTGTTGTATCCGGTGCGGTCATCCTGGTGCTGGATGTGACGGAAAAACAGAAAGCCGAGGTGATGCGCCGTGAGTTTTCAGCCAATGTGTCACATGAGCTGAAAACACCGCTGATGTCGATTTCCGGATATGCGGAGATCATCGAAAACAACATGGTAAAACCGGAGGATATTCCCAAATTTGCGGGCAGAATCCACAGTGAGGCGAGCCGGTTAAGCTCTCTTGTCGAGGATATTATCAAGCTGTCCAGACTGGACGAGAACGACCAGTCGATCCCGATGGAGGAAGTGGATCTGATGCAGATCTGCCGTGATGTCGAGGGACATCTTTCCATACGGGCAAAGGAGCAGCAGGTGAAGATGACACTGAGAGGAGAGAGCTGCCGGATCAAAGGTGCACGGCAGGTTCTCTATGAGATGATCTACAATCTCTGCGACAATGCGATCAAGTACAACCGCAAGGACGGTGAGGTCGAAGTGACGGTTTCACGCGGAAGAAACGGACGGGCAGTGGTATCTGTGGCAGATACCGGAATTGGAATTGCAAAGGAAGATCAGGAGCGGATCTTTGAACGGTTCTATCGTGTAGATAAGAGTCATTCCCGTGAAACGGGAGGTACGGGACTTGGACTTTCCATTGTGAAGCATGGAGCGATTCTTCATGATGCAAAGATTAAAATTGAGAGTACGCTTGGAACCGGAACAAAGATAATTCTGGAGTTTTAAGTGAAAAACAGATAACGCAAAAGACAGCATGCGGGGACAGAACCTATATGGGAGGCTTGAAAAATTCATGATTTTTAAGTGCCCAAAGCGGTTCCGTCCCCGCATGCTGTCTTTTTATGTATGGCTTGTATCGTTACAAAAATGCAAATTCGTTGTTTTGAATAAACAGAGTATTCAATATTTGGTAAATATGATAAGGGGGTTGGGGGTTGTTTTTTGATGCAGAGTATGGTATTGTAAATATAACGAGTTCCGGAAACGTTACCGACACCGTTTCCGGAAATACAGACGAGATACCGACAGCCCTGTTTTTACGAAACAAAATGAGCTGGCTATAGGGGTTGCATAAGTTACAATTTGCTGCGTATCCGTGAACAGGAATTATGTATTTGTGGGGTCGGATGGATAGAAAAAACGACAAGGAGAAAGGGTTAAAAAATGAGAGCAAGTGGTATTTTACTTCCGGTAGCTTCGCTGCCGTCCCGATATGGAATCGGATGTTTTTCGAAAGAAGCATATGAATTTGTGGATCGCCTGGAGGAGGCCGGCCAGAGCTACTGGCAGATTCTTCCACTTGGACCGACGGGATATGGAGATTCGCCGTACCAGTCGTTCTCTACTTTTGCAGGAAATCCATATTTTATTGATCTGGAGACCCTGGTAAAAGAGGGACTTCTGACAGAAGAAGAGTGTGATGCGTGCGATTTCGGCGACAATGCAGAGTATATTGATTACGAAAAGATTTATCTGTCCCGTTTCAAAGTACTCAGAAAAGCATTTGAAAGATTTGCGGCAGATGACGTATATGATGCATTTGTATCGGAAAATGGTTACTGGCTGGAGGATTATGCGCTGTATATGGCGATTAAGGATGCACTCGGCGGAATCAGCTGGAGTGAGTGGCCGGCAGAATTAAAGGACAGAGAAGAAGCAGCACTGAATCAGAAACGGGAAGAGCTTGCCGGGGAGATTGCATTTTACAAATTCCAGCAGTTTATGTTCCTGAAACAGTGGAAAGCACTGAAAGCTTACGCAAATGAAAAGGGTATCCGTATTATCGGTGATATTCCGATTTATGTTGCATTTGACAGTGCCGATACCTGGGCAAATCCGGTTCTGTTCCAGTTTGATGAGGACAACCAGCCAAAAGCAGTTGCCGGATGCCCGCCGGATGCGTTCTCCGCAACCGGACAGCTCTGGGGCAACCCGTTATACAAATGGGACTATCATAAGAGCACAGGTTATGCATGGTGGCTGTTACGTCTGGCTCACGTGTTTAAACTGTACGATACTGTCCGCATCGACCATTTCCGCGGATTTGATGAATATTATTCCATCCCGTTCGGTGATCAGACGGCAGAGCGCGGCCACTGGGAAAAAGGACCGGGCATGGATCTGTTCAACACCGTCAAAGAAAAGCTCGGCGATGTGGATGTCATCGCAGAAGACCTGGGATATCTTACCGAGAGCGTGATCGAAATGGTGAAAGAATCCGGCTATCCGGGTATGAAGGTGCTGCAGTTTGCTTTTGACTCCCGTGAGGAGAGTGATTATCTGCCGCACAATTACGAGAGAAACTGTGTTGTCTACACCGGAACACACGACAATGATACCATTCTTGGATGGTATTATGTCATGAGTGAGGAAGACCGCGAATTCTCCAAAGAGTATATGGGAAATGCAAAGAGTACCGACGAGGAACTCCCGTGGGATTTCATTCGCATGTCAATGGAGAGCGTGGCAAATCTGGCTGTCACTCCGATGCAGGAATTTTTAGGTCTTGGAACGGAAGCGAGAATTAACTATCCGTCTACACTTGGAAATAACTGGAAATGGCGCCTGCTTCCGGGACAGTTTACACCGGAAATGGCAAAGAGAATTCACCGGCTGACACAGATTACAGCACGTATTGCAAAATAAAAATACGCGCCGGAGAGAAAGCAAAACAGGCCGGGAAAACAAGCCGGAAGAGATTCCGGCAGAACAGGTACAGAGTTTAAAGGAGAGGCCTGCAGAATATGGAACAGGTAACAATCAGGGACATTGCCCGCAAATGTAAGGTAGGCGTGAGTACTGTATCGAGAGCGATGAACAATCATCCGGACATCAACCCGGAAACAAAAGAGATGATTTTAAAGGTGATTGCCGAATCGAATTACGTACCGAACAACAGTGCCAGAAATCTGAAGCGGTCGAATGCCAAAGCGATTGCCATTCTGGTAAAAGGCATGGACAACATGTTCTTCAACAACATGATCAGTGTGATTGAAGAGGTTGTGCGAAAAAAGAAATACGCCTGCATTATTGAGCGAGTAGAGGAAAAGGCAAATGAGGTAGACTCCGCGATCGAGATCGTCAAAGAAAAACGGCTGCGCGGCATCATTTTCCTCGGCGGAAACTTTACGCATCCGCATGAGAAAATGGCGCAGATCCCGGTTCCGTACGTGATCAGTACAATCGGGGCGGTTTCAGACGGAGGAAAACCGTGCGCGAGCGTATCGGTCGATGACTACAGGGAAAGCTATAAGATGGTAGATTATCTCTGTGGTCTCGGGCACCGGCGCATTGCCATCATTACCGCCTGCGAGGACGACATCAGTATCGGACGCCTCCGTCTGAATGCGTACCGCCAGGCTTTACTGGATCATGGGATACCTTATGACCCTGATCTGGTATTTCATATGACGAAGGACGACACGTATTCTTTCGCCACAGGGTACAAGATAACAAAAGAAATTCTGGAAAAAAAGACGGAGTTTTCCGCGCTGTATGCCACCGCGGATACGCTGGCAATCGGTGCGTGCCGTGCCTTAAAAGAGGCCGGGCTTACCGTGCCGGATGATATTTCCGTTGCCGGATTTGACGGAATTGATGCGGGAGAGTATTATATACCCAGTATCACAACGATCCGTCAGCCGGTGGAGCAGCTTGCCGCAGAGACGGCGAAGATGCTGTTTTCCTTAATTTCAGGAAAAGAAGAACCCTGCAGCAAAGTATACGATGGGGAACTCGTCGTAAGGGAATCTACGAAGTCGCGGATCGCGCAGCAGTAAAATATTTGCTGTTTCGCTGCCCCAAAAAGTGATTCAGAAGTGAACCGTCCCATTCGGGGAAAAGCTTTGCATGGAACTGCGAAAGCTGCCAATTGCAGGAAATCCGGAATGGCAGCGCAACTAAATGACACTGTGGGAATTTATCCACAGCAATACGAGGAGAAAAAAATGGAAGAAAGAATTCAGGCAATCTTAAAAGAGCGTTTTGGAAGAGATCTGGACAACTGCACAAAGAGCGAAATCTTTGAAGCCCTGATGGTTATCACCAAACAGGAGATGGCAGGTCGCAAAAGAAACACCGGAAGTAAGAAGCTGTATTATATTTCAGCAGAGTTTCTGATCGGAAAACTGCTGTCCAATAACCTGATTAACCTTGGCATGTACGAGGAAGTTGAAAAAGCACTTGCAGCTCACGGAAGAGAGCTGACCGAGATCGAGGAGATGGAAATGGAGCCGTCCCTTGGAAACGGAGGTCTCGGCCGTCTGGCAGCATGCTTCCTTGATTCTATCGCAACGCTTGGCCTGCCGGGAGACGGTATCGGCCTTAATTATCACTTCGGTCTGTTCCGCCAGCTTCTGGTCGACCACAAACAGAAAGAAGTGAAAAATCCATGGATCACAAATGAGAGCTGGCTCGTCAGACAGCCGGTATCCTTTGCAGTTCCGTATAAAAACTTCACGATGCATTCTACCCTGTATGATATCGACGTACCGGGTTACAACAATGGCTGTAACCGTCTGCATCTGTTCGATGTAGATACGGTAGACGAGAGTATCGTTCCATCAGACAGCATCAACTTTGACAAGCATCAGATCCAGAAAAACCTGACACTGTTCCTCTACCCGGATGACAGCGACCGTGCCGGACAGCTGCTTCGTATCTACCAGCAGTATTTCATGGTCAGCAACGGCGCACAGTTTATCCTCATGGAGTGCGAGCAGAAGGGCTACGATCTGCACAAGCTGTATGATCACGTTGTGATCCAGATCAACGATACCCATCCGTCCATGGTCATTCCGGAGCTGATCCGTCTGCTGCAGGAGAGAGGCTTTACCATGCAGGAAGCCATCGATGTTGTAAGCAAGACCTGTGCTTACACCAACCACACCATCCTGGCAGAGGCACTGGAAAAATGGCCGATCGATTACCTCGAGGAGGTTGTTCCGCACCTGATGCCGATTATCCACGAGCTGGACGCACAGGCAAAGAAGAAATACAAAGATGAGAAAGTAGCGATCATCGACAAGGATCAGCGCGTCCACATGGCACACATGGATATCCACTACGGATTTTCTGTTAACGGCGTTGCAGCACTGCACACCGAGATCCTGAAAAACTCCGAGCTGAAACCGTTCTACGATATTTATCCGGAGAAATTCAACAACAAGACAAACGGAATCACTTTCCGCCGCTGGCTGCTGCACTGCAACCGTGAACTGGCACAGTATATCGAGAGCCTGATCGGACCGGGATTCAAAAAAGATGCCGACGAGCTGGAAAAACTGCTCAAATACAAAGACAACAAGAAGGTTCTTGCAAAACTTGAGGAGATCAAACACAACCGCAAACTGGATCTCAAACAGTTCCTGTATGAGACACAGAATATCGCGCTGGATGAAAATTCCATCATCGATGTACAGGTAAAACGTCTTCATGAGTACAAACGCCAGCAGATGAACGCCCTGTACGCTATTTACAAATACATGGATATCAAGAGCGGCAACAAGCCGAAAACCCCGATCACCATGGTATTCGGTGCAAAGGCTGCACCGGCTTATATCATCGCAAAAGATATCATCCATCTGATCCTGTGCCTGCAGGAGCTGATTGATAACGATCCTGAGGTAAGCCCGTACTTCAAAGTGATTATGCTTGAGAACTACAACGTATCAAAAGCTGCAAAGGTGATCCCGGCAGCAGATATCTCCGAGCAGATCTCCCTGGCATCCAAAGAGGCTTCCGGAACCGGAAACATGAAATTCATGCTGAACGGTGCCCTGACGCTTGGAACAGAAGACGGTGCAAACGTTGAGATTGGCGATCTTGTCGGAAAAGAGAACATCTACATCTTCGGAAAGAAACCGCAGGATGTCATCGACCTGTACGCAGATGCTGCTTACTGCTCAAAAGACATCTATGACGAAGATCCGGAGATTGCAAAGCTGGTTGATTTCATCGTCAGCGATGAGCTTCTTGCTATCGGCGACAAGGTTTGCCTGGAGAGACTCTACAAAGAGATCTTGAACAAAGACTGGTTCATGACGCTGCTCGACCTGAAAGAGTATATCAAGACAAAAGAAAGAGTATACAAAGACTACGAGAACAAAGATGCATGGAACAAGAAGTGCCTGATCAACATCGCAAAAGCAGGCTTCTTCTCCTCCGACCGTACCATTGCACAGTACAACGAGGATATCTGGCATCTGGCATAAGTGCAGAACATGCATACAAAACGCCGCCGCAGACGATTCGGTTCGTCCGCGGCGGCGTTTTTTAATGCAATTTTTATGAAAGATTCAGTCAAAACTT
>OGZT01001988.1_pt1 | contig 12586 bp, 9 predicted proteins | sample 1576891 | NCBI WGS metagenome assembly OGZT01 (sample SAMEA3541521, study PRJEB24748) | human gut metagenome | biome: human gut; feature: human-associated habitat; material: faeces | place: China | collected 2012 | reverse complement strand
TGCCGCTGAGGGCCAGACAGCCGCAGAAGATGTTTATGGAGCTCTATCAGAAGAAGAGCGAGACCGCGCGGAAAAACGAAATCCTTGTATGGAGCAACGGCTCTCCCTCTCCCTTTACGGCGCTCAAAAATATCCGCCGCAAGGCGAAGACCCTGCTTGAAGAAACCGGCGTTAACGTCGCCTACATGGCGTTTGGGTTCATCCACTGGCGGGAGAGTGAGTCATCGTCCGAATTTTTCCGGGCTCCGGTTCTGCTGGTTCCGATCCAGCTCGATCAGTCGTCAGCCGTTTCACCTTACGTTATTCATACGACCGAGGATGACGTGATCGTGAACCCCACGTTCGCGTACAAAATGCAGGAGGAGCAGGGGATTCCGCTCCCCGAGTATGACGAGGAGACCTATAAGTCGCTCTCGGACTATCTCGCCGCGATCAACGAAATGGTTACCCGTCTCGGCTGGACCGTGACGTCAGACTGCCGCATCGGGACGTTCTCGTTTCAGAAGATCAATATGTATCGGGATCTCTTTGATAACGCGGACGAAATCCTCTCGAACGACAACGTGAGGATACTGATTGGAGAGGGCGGCTCATCAGACGGCACCGCAGCAGAAGATCCGGATGGTTCTCGCCGGGGTAAGACAGCAGGACGCCATTCTTACGGGTCACATAGAACTGTTCATTCTCATCCGTTACGGTCAGATTCAAGGTCAGGTCATCATTCTGTGCAGCGTTGGCATCCGTCAGGATGGCGATATAATCCAACAGCATGGAAACCGTCATTGCTCGCATACTGTTGGTGAGACCATTCGCCGTGCGGGCCCGCCCAGACAGATTGCCGTTCCGCAGTTCCGCCGCACCCATCAGGTAGGCGTTGCGCCACGCACCGGATTCCGCCTGATAACCCAACTGCTCCAGCGCATCGGCACACAGATTGCGTGCCTTCTGGTTGGACGGGTCTGCAAAGACCAGCTCCTTGGTGATCTGTGCCACCCACTGATATTCGCCCTTTGCATAGTCCTTTTTGGCCTTGCAGAGCACCAGCTCCGTGCTGCCCAGATATTCTACAAGCTTCTTAGCGGCATCGCTGGGCGGGAGCGGGTCCAGGTTGACCGGGTTCGCATCGTACCAGCCCAGATACTTCTGGTAGATGGCTTTGGCGTTATGCGGCAGCGTGCCGTAATACTGGCGGGTATACCAGACTTTTTCGAGGGCATCCGGCAGCGAGATCATGGCGGCGATCTCGTTGGAGGTATAGCCCTGGTTCATGTAATGCAGGGTCTGGTCGTGGATAAACTTATAGATGGCTGCCGTGTTCAGCAGATATTCATGGATCTCCTCGCCCCAGTGCGGCCAGTTGTGGCTCTGGAACACCACGTCGGTCTTGCTGCAGAAGCGTCGATCTGCCTCGATGATATACTTCGCCCAATCGTTGGCATCGCGCACCTCTGCGCCGCGCAGGGTGTACAGATTATGCAGCGTACCGGTGCAGTTTTCCGCCATCCAGAGGGCGCGGTATTTCGGGAAATAGGCGTTCATCTCGGCAGGGGCTTCGGTGCCGGGGGTCAGCTGGAATTCGATCTCCAGCCCGTCGATGGTCAGCTTCGGAACATCTTCCCCAATCTCATAGGTCGGTGCAATAAGGCTCACATGACCGGTAGACTGTCCCATGCCGATGCCGATGGAGAGTGCTCCTTTCTCCCCTTTTTCCAGCACCGTACCATACTGATACTGCGCCCGCCGGGCCATTGCGATGCCGGCATAGACGTTTTCGCGGATGGCGTGTTTCAAAAATCCTTTCGGTGCAAGGATGACCGTTTTGCCCGAGGCAAGCTGTTTGTCGACGGAAAGACTGGGGTCCGCTACATCGTTCCGGTCGATCGCGCCCTCTGCGCCGCCAAAGTGATCCACATGGCTATGACTGTACAGCACAGCTTTGACATCCAGCGGTCCGAACCGGTTTTCCATCAGCGCTTTTGCTGCCTGCATATTTTCTTTGCACATCAGGACATCAAAAATGATCCAGCCGTTGTTGGTGCGGATGAAGGTCGCATTGGCCATATCAAAGCCGCGCACCTGATAGATGCCATCACATACTTCAAACAGACCGGCTTTGGCGTTGAGTTGGGTATTCCGCCACAGACTGGGGTTTACAGTGTCCGGAGCATCCCGGTTCAAATCGCCGTAGCTCTGCAGATCCCATGCAAATTTGCCATCCTCGGCGTAGATGACCTTACCTTCCGCATTGTCCAGCCAGCCGCGTTCTGCGTTGGCAAACTCCCGCCGGTCTGAAAAATCCAGCTTTTCATACCATTCGGCGTTCTTTTCTGCCGTGATCGCCGTTGCCTCTTCGATCTCGCCCGGTTGGGGAGAGTCCTTGAAAATATCTGTGATAAAGTTCAGACTGTTTTCATCGGTACTGCCTGCTGCGTGCGCGGTCAGGGATGCGCCGCAGGCGAACGCCGCAACCGCTGAAGTGGAAAGAAAGTTTCTGCGGGTCATCTTCATGGTGGGTTGCCTCCTTTATATCTGGGTTTATTTTACACAGACCGTGGGCGGCTGCCAGCCGCTCAGGGCATTCCAGTCAGGCTTATAGATACGCAGGAAGAGGATGTGCTTTATGCATCTTGTGAAAAAACATTTGACCTTCTATGTTACAGAATACACAGGAAATGCCCGAAAGTCAACGGCTTCTGAACTTTAGGCATTAAAGATGTGGCGTTGAACGGAACAAAGCACATCCTTCACGATTACAGCCCTGAGGTGGACGAATACCTTACGATCCATTGCTACCAACCGGAACCGGGGTATTGTGCCTGCGTATTGCAGGCAGCAGATCCGTGACCGTTCTTCTTCCGTCTGCTGTTTGTAATCCTTCTTGTGCCGTCTTCGCCGTCTTTGATATGAAAATACCCCCAGAGTATTCAGAGTTTTGTTTTTACTCTGTCTACTCCAGGGGTAGCATATCACTTCACCAGAACGGGGCTGTGTTTTTGGATTGGTTCTATGCGCTCTGCTTTGCAGCCGGAGCATTTTCCTGGGGGATCGTTTGTCTTATTCCCGGCAAGCTGAAGCTTCCATATGGTCCTTCTCGGTTATCTGGCGGATGACCCGGCAGGGATTTCCGGCAGCCAGACTATAGGGTGGGATGTCTCTTGTCACAACACTTCCGGCTCCGATCACACAGCCTTCTCCGATGGTAACGCCGCCACAAACCACTACGTTGGATGCCAACCAGCAATTATCCTTTATGGTGATGGGTTTGGCATATTCCAGATTATAAATGCTTCCATCTTCTCGCTTTTGGATATTCCGTTCTTCCGGCAAAAGCGGATGCATGGGAGTTGCCAATGTGACATTTGGCCCGATCATCACATTGTCTCCGATATGGACTTCACATACATCTAAGCAGGTAAAATTAAAGTTGACAAAGCTGTACTTTCCAAAGTACGTATTGCAGCCGTAATCAAAGTAGACCGGTGCCTGCAAATACGGAAGCTGCTTTGTTGCAGGTAATAATTTTCGCAGAATTTCGGCTTGTTCTTCCGGTTGGTCCTCATCCGTCCGGTTGTACTTTCTTGCCAATTTGCGTGCATTCAGGCGTAATTGCTCCAGTTCCGGATCGGATGGATCGTATAGCGCGCCATTTATCATTTTCTCTCGTTCTGTCATTTCTGATGCCGCCTCCAAATTGGGTCTTATTGGTCAAGATAAATATACCATACTTGCCAGGAAAGGAACAACTCTATTGCAGCAAACAGGATCATTTCAAACTTGATTTTTGTGTGCGACCGCTCAAACCAATGCCGTCAAGTCGGTGGGGATAGGGTGCTTTTCGTTGCAAAGTTCGAACTTTTTTCGAGTGGATGTTTTTCTTTACAGGGGCATCGTTCTGTGTTATAATTTTATTAGCAGGAAAGCTCGGGCGTTCACCGCCCTCCTCGGTTTTGAGTACCGTGTCAGCGCTTTCCTGCTTTTGTTTTATCCGTCCTGCATCATCCAATACTAACAGGCTTCCATCAGAACCGCACACTTCGTGGACATAAAACTTATTTCCTTGCTTTGTACTGCGGTATTCATTTACAACGACCGCCTCATAGATTTTTGTTCCAGCCGCCACGACCGGTGCTACATTTGAAAAAACCGCTGACAACAGAACATGAGGTCGCATTTAAGGTGATCCGGCGGCTGCATGGGGGATGTTTGTAAACAAGATCCTGGTATTTCGTAGAGAGCGAGTATAAAAATCAGATACAAGACCCAACTAAGAAAGGTGCAGTCCGTGATGTCGAGCTGTACAGCAATTTCAAAACCATTGCCGAAAGTATTCCCGAAACGCCGGTCTTGCTGTATAATGATTCCGGACGGCCCGGCCAGGCGGGACTTTGTAAAAAACCATGCCCGAAGCCGGTCTGCTGTAGATCATACCCCACAAGGAGGTCTGTTTCATGAATCTGACTCTGCGAAAGGATGCCGATGCCATCATCGCATCCAGCCTGAACGCCGTCCTGCCGGACGAAGCTGTCCGCCGCGCATTGAAAGCCTTTGCGCCCAAGGGCGGCAGGGTGCTGCTGGTCGCAGCGGGCAAGGCCGCATGGCAGATGGCACACGCGGCGGTGGAAGCGCTGGGCCGTGTGGACGACGGCGTGGTCGTGACCAAATACGAGCATGTCAAGGGCGAAATTCTGGGAGTAAATTGTTATGAAGCGGGCCATCCGGTGTCGGACGAGAACAGCTTTGCGGCCACCGAGAAGGCATTGGAGCTGGTGCAGGGGCTGACAGCGGAGGATACCGTGCTGTTTCTGCTCTCCGGCGGAGGAAGTGCATTGTTTGAAAAGCCGCTGCTCCCCGGTGCAGAATTGCAGGACATCACCGGCCAGCTCCTTGCCAGCGGTGCCGATATCGTGGAGATGAACACCATCCGCAAACGGCTTTCGGGCGTCAAGGGCGGGCGGTTCGCGCAGGCATGCGCCCCGGCCCAGGTGTTCAGCATCGTGCTGAGCGATATTCTGGGCGACCCGCTGGATATGATCGCCAGCGGCCCGGCGGTGCCGGACACCTCTACCTGCGCACAGGCGCTTGCCATTGCGGAGAAGTATCACCTGAAGCTCTCGGAACAGGCAAAAGCTCTTCTGGCGCAGGAAACGCCCAAGATGCTGGACAATGTGACGACCCGGATCACCGGCAGTGTGCGGGAGCTTTGCACCGCCGCCGCTGCCGCCTGCCGGGAGCTTGGCTATGAGCCCGTCCTGCTGACCGACCAGCTCTGCTGTGAAGCCCGGGAGGCGGGCAGTTTCCTTGGCTCCATCGTCCGGACCCACGCGGGGCAGGGGAAAAAGCTGGCCTACATTGCAGGCGGCGAGACGGTCGTCCACCTGACGGGCAAGGGCCTCGGCGGACGGAATCAGGAGCTTGCCCTTGCAGCAGCTCCGGCGGTGGCCGGGCTGGATGCAGCAGTGTTCTCGGTGGGCAGTGACGGCACTGACGGCCCCACCGATGCTGCCGGCGGCTATGTGGATGGTGACACCCTCTCCGCACTGACCGCCAAGGGCTGGAATGTGTTCGACACTCTGCAGAACAACGACGCCTACCATGCACTGAAAGCGGTGGACGGCCTGATCATCACCGGCGCTACGGGCACGAATGTCAATGATGCTGCCGTGGCGCTGGTGGGGGAGAAGTAAAAATGTGATTCTGGTATGAAAGAGGGGGAGGCTCCCATGTACGTCGATTGGGAATACTACAAAATTTTCTATTATGTGGCGAAGTATCAGAACTTTACGAAAGCGGCGCGGGTGCTGGGCAACAACCAGCCCAACATCACCCACTCGATGAACCGGCTGGAAAGCCAGCTGAACTGTGTGCTCTTTACCCGCTCCAACCGGGGCGTCACCCTGACGCCGGAGGGCGAGATGCTCTACTCCCGCATCGCCTCGGCGGCAGTGCAGATACAGGACGCGGAGGAAGAACTGAGCGCCAGCGCCACCCTCGAGCACGGCTCCATCAGCATCAGCGCGACGGAGACGGCGCTGAACATCTATCTGGCCGAAAAGCTGCGGACGTTCCACACCGAGTATCCCGGCATCCGGCTGCGCATCTCGAACCACTCCACGCCCCAGGCAGTGCAGGCTGTGAAGAACGGAGAAGTGGATTTTGCCGTCATCTCCACCCCGGCGGAAGTAGAACAGAGCCTGAAGATGGTGGAACTGAGACCGTTTTATGAGGTGCTGGTGGGCGGAAAGACCTTCACTGCACTGGCCAGCCAGCGCCTGACGCTGAAGGAACTGAGCTGCTATCCGCTCATCTCTCTCAGCGATGAGAGCATGACCCGGAACTTCTACCGGCAGTTCTTCCTCGACCACGACGCCGTGCTCCGGCCCGACACCGAGGCCGCCACCACCGACCAGATGCTCACGCTGGTGAAAAGTGAGCTGGGCCTTGCCTTCGTGCCGGAACCAATGGCAAAAGAGCTTCTGGCCCGCGGCGAGATTGTCGAGCTGCATCTGCAGGAGATCATTCCCTCCCGCTCTATCTGCCTCATCTACGACCATCACCGTCCGCTGAACACGGCGGCCCGGAAGTTCCAGCAGATGCTGACAAAAGCAGAGCAGGGCCATCCGGCAGCGCCGAAGCAGGCGGAGGGCGTCTCTTTCACATCCCAATAAAATGATTTGTCGTTGTCCCATGCCGGAAAGCCGCGGCCTACAGAGGCCCGGGCCTCATCGAATTTATCTGGCGCAAAAAGGCCAAAGGGAAGGAAAAACAGAATGATAGACAAAATGCTCGTGCGCGGGGCAAAGGTACACAACCTGAAAAACATCGACGTGGACATCCCGCTGAACAAGATCGTGGGCATTGCGGGCGTGTCGGGCTCGGGCAAATCCTCGCTGGCGCTGGGGGTGCTGTATGCCGAAGGCTCCCGCCGGTATCTGGAGGCGCTGTCCACCTATACCCGCCGCCGGATGACCCAGGCTTCGAAAGCCTCGGTGGAAGAGGTGCTGTATGTCCCGGCGGCGCTGGCGCTGCACCAGAGGCCGGGCGTGCCGGGCATCCGCAGCACCTTCGGCACCGGCACGGAATTGCTGAACAGCCTGCGGCTCATGTACTCCCGCCTCGCAAGCCACCGCTGCCCGAACGGGCATTACATCCCGCCGACGCTGGCTGTTGCGGCGGGCAAGGAGCTGGTCTGCCCGGAGTGCGGTGCGCATTTCTATGCGCCGTCGGCGGAGGAGCTGGCGTTCAACTCTCAAGGTGCCTGCCAGAAGTGCGGCGGCACAGGCAGCGTCCGGACGGTGGACATGGCGTCGCTGGTGCCGGACGACTCGCTGACCATCGACGGCGGCGCAGTGGCCCCGTGGAACAGCCTGATGTGGTCGCTGATGACAGACGTCTGCCGGGAGATGGGCGTGAGGACGGATGTGCCGTTCCGCGACCTGACCGAACAGGAAAAGGACATCGTCTACCACGGTCCGGCAGAGAAAAAGCATATCTTCTACCACGCCAGGAACTCGAACCAGGCCGGCGAGCTGGACTTTACCTATTACAATGCCGTCTACACCGTAGAAAATGCTCTTGCAAAGGTCAAGGATGACAAGGGCATGAAGCGGGTGGAAAAGTTCCTGCGGGAAGATGTCTGCCCCGAGTGTCACGGCTCACGGCTCTCAGCGGCGGCGCGTGCGCCGAAGCTGCGGGGCATCTCGCTGGACGAAGCCTGCCAGATGACGCTGGAAGCTCTCGTGGAGTGGGTGAAGGGCGTGCCGGGCAGCCTGCCGGAAGAGATGCGCCCGATGGCGGAGAGCATCTGTGAGGCATTCGAAAGTACCGCCAAGCGGCTGATGGATTTAGGTCTGGGTTATCTGACGCTTGACCGCTCGGCCTCGACCCTTTCCACCGGTGAGCGCCAGCGGATGCAGCTGGCCCGGGCCGTCCGCAACCGCACCACCGGCGTGCTCTATGTGCTGGATGAGCCGTCCATCGGCCTGCATCCGTCGAACATCGTGGGCCTGACCGGTGTGATGCACGACCTCGTGGCCGACGGCAACTCGGTCATTCTGGTGGACCACGACACCCAGATTCTGAAAGAGGCCGACTGGGTGATCGAGATGGGGCCGGAAGCGGGAGCTAAAGGTGGACATGTCATTGCCGAAGGGACGATAGCTGATCTGGAGGCAAAGCCGGAGTCCCAGATCGGGCCGTTCCTCTCCGGAAAAGCTGAGACGAAATTGCGCCGGTGTGCCAGGGAAGGAGAGATGTTCGCAGAGGGGGGAATCCATCTCTCCACCGGAAGCATCCACACGGTCAAGCCTTTGGAGCTGGACATTCCCAAGGGGCGGCTCACCGTGGTAACGGGCGTGTCCGGCTCCGGCAAAACGACGATGGTGCTGGAAAGCCTCGTGCCGGCGCTGGAAGCAAAGATAAACGGCAGCGCCCTCCCGGCACATATCCGGGAGATTCGCGCCGAGGGCATCGCGCACGTCAAGCTCATCGACGCGACGCCCATCGGCATCAATGTGCGCTCTACCGTGGCGACCTACGCGGGCGTCCACGACGAGCTGCGGAAGCTCTATGCCAGATCTCCGGACGCCAGGCAAAAGGGCTTCAAGGCCAGTGATTTTTCCTACAACACGGGCAGTCTGCGCTGCCCCGGCTGCGACGGCACCGGTGAGGTGAGCCTGGACGTGCAGTTCCTGCCGGACGTGAACATCGTCTGCCCCGACTGCCGGGGTTCCCGCTACGCGCGGGCGGCTTACGGCGTGAAATTGATGAACAAGGCGGGGCAGGCCGTCTCCCTGCCGGAACTGATGGATATGGACGTCAACTCCGCCCTTGCGTTCTGCGGCGGGATGAAGACAGTGAGCCAGCGCCTGCAGACATTGCAGCAGCTGGGTCTGGGCTACCTGACGCTGGGCGAAGAGACGCCCAGCCTCTCCGGCGGCGAGGCCCAGCGCCTCAAGCTGGCCAGCGAGATCGGCCGCACCCAGACCGACTCGGTGTTCGTTTTCGATGAGCCCAGCATCGGCCTCCACCCGCTGGACGTGCAGGTGTTGCTGCGGGTGTTCCAGGCCCTGCTGGACAACGGCGCAACGGTCGTTGTCATTGAGCACGACCTCGACGTCATCCGCAACGCGGACTATGTCATCGACATGGGGCCGGGCGGCGGCGAGAGCGGCGGCCGCGTCGTGGCAACAGGCACGCCGGAGGAGATCCAGAAAAATCCGGAGAGTATTACCGGAAGATATTTATAACAAAAAGGGGGCAGATGCTGCATGGCATCTGCCCCCTTCGTCAATATTCTTATTTGCTTTCTGGGACACCGCGCAGTTCGGCACGGATGGCACGGAAGCGCTCGGGAACATCTTCTTCCCGGATATTTTTGACGAGATCCGGAAGCTTTGCGGTTTCGCCTACGGGATAGACCATGATGCACCTCCGATGCTTCGCTGACGATCAAAACAAAAAGTTAATTCTCGGAAGAAATATCCTGACCGAAATATTTCTCGCCCAGCTCCTTGAGGGTGCCGTCAGCGCGCAGCTCGTCGATGGCGCTGTTGAGGGCGTCGAGGAAGGAAGAGTCTTCGCTCTTGACGATAGGGATCGCAACGTGAGAAGCATCTTCGGTCTGGGCGACCAGCTTGAAGTCGGCGTCCGGATGGACGTTCAGGTAGTCGTAGAAGGAGACGTTGGCGTTCAGGGTGGCGTCGATGCGGCCAGCGGTCAGCAGCTGGATGGTCTCTTCCAGTGTGTCGATGCCCTGCACGGTCGCGCCGTAGCTCTCGGCCAGCTCCATGTAGGTGGAAGCGAGGCTGTTGGCCGTGGTCTTGCCGGCAAGGTCCTCGAAGCTCTTGACGTCCTCGTTATCCTTGCGGACGGCGAGGGCGGTGTGGATGTAGCCGTAGGGAGTGGTGAAGTCGTAGGTCTTGGCGCGCTCTTCGGTGACTTCGACGCCGTTGCAGACGAGGTCGTAGCGGCCAGCGTCCAGACCGGCAAACAGGCTGTCCCAGTCGCTCTCGACGTACTCGGGCTCGACGCCCAGCTTCTCGGCAATGGCGCGGGAGACTTCGACGTCGTAGCCCACGAGGGTGTCGCTCTCATCGTGGAAGCTCCAGGGCTGCCATGCGCCTTCCAGCGCGACGACCAGCTTGCCGTTGGACTGGATGGTCTCCAGCTTGTTGGCGGCGGCAGCGGAAGCAGAAGCTGCGGTGCTGGAAGGAGTGGAGGCAGAAGTGTTGGAAGAGCAGCCAGCCAGCGAGAGAACACCGGCGGCGGCCATGACGCTCATGAGAGAAATAAAGGTTCTGCGTTTCATAGGGGATGATCCTTTCTTATTCAGTATGGGAAATTTTCTGAAGGAACTCACGGGTCCTTGCCTCTTTGGGATGGGCGAAGAACTCCTGCGAGGGGGCTTCCTCGACCACGACACCGTTTTCCATGAAGACGGTGCGGGACGAGACGTTGCGGGCAAAGCCCATCTCATGGGTGACGACCAGCATGGTCATGCCCTCCTGTGCCAGCTGCCGCATGACGGCCAGCACCTCACCGGTCAATTCCGGGTCGAGGGCACTGGTGGGTTCGTCGAAATAGATGATCTCCGGGCCGGAGGCAAGAGCGCGGGCGATGGCCACGCGCTGCTGCTGACCGCCCGACAGCTGACGGGGGTAGTAGTCGGCCCGGTCGGCGAGGCCGACCTTTTCCAGCATCTTCATCCCGACGGCATCAGCCTCCGCTTTGGGCATCTTTCGGGCGACGATGAGGCCCTCGGTGACGTTCTGCAGGGCCGTTTTGTTGCGGAAGAGGTTGTAGTTCTGGAAGACGAAAGCCGTCTTGCGGCGCAGCCGCGCGATGCTGGCGCGGTCGGCGTGGGCGAGGTCGAAGGTCTCACCGTCGAAGGTGAGCTGGCCTGCGTCCGCCGTCTCAAGGAAGTTGAGACATCGCAGCAGGGTGGTCTTGCCTGAGCCGGAAGGGCCGAGGATGGCCACGACGTCGCCCTTTTCCACCGTCAAATCGACGCCGCGCAGCACGTCCAGGCTGCTGGTCGGCTTGGGGGCGCGGCCAAAGATGCCGGGATGGACACCGGGCTTTGCGTAAGTATGGAAGGATTTGCGGACGCCGCGTATCTCTAACATTGCCATAACAGCCACACTCCTTTCTTACTGGAAGCCGTAAAATCTAACAATCCGCCCCACAGATGTAAAATGAGAAGCACTGCAAAAGTACTTACCGCTGCGATAATCTGGCTTTCTGTCAACGCAGATAAAAACATTCCGATTGCTATGTAGACACAGCCAAGTATAAAAAACATCAAAATCGCCGCATAGTCCACCCGCAAATAGGCAGTCCCCTGCATTTTGATCACCAGCGGATAGATGCAAAAAATTAGATTCGGAATCAGAAATACTGTTACCATCGCAAGATATTTCCCAAGCACAACGTCCACCAGGCGGACCGGAGATGTCAAAAGAAGCTGGTCTGTCTTACTCTTTCGTTCTTCCGAAAAACTCTTCATCGTCAATATCGGCACCGCAACGAGGAACATGAACATCACGCCGGATAGCGCGTAAGAAAAATACGGATATCCTGCATTCAGATTGTATGCCATAAAATAAATACCGACAAACGCCAGTAAAAATGCGATAAACGCATACCCGATCATAGATTGAAAATAAGATTTTAACTCTCTTTTATAAATTGCTTTCATCTGATTTTTGTCCTCCTGTCAATTCTAAGAATACTTCTTCCAACGAAACTGTTGTCTTCTGCAATGTGAGAAGAGGACATTGTGCCTCTGCAAATGCACTGAAAATCGCTTCTCTGATATCTTTTCGTTCTTTCGTCTTAACCTCTGCTTTCAAGATCTCATTTTCCTGTGTATAGATCACATCTTCGATATCTTCCAGTCCACTTAGGATCTCTCTTACCGTCTCTTCTTCGGCTCTTGTCTCAATATGAATCGTATCGGAGCCATTCATCAATTCTTCCAAATGCTCCGGAGTATCGCTTGCAACCAGCTTTCCTTTTGAGATAATCATAATGTAATCGCACACTTCACGAATCTCCGCCAAAATATGCGAACTCAAAATAACCGTGTGCTCTTTCGCCAGTTCACGGATCAGTTCACGAATCTCAATGATCTGCTTTGGATCGAGCCCTACAGTCGGCTCATCCAGTATGATAATCTCCGGAAATCCTAAAATCGCCTGCGCAAGTCCTACTCTCTGCTTATATCCTTTTGACAGATTTTTAATCAATCTGTCCTGCACGTCTGCGAGCTTGACAAGCTTCAACGCCTTTTCAATCTCCGCTTCTCGGTCTTCTTTTTTAATCTTTTTTAATTCTGCTGAAAACTTAAGATATTCCATGACAGTCATATCCATATATAATGGAGGCAGCTCCGGCAGATAACCGATACTTTTCTTCGCCGCTTCCGGCTCCTTCAAAATATCGTGCCCATTGATGAGTATCTCACCGTCTGTTGCCCCCAAATATCCTGTCATAATATTCATTGTGGTAGATTTTCCGGCGCCGTTCGGTCCGAGAAATCCATAGATTTGTCCTTTTTCAACTGTAAAGCTCAGATGATCTACAGCTG
>OGZT01001980.1_pt1 | contig 12611 bp, 10 predicted proteins | sample 1576891 | NCBI WGS metagenome assembly OGZT01 (sample SAMEA3541521, study PRJEB24748) | human gut metagenome | biome: human gut; feature: human-associated habitat; material: faeces | place: China | collected 2012 | reverse complement strand
AATCACCGAAGTTGCCTGTGACCAAATCAGCGGCATCCAGGCTGCAGTGCTTCAGGGCCAGGGCGACCCGCTCCCGGATCTCGGCCTCGGGCCGCTTCTGTACCTTGAGCGGAAACGCCACATTATCGAAAATGTTCATGTGGGGCCAGACGGCGAAGGCCTGGAACACCATCCCCAGCCCCCGGTCTTCCGGCGGGATATAGATATTTTTGTCCTTGACGGACACCGCCTTTCCGCCCAGATAGATGGAGCCGGAGGAAAGGTCCTCAAAGCCGGCAATCATGCGCAGTGTGGTGGTCTTACCGCAGCCGGAGGGGCCCAGAAAGGAAAAACACTCGCCCTCCTTTACCTTCAGATTAAAGCGGTTCACAGCCGTGACGGCGCCCAGCGCCTTGGTGGTAAACGTCTTGGTGACATTTTCCAGTACGATTTGATCCATGGCTTTAGCTCCCCTTTCTGTCCTTTGTGAAATGTTTGACGACGTTGTTGCAGATAATAATCAGCAAAATGGTGATCACGGACAGGGCGGCCGCAGGGGCGATCTGGCCGTTGATCCTCAGCTGGTAGATGGCCACGCCCAATGTCCGGCTGTTGGGCCCGTAGAGCAGCACGGAGGTGGTCAGCTCGCGCATTGCGGGCAGGAATACGCCGCCAGGGGCTGCCACGAGGGCGATGTCTACCCCGGCGTGGTGGAGATGCTGGGCCGTCTCAAGGCTGCGGGCCTGACCCTCTGCACGGCCACCTGCAAGCCCACCGACGTTGTGAGGCCCATCCTCGAAGAGCAGGGCCTTGCGCCTTACTTCTCCTTCGTGGGCGGTGCGTCCATGGATGAGAGCCGCGACAACAAGACCGACGTCATCCGCCACGTCCTCGCCCAGCCCGTCATGCAGGGCAAGCGGGTGCTGATGGTGGGCGACCGCCGGGACGATATGCAGGGCGCTGTGGACTGCGGCCTGGACGCCGCCGCTGTGCTCTACGGCTACGGCGGCAGGGAAGAGGTCGCCCCCTTTGCGCCGGTCTTCCTGGCCGCTGACTGCAAAGAGCTGACGGACTGGGCTCTCCGCCCGGTGGACGAGCTTTCCCATTCCTGAAACGAGAGGGACTGAATCTATGAGTCAAAAAAGACAACAACAAAATGAAACCATGACTCCCATGCAGCATCGGGCCGTTCTGGTCTGCATCCTCTGCGTGCTGGCGGTGCTGCTGACCTTCGGCATCACCACCACCCTCCTCAAAAAGGAGGAGCCTGCCCCCTCCGTCTCGGAGCCTGCAGAGGGACCCGCTGCCCCCGGCGAAGACCTGTCGGGCCACTACCAGATCGACAACGCCTCCACCGCTCTGCTGACGGAGACCGCCGACGCCGGCACGGACTATCTGAACGACACCCTTTTTCTGGGCGATTCCAACACCGTCCGCCTCTATAACAACGGCCTCATCTCCCTGCAGCAGTTCTGCGCCAAAGAGGGCATCGGCACCCAGGTCGCGCTCAGCGAGGGCATCGTTACCTTTAAGAAGGATTCCAACCATTATACTATCCCTCAGGCGGTGGCCATGATGAAGCCTCGCCGTGTGGTCATGACCTTCGGCACCAACGACACCGGGATGGAAGTCCCGGACTTCATCGCCCACTACACGGCCCTCATCCAGGCCATCCAGCAGAGCTACCCCTATACCGACATCATCGTCAACACGGTGCCGCCGGTCCCGGCTGACCACTCCAACTACCCCCACATGGACCAGGCCAGGATCGACGACTTCAACATGGCCCTTCTGGATCTCTGCGAGCAGCTGGGCGTCCGCTTCCTCAACTCCGCCGAGGCCCTCAAGGGCAGCGACGGCTACGGCATCGCGGACTACTACACCAGCGGCGACATCCACCTCAAGAGCGCCGGCCTCAAGGCAGTGCTGAACTATCTCCGCACCCACGCCCTGCAGACCGAGGACCGCCGCCCCGACACCAACAACATCCCCACCCGCACCATGGAGTATGTCTCCAACCCCAGCTCCGCCGTGGCCGCTCCCAGCTCGGAGGCTGTCAGCTCCAGCGAGAGTCAGGCCGAGAGCGCCAGCAGCTCGGAGAGCTCTTCCAGCGAGAGCACCAGCGAGGAGAAAAAGTTCGAGGCCCGCTACCGTGTGGACAAGAACGGCGGCGGCACCCTGAGCGTCGGCAATGACACCGGCAACAGCTCTGTGACCTACACCGTCACCGACCCCGATAAATCCATCACCGTGACCGCTGTCCCGGCGGAAGGCCACGTCTTCGTCAAGTGGAGCGACGGCCTCACCAGCAAGACCCGCACCGACACCGACTTCAAGCAGAATCTGGACGTCACGGCAGTCTTCGGCACGGCCTCCGTCCACATCACCAGCGAGGGCAAGGGCGCTGTGGGCAGCTCCTACACCTTCAAGGCTGCCTTGAGCGGCAAGTACGCCAAGACCGAGAACCTGCGCTGGTACGCCAACGGTCAGGAGGTCACGCAGGCTGCCGGCAAGTCCAGCATCACGGTGGTGGTGGACAGCTCCATGGTCAACGCTTCTTATAAGATCCACGCCGTCGTCACCTACAACGACTGCAAGGTGAGCAGCAACACCCTGACCATCACCATCGGCAGCGGTGTGACCAGCGAGTCCGGCTCCACCAGCAGTTCGTCCTCGTCCCATGCCGGTTCTTCCGGCAGTACATCCTCTTCCTCTGCAAGCTCGGGCAGCTCTTCCCACAGCACCAGCAGTTCGTCGTCGGCATCGTCCGGTACGGCGTCCGGCAGCTCTAAGGCAGAGTCGGAGTCCGAAAGCAAGGCCGAGAGCGAAGCTGAGTCTAAGGCAGAGCCCAAGGCCGAAACCAAGCCGGAAGCCTCCGCCAGCAAGGAAGCCGAAAGCAAGGCAGAATGACGCCCCGCACCTTCCTCTGAGCAGCCGCATAGGCTGAGCCGAGAGGAGGCGAGCGGATGTTCCGTGAAGAAATGCAAGTCCTCGGCCTGCCCGGCGCAGAAGATGTGACCGACGGCAGCGTGGACTACTACGACATGGATTGGGAAAACGTCGAGAACGGCGTGACGGAGGAGCAGATGGCAAAGTGCATCGCAAAAGAGTGCGCCTGCACGCCACACTGCAAGTGCAGCGGGAACCTGCCGGACCAGTCCGACGACGAAGCCTATGAAATGACGTTGGAATGATAAAAAATACGAGAAGCCAGCTCTGCCGGGCGGGGCTGGCTTCTCGCTGTTCTTAAACCGCAGACCGCAGCCGCGCCCGCTCAAAGCGGCAGGCGGCTCGAAACATGATAGAGAAGGGAAAGAAACATGGCAAAATATTATTGCATCCTCTTCGATGCAGACAATACGCTTCTGGACTTTGACGCCGCCGAGAACAAGGCGCTGGCGGAGACGCTGGTGGAATACGGCATCGAGCCGGACGCCGGGACGGTGCAGACCTACCGGGACATCAACTCGGAGCTCTGGCGTCAGCTGGAAAAGGGCCAGATACGCCGCGACAAGCTGATGGGGGAGCGCTTCACCCGCTTCCTCAAGGCCATCAACGCAGCCGGTGACGGCGTGGAGATGAACCGCTGCTACCTCGACCACCTCTCCTCCCACCCCGACCTGATGACCCCCAATGTGCCGGACGTCCTCGGGGAGCTTTCCGAGGTGGCGACGCTGGCCATCGTGACCAACGGCTTCGAGAAGGTGCAGAGCCGCCGGGTGGCAGAATCCGGCATCGGGGCCTACCTCGAGGACGTCTTCGTCTCCGAGAAGCTGGACAGCGAGAAACCCAGCCGCCGCATCTTCGACTCCGCCCTCCGCGCTCTGGGCGTGGAGAACCGGGAGCACGTCCTGGTGGTGGGCGACAGCCTCACCAGCGACATTCAGGGCGGCGTGAACGCGGGCCTCGACACCTGCTGGTTCAACCCCGGCCACGCCGAGAACCCGGGCAAGGTGAACCCCACCTACGAGATCGCCTCGCTGGAAGAGCTCTACCCGCTGGTGATGGAGCCGGAAGAGCTGGCGAACCTCGGCCTCAAGCACCGCCGTCATCAGCTGTAACGGCGGGAATGTCCCCATCCACCCTACTGGAAAAGAACACGGAAGAACGATATGCTGATTCATTTGGAAAAACTCGGAAAGAGCTTTGGCGAGAAAGTCGTCCTGCACGACGTGAGCGCCAGCGTGGAAAAAGAAGACCGCATCGGCATCGTGGGCCAGAACGGCGCAGGCAAGACGACCCTGCTCAAAATTCTGACCGGCGTCTACACCGACTATGACGGCGAGTTCAGCGTGACCCACGGCGTGACGCTGGGCTATCTGGAGCAGAACGCAAAGCTCGATGTCACGCTGGATATTTACGGGGAGATGCGCTCTTCCTTCGCCCCTGTGCTGGACGCCATGGCCCAGATGCAGATACTGGAAAAGAAGATGGCGGCCTCTCCCGACGACGCCGCCCTTCTCGAAAAGCACGACGAACTGCAGAACATCATCGACGCCGCCGACGGCTACAACATGGACGTCAACATCAAGAAGGTGCTGTCCGGCATGGGCTTTGCGCAGGATACCTGGAGCAAGAACGTGGGCGTCCTCTCCGGCGGTGAGCTGACCCGTCTCCGTCTGGCCAAGCTCCTCCTCGAGAAGCCGGACGTCCTCATTCTGGACGAGCCTACGAACCATCTGGACTTCGCCACCATGGAGTGGCTGGAAAACTACCTCAAGGGCTACTCCGGTGCCGTTCTGGTGGTCAGCCACGACCGCTATTTCCTCGACAACGTCTGTACCAAGATCTGGGAAGTCTCCTTCCAGACCATGACCACCTACAAGGGCAACTTCTCGGCCTATCTGCCCCAGAAGGAAGCCGCCGACGCCCTGCGCCAGAAGCAGCATGACGCCGACGTGGCGCTGGCCGAAAAATTACAGGACTACATCGACCGCAACCTCGTCCGCGCCTCCACCACCAAGATGGCCCAGAGCCGCCGCAGGCAGCTGGAAAAGCTGGAGATCACCGAGGCCCCTCAGGACGAGACCAACCAGCTCAAGTTCCGCTTCGAATACGACGTGGAACCGTGGAATGAGCTGGTGCTGCTCAAGAACCTGACCATCAAGATCGGCGACCGCACCCTGCTGGAGCCCTTCACCTATACGGTCTGCCGCGGCCAGCGGCTCATCATCGCCGGCCCCAACGGCGCAGGCAAATCCACCCTGATGCAGGTGCTGGACGGCAAGCGCCGCCCCTCCGGCGGCATGGTGCGCCTTGGCACCGGCGCACGGCCCAGCATCTTCGCCCAGCAGCAGAACCGCATCGGCGCGGGCCGCGTCATCGACGTCATCTGGAACAAGTACCCCCGGATGACCGAGCTGGAAGTCCGCAGCCATCTGGCAAAGCTGGGCTTCCGGGGCGAGACGGTCTTCAAGCCCTGCGAGGCCCTGTCCGGCGGCGAGCTGGCCCGACTGCGCTTTGCAGAGATCGTGCTGGAACGCCCGAACCTGCTGTTCCTGGACGAGCCTACCAACCATCTGGACATCTACACCCGCGAAAACCTGACCGAGGCGCTGATGGCCTACACCGGCACGCTGCTCCTCGTCACCCATGACCGCCACCTGATGAACAGTCTGGCCTGCCCCATCCTCTACCTCGAGGACGGCAAGGCGGTCATCTACCCCAGCTATGACGCCCTGATGGGCCGCGCCGCTCCCGCCCCCGTGGCCGAGAAGAGCAGCGAACCCGCCAAGGCGGGCTACGGCAAAGAGCAGCGCCGCCGCCGGGCCGAGCTGCGCGCAAAGATCAAAGCCTGCGAGGACGAGATGGAAGCCTGCGGCGCCCGCGAAGTGGAGCTGGAAAACGAGATAAACTCGCCGGAAGTCTACAACGACCCCCAGCTTTTGCGGGAAAAGAGCGACGAGCTCAGCGACCTGCGCTTCCATCAGGACGAGCTTTTCGCCGCATGGGAAGCCGCTGTGGAAGAGCAGGAGCAGTACGAGCAGACCGCCGGCGGCGAAGAATAAACGATGCAGCAAAGGGGGAGAGCCGATGGCAAACCGAAACCATGACCCAAAGAAAACACACGAGATCGCACTTTCCGGCCTGCTGTTCGCGCTGGCGATGGCGCTTTCCTTCATCGAAGGCACACTGGTCATCCCGGGCCTTGCGCCGGGCATGAAGCTGGGCCTTGCGAATATCGTGGTGATGTATGCACTGTTCTTCATGGGGGCGCGGCAGGCGCTCTATCTCGACCTGCTCAAGGCGCTGTTCGTCTTTCTCGTCTCCGGCTGGACGGCAGGCTTCCTCTCGCTCTGCGGCGGACTGCTGTCCCTGCTGGTGATGTGGGTGCTCTACTATAAGCTCCCGTTCCGGCCCACATGGTTCATCCTGTCGGTCTGCGGCGCACTGTCCCACAACATCGGCCAGCTGCTTGGCGCGGGGCTCATCCTGTCCTCGGCCATGTCGCTGTACTATGCGCCGGTGATGCTGGTGCTGGGCCTTGTCATGGGCGCCCTCACGTCCCTGACCCTTCGGGCCATCCTGCCCGCACTGGGCAGACTGGGCTACAACACCCGGGAAAAGCGCTGAACAGTTGCATCTGCAAACATTTTTCGCTATAATAAAATGATAGATTTGATATGACCCTACAAAAAAGCCGCCCTTATGGATGACTCGCATCCGAGGGACGGCTGGGAGGTTTTGTACTATGTCTGAAAAAGTTACGGTCAAGGTGGAGCGGAGCGTCCTCCACCTTCCGGCCATCGCCCTGCGCGGGCTGGTGGTCTTCCCCAACAATCTGCTCCACTTCGAGGTGGGCCGCGAGAAGAGCATCGCCGCCGTGGAGTGGGCCGTCAGCAACAACTCTGACGTCTTCCTCGTGGCACAGAAAGAGATGAAGGTCGAGGACCCCAAGGCCGCCGACCTCTATACTTACGGCGTCGTGGCCGAGGTCAAGCAGGTGATGCGGGTGTCGGACGACCTCGTCCGCATCCTGGTCGAAGGCAAATACCGCGCCAGACTCTCCGAGATGGAGGACGACGGCAGCTTCCTGCTGGCCACCGTCCGCCCGGCCCCGGTCAAGATGGCGAAGCCCGAGGAACTGCCGGAGGCGGACGTCCTCGTCCGCAACGTCAAAAAGAGCTTTGACGACCTGCTGGCTCTGAACCCCCACATCGGCAAGGACGTGGTGTTTGCCATCACCACCAGCACCGACGCCGCCTTCCTGTCCGAGTACATCCCGGCCAACCTCCTGTTCCGCTTCGAGGATAAGCAGGCCATTCTGGACGAAGGCACCCTGATGGGCCGTCTGCATCTGCTCATCGAGAAGATGCACCGGGAGCGCCGGATGCTCGAGATCGATAAGGAGATCGCCCAGAAGGTAGACGAGGCGATGGACAAGAACCAGCGCGACTACTACCTCCACGAGCAGCTCCACATGATCAGCGAGGAGCTGGGCGAGGACGACGATACCACCGCCGAGGCCGAGGAGTACCGCCGGAAGATCACCGCCCTCCATCTGGACGAGGACCGGGAAAAGAAGCTTCTCAAAGAGGTGGACCGCCTCTCCAAGATGCAGAGCAGCAATCAGGAAGGCACGGTCATCCGCACCTATCTGGACACCTGCCTCGACCTGCCCTGGAACACCTTCACCGAGGACGATCTGGACATCGCCAAGGCCCAGCGGGTGCTGGACCGGGACCACTACGGCCTGAAGAAGGTCAAGGACCGCATCCTCGAGGTGCTGGCCGTCCGCAAGCTGGCCCCCGACGTGAAGGGCCAGATCATCTGCCTCGTCGGCCCTCCGGGTGTCGGCAAGACCAGCATCGCCCGCTCCATCGCCGAGAGCCTGAACCGCAAGTATGTCCGCATCAGCCTCGGCGGCGTGCGGGATGAGGCCGAGATCCGCGGCCACCGCCGCACCTACATCGGCGCGATGCCCGGCAAGATCATCAACGCCATGATCTCTGCCAAGAGCTCGAACCCCCTGATGCTTCTGGACGAGATCGACAAGCTGGCAGGCGACTTCCGGGGCGACCCGGCGGCCGCTCTGCTGGAAGCCCTCGACCCCGAGCAGAACAGCACCTTCAATGACCATTTCATCGATATGCCGTTTGATTTGAGCCATGTGCTCTTCATCACCACGGCCAACGACCTCAGCGCCATCCCCGGCCCGCTGCGCGACCGCATGGACGTCATCGAGCTGCCCAGCTACACCCGGGTGGAAAAGTACAACATCGCCCGGAAGCATCTGGTCCCCAAGCAGCTGGATGCCTGCGGCCTGACCGGCAAGGTCACCTTCTCCCAGAGCGCCCTCTACGGCATCATCGACGGCTACACCCGTGAGGCCGGCGTCCGCAATCTGGAGCGCACCATCACCAGCGTCCTGCGCAAGTGCGCCCGGAAAATTGCTTCCGGCGAGGCGGAAAATGTCTCCGTCACCGGCACCAGCCTCGAAAAGCTGCTGGGACCCCGCATGGTCAAGCCCGAGTTCCTCAACCGCACCAACGCCATCGGCATCGCCAACGGTCTGGCATGGACCAGCATCGGCGGCGAGACCCTGCCCATCGAGGTGCAGGTCATCGACAACGGCAGCGGCAAGATCACCGTCACCGGTTCTCTGGGCGACGTGATGAAGGAGAGCGCCCAGCTGGCCATCACCTATGCCCGCGTCCATGCCGCAGAGTACGGCATCGACTCCGAGCGCCTCAAGAAGTGCGACCTGCACATCCACGCCCCGGAGGGTGCAGTCCCCAAAGACGGCCCCTCTGCCGGCGTCACCCTGACCACGGCCCTCATCTCCTGCCTGTCCGGCATCCCGGTGCGGGGCGATGTGGCCATGACCGGCGAGATCACCCTCCACGGCAATGTGCTGCCCATCGGCGGCCTCCGCGAGAAGAGTATGGCCGCTTACCGCGAGGGGATGAAGACCGTCCTCATCCCGAAGGACAACCTGTCCGATCTGTACGAGGTGGACGACGAGGTCAAGAAGAACATCGAGTTCCTGCCCATGTCCAACCTGTCGCAGGTCCTCGCCGCAGCCCTCCTCAAGCCCAAGACGGTGTCTGCGGGCCACCCCCGCACCAGGAAGGTAAAGCCCGCTGAGGCTGCGGCCCTGCCGCAGACGGCTGAAAAGCCGCAGCCGGGCGCGGTCTGCTGAGGGAAAAGAACTCCTTCCACCGCTGACGCGGTCCCCCTCCCTCAAGGAGGGAGGCTTTGGCATACCGGAAAGCTTTTCCTCTTCGCTAGAGGCTCCCTCACTGAGGGAGCTGGCATCGCGTAAGCGATGACGGAAGGAGTTGGGATAGATGGCATTTATCAAAGAAAGGAAAGCTCCATGAACTATAACAAAGCGGATTTCATTGCAAGCTACGGCATTTCCAGCCAGCTGCCCGAGAGCGACCGCCCGGAGCTGAGCTTCTCCGGCCGCTCCAACGTGGGCAAATCCAGCCTCATCAATAAGCTCTGCAACCGCAAGAATCTCGCCCGCGTGTCCAGCACGCCGGGCAAGACGGCTACCATCAACTTCTACGCGGTGGATGACTGCTACTTTGTGGACCTGCCCGGCTACGGCTATGCCAAGGTGAGCAACGCCGACCGTGAGCGCTGGGACGACCTCATCAACAGCTACTTCGAGGCTCAGCGCCACCACACCCTGCTGGTCCAGCTCATCGACTGCCGTCACGCCCCCAGCGCCGACGACATCCAGATGCTGCATTATCTCCACTACCACAACATCCCCTTCGTCGTGGCCCTGACCAAGGCCGACAAGCTCAAGAAGAGCCAGCTGGCCCAGACGCAGGAGGAGTTCGAAACGCTCTGCCTGCCCTACGGCTGCCAGAAGGTGGTGCTGACCAGCGGCGAGAGCGGCTACGGCATCCCGGAGCTGCAGGCTGTGCTGAACGCAGCCGTCGCCGCCGAGTACGAGGCAAACGCAGAGGACGCGGAGTAACGCAATGGCTTACAACGAATTTGCTTATTTTTACGATGAGTTCAACGGCGAGGCCGACTACGAGGCCCTGTATGCCCACATCAAAAAAGAGCTGGAAGCCCACGGCATCCAGGACGGCATCCTCGCAGATCTGGGCTGCGGGACAGGAGAGCTGACTCTGATGCTCACGCAGGCGGGCTACGATATGATCGGCATCGACCAGTCGGAGGAGATGCTCTGCGTCGTCCGGGACAAGGCTGAGCAGCTGGGCCTTTCCGGCGGCCTGCTTCTTTTGCGGCAGGACCTGCTCAAGCTGGACCTCTACGGCACCATCCGGGGTGCGGTGTCCACCTTCGACACCTTCAACCACATCCCGGACCTGGACAAAGCCATCGCCAACGCCGGTTTCTTTATGGAAAAAGGCGGTGTGCTCCTGTTCGATATGAACACGCCCTATAAGCACCGGAACGTGCTGGGCGAAAACGTCTTTACGTTTGAAGAAGAGGATGCCTCCTGCGTCTGGCGCAACCATTACAGCGCCGCCGACCGCCGGGTGGAGATCAGCGTGGACATCGACTACCGCGAGACGGGGGAGCACTTCCACGAGCAGTTCTGCGAGTACACCTACGACCTCGACACCATCCGCGCCGCTCTGGAAAAGCACGGCTTTGCGCTGGAAAGTGTCTGCGACGGCGAGAGCTTTGGCCCTCTGACCGACGAGAGCGAGCGCTATTTCTTCTGCGCAGTCAAACAGTATACCCAACTGGAGGAACAATAATATGTCGAATCTTATCCGCGGCATTTCTGAAAACGGCGGTGTCGTGTTCTGCGGCGTGGACTCCACTGAGATCGTCCGCACGGCAGAAAAGCTGCATACCACCAGCGCCACCTGCAGCGCAGCCCTTGGCCGTCTGCTCACCGGTGTCTCCCTGATGGGCGCGATGCTCAAGGATGATGGCGACTCCATCACCCTGCGCGTGTCCGGCGGCGGCCCGGCCGGCGTCGTCATCGCCTGCACCGACGCACACGGCAACGTCAAGGGCTGCATCGACCACCCGCTGGTCGAGCTTCCCGCAAGGGAGAACGGCCATCTGGACGTGGGCGGTGCAGTCGGCAAAGACGGCGTTCTGACCGTCATCCGGGACAACAAGCTCCAGAAGGAGCCGACGGTGGGTCAGGTGCCGCTGGTGTCCGGTGAGATCGCCGAGGACATCACCAGCTACTACGCCTACAGCGAGCAGATCCCCACCGTCTGTGCGCTGGGCGTTCTGGTGGACAAGGACCTGTCCATCGCCTGCGCCGGCGGCTATCTGCTGCAGCTCCTGCCGGGCGCGACCGATGCCGAGATCACCCGTCTGGAGCAGAACATCGCCGCCATGCCTTCCGTCACCGAGCTGCTCCGGGCAGGGAAGACCCCGCAGGATATGATGGAGCTGGCAATGGCGGGCTTCGACCCGCAGGTCCTCGATACCCGCGAGGTGAAGTATCGGTGCGACTGCAGCGAGGAGCGCACGAAGGATATGCTTCTCAGCCTTGGCTGCAAAGAGCTGGTAAAGCTCCGGGACGAAGACCCGAAGTGTGAGGTAGTCTGCCACTTCTGCCACACGAAGTATGAGTTCGACCTGAACGAGCTTCTGGCCGAGACGACCCCGGAAGAGAAGTAACAAAAATCCATAATCATAGAACGCCGCATGGCCGGAGCAGAGGTGCTCGGGGGCTGTGCGGCGTTTTCATTTGCAGATGTCGGCGGTGATGGTGTAGACGACCCGGTAGTGGAGGGTGTTTTCTTCGACAGAGACGTCCTCTTTGCGGGCCAGAAGCTCAAAATCAGGCCAATTTTGCTGTAAAGCTTGTTTACTTTGCAGCCTTGCAAGGGTCAGAGCCTGCTCTTCGGTCCGCTCCAAATCGGTGGGGGCTTTTTGATAATATGTCGTTTCTTCGATAAAAGCGGGAACGGGAAGCCCGAAGACTTCTGGCTGGTAGTGTCGGACGACGGCTTCGGCCTCTGCCTCGCCTGGAGCAGGATGCAGGGAGGGCAGAGCGACAGCATGACCGTCCCAGAACAGCGTCCGATGCACGGTCTGCTGCCCTGTGAGCTGCTCGATGGGCAGCAGGAGAGCAATATCCTGCTCGTTTTCCCACTCGAACTGCGCCCGGACGCTGCCCGCCGCAGGCTGAAAGATGAGCGTTCCGTCCCGTTCGGCGCGGGCTGTCCCGATGAGGCCCTGACCGGCTTCTACGGCCTGGCCGGGGACGACGAGCATCGTCCCGCTGACGAGGTTGGTGCGAACGACCGTGCCGGACACCCTGGCCCGGAGGCCGTGGAGCGTCCCGGCCGCGATGTCCGGCACCGGTTTCGCCGCAGCCGCCTCCGCCACCAGCTTTCCCTTCATAAAGTTGAGGCTGGCCCAGGAAAATTCACCGCTCTGGAGCAGGGCGTATTCTCCGGCGGCGAGCTTTTCCTGTGTGACGGCATTTCCCGGGAAAAGCCCTGCCTCCCACAGGACGACGGCGGCCCGCGCCTGCTGGCCGGGTGTCAGGCCCACCGGTTCGACGAACCAGACAAAGCCCTGCAGCCAGAGCAGCAGAGGGAGAAAGACAAGGCATCCGGCCCAGAGCCCCCGCCGCCGGAGAAGGGGACGGATGCAAAAGAAAAGACCCTGCCGTTTTTGGATGCGCAGCCGCACCCGCCGTCTGCGGGCCAGAGCGGCCAGTTTCC
>OGZT01001978.1_pt1 | contig 12620 bp, 10 predicted proteins | sample 1576891 | NCBI WGS metagenome assembly OGZT01 (sample SAMEA3541521, study PRJEB24748) | human gut metagenome | biome: human gut; feature: human-associated habitat; material: faeces | place: China | collected 2012 | reverse complement strand
AGGGGTTCTTCTTTAAATTCAACATTTATATAATCGTTCACTATCGACAAATATATGTACGTCCTGCCTGCACCTCTACAGCTTCATAGTGGCTGCCGCTGTAAATAAGATTTATTCCGAAACACTCTCCGGTGTCCTCGGTCGTTTCTTTTCTGCCAAGCATGATAAACGGATTGGCACGGCTCGATGACGTTCCCGTAAAGGATTCATTGACATATTTTCCGGTTTCAAGCACGGCTTCACTGCGGTTCATTTCCCGTGTCCATGCGCCGTGAAATGTTGAAAGCACATAGTCTGCCCTGTGTAAATCAAGCTGCATGCTCATCAGCCGCCTAAGCTTCACAGGCTGTTCTCCTTCATTTTTAAAAACAGCGCGCCTTGTAATCACATCGCAGTCTTCGTATACGTCATAATACAGTTCCAGCTTTGTTTTTCCTTCTTTGTCTGCCAATACGACCTTTAGCTGTTCGGATTTGCCGTTTTCATCATATGCACCCGGAAGTGTCTGCAAGCCGCATTTTGTTTCGGAAATCTGTGCGCTCTCAAACAAAAAATCCGCCGTTGTACTGCCATCCGCATATTCTGTTTCAATAAACGGTTCACGGATATCGCCTTTTCCGTAAGACGACATTTCAAGACAGCAATCCTCCAATGAAAGATTTTCAAAACTGCTGTCATACGCAATCGTATTGCCCGGAAGAAATGCCCTTTTTTCCATCATTACGGTCTGCTGTGCATGAATCCGCCTTCCATAATACAAATGCTCCGGATGTCCGCTCTCCATGACACAAAATACATAAGACGTATGCCGTGTATGCAGTGCATACAGATTTTTTTCTATCGTAATCATATCGGAAATCCTTTCTTTATCATATATACCTTTTAAGCCCGCAGTGTATTGCTAATCTCCTCCATTTTACTCTCTGTCAGAATATATTTCTTATGAAAATAAAACACAGCAAGTAACAGTCCTGCAATCGGAAGTACCGTCATTGTCATACGCAGTCCGACCAGCGAACCGCCTGCCTGTATGGCTTCTCCCGCCACAACTGCCGTATCCTGACTTAAGTGGCTCAGCGACAGGCACACGGATACAACCAGTGCCGCTACACCGGAAGCTAATTTTACAACAAATGTCTGCATAGAAAAAATCACGCTCTCGTCCCTGCGCTTATTTTTTAATTCACCATAATCCACGGTATTGGCAAGGAAAATGGTTGTAAGCACCAGTAACATGCCGTTTGCCGCAAAGATGAAAAATGCCGGAATAAACAGTATAAATACATTGGACATTGTTGTAAATACAAGCACCAGCAGCACTAAATATCCTGCTATCGCCATGGCAAAGCTCACGTAAAAAATGCGGATTGTATTTAAAAATTTACGCAGTAACGGAAACAGAATCATCATCGACAATATCTGTATTGCACCGCCAAAGGTGTTAAACAGCGTATAGCCGTTGTACCAGTCCGCACCGCCGAAATCATATTTAAAAAAGTAAATCACCAGATTGGACGTAATGTATACCGATGTATTAATCAGCACAATGGTAATAACAACCGTCATTGCCTGGTCATTTTGCAGTAATGCCTTAAACATCTGCTTTATGGACGGCGCATCGACATCAACCGTTGATTTTTCTTTGATATTCAGACAGGTAATCAGAATGAATACAAAAAACAATACGGATAAAATCAGGGCAAACCACTTAAAGCCCGTTCTTTCATTGCCGTTTCCGAAAAAGTAGACGCACTGCATAGTGATAACCGTTACAAGTGCAGAACCGACCCCGGCGCAGGAACGTGCGAGCGTGGAAAGATTTTCACGTTCCTTTCCTCCCTGCGTAAATGCCGGAATCATGGACCAGTACGGAATATCCATCATGGTATAGGTCACACCCCATAAAATGTATGTAACCGCCGCATAGGCTACCAGCCCGCCGCCGTCCAATGCAGGCGGTGCCGCAAACATCAGATACAACACGATGGCATTGAGCGCCGTTCCCACAAACAGCCACGGACGAAACTTCCCGAACCGTGTCCTTGTCTTTGCCACAATAACCCCCATAACCGGGTCATTAAACGCATCAAACACGCGCGCCGCCATTAAAATCATGCCCATTGCAATCGCGCTGACACCTAAAATATCCTGATAATAATACAAAATATAACTTGCCGAAAACATATAAACCATGTCTTTTCCCACGGCACCCAGTCCGTAAGAAGCCATTTCCCTTTTACTTAACATACCTTACCTACTTTCTGCGGCTGCCAGTTCCACCGCCTTGTATGCCCCATCATATATGCCTGCTTTTTTATTGGCTTCAATGCAGTTACACATCTGAAATAACAGCGTTTCTTCATTTAAAAACAACTCCAGCATTTGCAGTGTATGACCGGTGTCACGACATTCCAGCGTACCGTCACCGATTTCTGCCGAATGGACTGCACCCCACTGTTCATGTCCACCGACACGCTTGATAAACAGCTTCGGCACCGGATAAAATGCCAGTTCGCTCGGTTTCGTAACCAGCACATCACAGCTTCTCATCAAAAGATTGGTACAGTAAACCGCTTCAAATATATTTTCATGCCAGAATCCGTGGATTCCCGTGACTTCTCCCGTCAGGGCTTCCTCTGCAAACTTTTTTGTATTCTCCCAGTTGTTAAAATGTTCACAAGAAAGTGTCTTCATCTGCGGAATTTCTGCCTTTAACTGCTCCCATACATTTTTATAATCGCCCACATTGACATACAGTGCAGCACGTCCGTCCCTGATATGCGGTATTAAATAACGGATAATCTCCGCAAAAATTTCTTTCTGCGCACCCGCACCGCCAATCGTCAAAAGAAAGCGCATCGGTTTTTTCTGCATTTTGCGCGCCCGCCTTGCCGCACAGTCTTCTTCGATTCCCTGCACCAGCTCATGGTCAATGTAGTGGCCTGTATACACAAGGCTGTCCTTTGGCATTGGATTTAACACTTTGTTTTTATCCATGCCGTTTAAAATACGGTAGCCTTGGTAGGCAAAACGCGTCTGCACCGTATGAATACTGCCCTCCGACAAATGCAATGCCATCGGCCAGTTATCCGGCACGGCATTGATAACACGCTTCATGCCCGCATGCACCGCCGCCTGCGCCGGCCATACATGTGTGGCAATGACCGGAATTTCTTTTGGCACATTTGCAAATACAGCTGCCATCAGTTCCGCATTTTTCTGGTCTGATGCATTGTAAGAAAGCTTTCTAAAGCCCTCGTAATTCATCGGTTCCCAGACAAACCGGTTAAACAGACGGCTTTTCTGGGACAATCTTGACCCCAGTGAGTATAAATCATTCTGCGCACGGATAACCTTTGTACAGGTCGTATCTTCATACGAATTCAAATCCATCCAGTACGGTACATAGCCCATTGCATGTGCCGCCGAAGCAATCGCCATGGAAATGCGGTAATGACCGAAGCCCATGCGGATATTTCCCACAATAATGCCTTTTTCCGTATCAAACGGTATCGTTTGATTTTTCTCTCCGGCTGTGCCGTGCTTTTTGGCAACACGCACATCGACAATGCCAAGCGTATCGCCAAGCACCGCATTTTTACGAAGCCGCACCGGATATTTTGTACCGGTATCATCGCCATATTTTTTGATAAATTTTTTCTTAGAATGAATGGCATTTCTGTATGCCTTGCGGCCGATTTCATTGCCGTAAATGATTTTTGATCTGTCTTCCATAACCTTGCCCCTTTCTATGCCTTTTTCTCGATTCCGTCCAGTAAAATGCCAACCACTTCGCTTAACCCTTCCGTATAGGAAAGTCCACTGTTGACTAAAATATCACGCTGGAAAAACTGCTCCAGTGCGGCTTCCATCATCAATTTAAAAATGGATAAATTCACGGGACGGATACATCCTTCTTTTATTCCCTGTTCCAGCAGTCCCATCGTCATTTCCCAGCCGCCTTCCAGCCGCTGTTCTACCCTTGTGTATATTTCAGGATATTTTTCCTTGAGCAGATACAGCTTCGCAAAATTAATGTCTTTATAGCTGTCCGGCATGACACCGAGAATTGCCCTGATTTTCTCCACTGTGGACAATGCTTCATTTTCCAATATGGCACGCTCGCTTTCCTTTATCGTATCAAACAGGTAATCAACCATGGAAAGAAACAGTGAAGTCTTGTCTGAAAAGACCGTATATATGGTTTTCTTGCTCATGCCGAGGATTCCTGCAAGGTCATCCATGGTGAATTTCAATCCCTTTTGATTAAAGGCTTCTATCGTACCCTCTAAAATCTTCTGCTGCAGTTTTTGTTCCTGTATACTTTCTTTCATCGTTCCCTCCTTCTCCGTTTGTGTTTTGTGTAGTACTTTTGTTGGAAACTATTTTTTATTTTTTAGTTTCCATTATTATATCATATTTTATTTTTGTGCGCAATTGCTATTTTTATATGTATTTCTTTTAATTTTTTGTGCATGTATCACATATTTTTGTTCGTATTTTTCATAATCTTCCACTATATTTTGCACCTGACAACCGCAATGATTTTAGGCTTTTGCCCCTGACAGTTTTGTATTAAATAAAAAGACTCCACAGCCTATGAATTTCTCCGGCTGTGGAGTCTTTCTACCTATTATATAGGGTTATTTATCAGCATTTTTGACATTTCATCAAAATGCCTTATAAGTTGTACAATCACAATTTGCAGTTACAGGTTATCCTTCAATGGCAATATACTTATCACCCTTGACCGGTGCCTTTTCTTTCTTTGGAACAGAAAGTTTTAAGATACCGTCCTCGTATTTTGCCTTGATATCTTCCTGTGTCAGGTCTTCACCAACAAAGAAGCTTCTGCTCATTGCGCCGGCATAGCGCTCCTTGCGGATATATTTGCCGTCTTTCTTTTCTTCATCTTTGTCAAGACCTTTAGAAGCACTGATGGTCAGATAGCCATTTTCAAGGCTGGCACTGATTTCATCTTTCTTAAAGCCCGGCAAATCAATATCTACTTCATAACCGCTTTCCGTTTCCCTGACATCTGTTTTCATAACATTAGAAGCGTGCTTACCATATAGAACCTTGTCTACATCCGGGAACTTAAATCCATTCATAAAATCATCATTAAATAAATCTTCTCCAAAAATACTAGGCATTAACATAAGTCATCTCTCCTTTTCTAAAATCGCTGCTCATTTACCTGTTACTCTGGAACCGGGATGTTTTAAAACAAATTCAATTTCTTTATTTGTTCCTTTCCTTTGTTCTAGTTGTACTATAGCACTTATTATTAGCACTGTCAATAGGTGAGTGCTAATTTTTTTTAATTTTTTTGTGTACCAGATGATCCGTCAAAAAGCCTGCGGCTGTTATGAACATTTATATCGTTGAATAAACTGTTCTTTTTCACAGGGTCTGCCATAATAGTATCCCTGTAAATAATCAACCTGCATTTCTTTCATTTTAAGGCTCCATTCTTTTTTTTCAATGCCCTCTGCACATATCCTGACATTAATACTATGTACCATCGGAATGATGTTTTTATACAATTCATAATCTCTTGCATCATTCATCGCCTTTGCAGTAAAATCCCTATCCATTTTCACATAGCTGGGATTCATGTCGCGTATGCAATGAAAATTAGAATAACCCGTTCCAAAATCATCAATTACAAAGCTGATATGATTCTCATCCAACGCTTTCCTGAACTTACAGAATGCCGGTGTCATATCCATAAATCCGCTTTCGGTCATTTCAATACATATTGAATCCGGCTTTAAAACATACTTTTTAATCACATCCAATATATCATGTTCAACATTGCCATGCATAATCTGAACATATGAAACATTTATATTCATCTTAAAATCAGGAATATATTGCTGCATTTCACAACATGTTTTCGCTGCTTCATCTAATATATATCTTCCTGCCGGGATAATTAACCCGGTTTCTTCCAGTAATGGGATGAAGTCTACTGGTGAAACTGTCTCCGTATCTTCTTCAGAGGTCATTGAGAAACGCATAAGCGCCTCTGCACCAATAACCCGCTCTGAGCTGCAATCCACAATTGGCTGGTAATACACCTCAAAGCCGTTGAATCCATTCACAACAGAATTACGGAGTGCCGCTACTATCTTTCCTGTTCTTAAAAAGCTCTCGTAGTCGTTATCATCAAATATATAGAATCCATTTTTTCCCATTTTTTTGGCTTTTTTAAGGACAAATGCAAATTTCTTGCGGCACTCCTCGTAGCCTTCGCAAAATGTTACCGCATCCACAACACCAACAGAAATCGAAAAAACAGCCTCATATTTTTCAGATACTATAAACTTGTAAAGTCTGGCATCAATCATCTTCTTAAGCTCCGCGGCATAGTCCTTTGAAGAATGTTCCAAATCAACAATCACATACTGGTCGGCTACAAGATGATATATCCTCTGTTTATCAGAAAGACATTCCTTCATGCAGTCAGCTACACTTTTCAGAATATAATTGCCGTAAGCCGCTCCACGTGAACTATTGATTGCTCCAAAATCATCTATTCCTATATGCATAAGAAATCCCTTAGAAAGGTGTGTCTTCTGCGAGCGCATATAGGCATTAAATTCAGGACCTCCAAGCAATCCTGTGACATTATCTGCTCTTCTTTGATTGCCAGTCTCTTTCATGCAGCCAACCAAATATTGTGCGTTCCCTTGTGAATCATCAATCACTATACCGCGGCAGTTAATCCATACCGGCATGTCTTCTTTATCAAGCCATCTGTAATGAAGATTATGTACCTTTTCTTTTCCTTCATATATAGCCGCAAGGTGCTCCTGGAGCATCTTACGGTCTTCTTCATAAACCAACTGTAAAACATCATTAGTAAAATTATTCATAACATTATCCGATATCTTAAAACGGTTCACAGCCGATTCAGAAAATTCTATTGTATTATTCTGCAAATCATATACATATAGATAATCATCCATACATTTTGCGATTATTTCTAATAAAGTTTCTTTTGGCAGCTTACCAAATACCTTAAATATATTCTCACTCACAACAAGAACCTTTCTTTCCTAATCGTATCATAAAATACCAGAGTTAAAAGTCCTAACCCCACATGAACCTGCTCATAAGTGGAATCAGGTCTTTTATGCCCCAATATCATTATAATTCTCTTTTAACCTTTAGAATAACTTAAATCTGTTTACACGCTCATTCATCTTATCTGCACCCTCTGAGAGATTAATACTAATTGCTGTATTCTCTTCTGATGATACTGCTGTACTCTGTACAACACCTGAAAGCTGTTCAATTCCCTGTCCGACCTGCTCTAATGACTCTGCCTGTGCATTGGCTTTCTCCATTGTATTCTCTGCCATTTCTGCAAACGAATCCATGTCCGAAATAATCTGATTGAAAGCTTCTGCCGTTGTAATTGTAACTGAATTTCCTCGTTGAATTTCAACTAAAGTTTTATCTATTAAATCTCTTGTATTTACCGCTGACTTAGCACTGTCTGCAGCAAGTTTTCCTATCTGATCTGCTACTACCGCAAAGCCCTTACCTGCCTCACCTGCCCTGGCAGCTTCTATCGAAGCATTAAGAGCTAACAAATTAGTCTGTGAAGCAATATCTTCAATATCTGTAATAATATTACCTATTTCCTTAGATATTTCTGTAATATGTTCCATCTCTATCAACAGAACATTCATTTTTTCCTTTTCTTCATTCGCTTTGTTCGCAGAAGCTTTTACACGTTCAGATGCATTTTTTGTTTCCTTTGCAGTATCTACAGCAAGGTCAACAACTGTATCTATTGTTGCATTCAATTCCTGAATAACTCCGGCCTGTTCCGTTGCACCATCTGATAAAGACTTTGATGCACTTTCAACTTCCTTTGCGTTATGTGTAACCTGTTCAGCAATACCGCTAATTTCTGACAATGTACTGTTAAATCGTTTTAAAATATATACAAGTGACTCTTTCAATTCTGAAAAATCACCCAGAAACGGTGTAATATCATCACCATTTCTTGTCAAATCACCCTGAGCTATCAATTTAACCTCCTGAGAAATCTCACGGACATAATCTGAAAGAATATTCATTGCTTCTTTCAGCATTCTTATTGTATCTCCGAACTCATCATCTGATTCGTAAGTAAGCATTTCTATATTAGACAGTTCACCTTTTCTAAGACTGGCAACTGCTGCATCTATCTGCTGTACCGGTTCTGTTATTGAATCTGTAATTATCTTTCCGATAACTGTTGCAACTACTGCAATCGCGATTCCTGTTACAATAATGACAATAAAAATAATAATAGTACAGATGTTGGCAAGTGTTTTCGCATTATCTAATTCCACCTGGAAATCATCATGTAATGTATTTAATTGTTTTACAAATGACATATAGCTTTCATATGCACTTCCGATCATAATCTTCGCTGCTTCAGCCTGTTTATTATCTCTACTCAATTTGTATACTTCATCTGAAGTTGATAAGTATTCTTCCCACGCAGAAGTTGCCTTTTCGTAATCGGCTTTTCCTTGCTGTGCTTTCTTATTTGAATTAATTATCTCACCTAACTTAGCTGTCGCGTCTTTAATCTGACTTTCTATATTATCATTTTCTTTTTCACACGAAGCCATAGCTGCGGCATCTGATTCTACAAGATGCTGATACTGCTTGATTCTATACTTAGCAGTCATTGTTTCTAATTCCTGCAGATACTCAAGTGAAGGAGACCACACTTCCGTAATATGACGTATATTCGAACGAATCACTAATGTCGATACAAGTGCCACCAGTACGAAAAACGCTGTCATAACTAATACCGCCATCCGATATACCTTCAATTTCTCTGCAACTTTTAAATTACCTATCCATTTTTTTAACTTTGCCATATGGTTTCCCTTTCTTTCGTTTTTTGAATGAATTTTTTTACTGAATTCCATTGTAAAAAGCTCAGAAACGACTGAAATTCCCCAGCTTTATAATTGTCTCTCAGTTAATCGTGTTAAAACTATCACAATTTAGTTTGAAATGCAATAAAATTTTTTATTTTTTTTTGTATTTTTATTGTTTTTTTGAAGCCTAATCTAATATGGATTTTAAAATTTCCGGCTGTTGTTCTCTTTCCATAACAAGATTTTTTGAGAGTTGTTTATTTCCCATAATATAAACAACTCTCGAAAATTCTAAGTGCTTTATGCAATATTCTGCTTCAGGCACGTCTTAATATCATCTTCCGCGTTGCTGATTGCGCGGATATGAAACGTATCCACCAGATACTGCAATACATTCGGGCTTAAAAAGGCAGGGAGTGTCGGTCCTAAATAAATGTTTCTGACGCCAAGGCTTAACAGTGCGAGCAAATCCGCTACTGCTTTCTGCTCATACCAGGACACAATCATGGAAAGAGGCAGTCCGTTTACATCGGTATTAAACGCATCGGCAAGTGCAGTGGCAATGCGTACCGCCGAATAAACATCGTTACACTGTCCGACGTCCATCAGACGCGGCAGTCCGGCAATTTCACCAAAGTCCAGCTTATTAAACCGGTATTTTCCACATGCCAGTGTCAGAATCACACAGTCCTGCGGCACCATTTTTGCAAATTCCGTATAATAATTTCTTCCCGGTCTGGCACCGTCACAGCCGCCGATTAAAAAGAAATGGCGGATTGTTCCGTCCTTTACGGCTTCTACTATCTTTTCAGCACAGGTCAACACCGCCTGATGTGCAAAACCCACTGTAATTTCCTTTTCTTCTTCATCATCGGAAAATCCACCTAATGCCAATGCCTGTTCAATGATTTCATGAAAATCCTTTTCGCCGTTTTCCTTTTTAGGAATATACTTTACTCCTTCCCAGCCGACAACATTGGTGCTGTAAATCCTGTCCTTATACCCCTCACGCGGACGCATCAGACAATTTGTTGTCATTAAAATACAGCCCGGCAGATTGTCAAATTCTTTCTGCTGGTCCTGCCATGCACCGCCAAAATTGCCCACCAGATGCGGATATTTTTTCAATCCTTCATAGCCGTGACCCGGCAGCATTTCCCCATGGGTATAAATATTAATACCTGTGCCTTTGGTCTGTTCCAGCAGCATTTCCAAATCTTTAAAGTCATGTCCCGATACGATAATAAACGGTCCTTTTTTTCTACGAACACTCACCTTATGCGGATACGGATTGCCATAAACGCTTGTGTTCGCTTCATCTAACTGTTTCATTACCTCTAATGCCATTTCACCGGTACGCATCGTCATCCGAATTAATTCTTCCACCGTCAGCGCATCGTCTGTAAGTGCTTCCAGTCCGTAAATATAAAAATCATCGACCTGTGTGCTGTAATATCCCAATTCTCTTGCCTGATGTCCGTATGCGCTGATGCCTTTTAATCCATAAAGAATCGTCTGTCTTAATGAACGGATATCTTCGTCAAGTTCTTTGTCATACATAATTCCTGCCATCGGCGCATCTTTTAACATTTCACTTTTCGTTTCCGGCAGATTATAAACTGCTGCCGGGCGGTTGATTTCTGCCTCTGTCTGCTCGCGCAATTCTTCCTTAATGTTTTGCGATACCTTTAATAATTCCACATGTACATCTGCATCAAAATTTACATTTGTAAGCGTTGTAAAAAGAACGTTTTCCAAAAAACGCACCACTTCTTTAGGCGCATGTTCCCCTGTTTCCAATAATTTTTTTGCATAACAGCAGATTCCCTTTGCCTGATAAATCAGCAAATCCTGCAAATTTGCGATTTCCGGTGTCTTTCCACAGACACCCATTTTCGTGCAGCCTTTTCCGTTTGCCGTCTGCTCGCACTGATAGCAGAACATCTCATACCCCAAATCCATGTTATTACTCATTTTCCTCTCCATTCCTACCGCAATTGCGGTATATTCGTTCTTTCAAGATATAAGTATTGACATTCTTTGAAACTGCATACACTGTTTATAAAATCTAATTTGTTAAAGTTTTATGATTTCCTGTATTCTCCATTGACATTCCTACCAAAATACTATATTATAGTACCAATATACTATTATCTGATAATCATTACTATTATTTATTGCAAACCAAATGAAAGGATTTCATATGAAAATTAAACACACTTTATATATTATCCTGCTGACAGCTTCATTGATTCCGCTTTATATTTTTGCTTCTGTCATGATTGTACAGAATAATAAAAACACTAAAAGCATGATGCAGGAAAATCTGCGCTTTATCAGTGAATCTACCATATCCAGTATCGAGAGTTTTTGTGAAGCCCGTAGAGATACGATTGATATGATTACCCAGTATGAAATGATACAGGATGCTGTTCATTCCAGTCTGGATGGCAGCATTTCAGATGATGATTCCATTTCCTATATTAATAATATGTTATGGGAGCGAAAAACCCATTGTGATTTTTTACAGAGTCTTTTCATTATTGATACCAATTTTAACATTGTTGCATCCAGTGAAAATATTACTACTTCAACTTCAGATCACTTTGCCCATGCTGATTCAGACTCTTTAAACGGCAATTTCATAATTTCCGATGCTTACCAGCGGTTAATTGATGGTGAAATGACTACTGTTGTTGCTGCATACTCCGGTATTTTTGACCTTAATACACAAAACATAATTGGCTATGTTGTAGAAGAAATTCCGACTTCATACTTTGATAACTACCGCTCCAATACAACTTTATGGGAAAACGGGCTGCTCTATCTTATTGATAACAATAACTTTTTTATCACTGCCGGCAATCCGGATGAACCTACTTCCGATTCATTGACTGATGCCAATGACAAAGCCATATGGCAAAAAATCACCGAACATTTGTCCTGCAACAATCCTTCTAACGCTTCCGGACAATTTTATTTTAACGTTTCCGGAAATGAATACGCGATATATTATGCACCGGTTCATTACACAGACTGGATGATTTTTATTACTATTGATTTAAGTTCTTATCAGAAAATGAAAACTGCCTACCGCATCCTGCTTGGCACAACAGTTCTTTGGACTTCCGTTGTCCTTTTACTGGTACATTACCTGATTACGAAAAAAATAACCAAACCGGTACACCTGATTTCCGGCACGCTTGAAAATGTCCAGCTGCAAAAAAACTATGCACTACGTATTCCGTATGATAAAAATGATGAACTTGGTAATTTATCCGATAAAATTAATGCACTGTTAGCCTATGCTGAAGCCAATGAAGTACATCAGCAGGAATATCAACGATATCTTACCAAAAAAACACAGTTAGACCCGATGACACAGCTTTTCAATAAAAATGCCATTGAAAATAAAATACATGCTATGATTGAACAGGCAAACGACACACATACCCGCATTGCCGTCGGCTTTCTGGATATTGATAATTTCCGTGACTATAATACACTCTACGGACATCAGGAAGGCGACCGCGTTATCCGCTTTGTTGCCTCTATTTTAAAAGAAAACATTGACGGAATTGTCGGCAGAAACGGTGGTGACGAATTTCTTTTCTGCCTTGCCGCAGTCGATTCAAAGACAACTATTGAAAATGAAATCCGTACAGTTTTTGAAAAACTACATGAATGGCAATGAACTGAATTGCTGGTATAAAGAGACTTGGA
>OGZT01001977.1_pt1 | contig 12621 bp, 10 predicted proteins | sample 1576891 | NCBI WGS metagenome assembly OGZT01 (sample SAMEA3541521, study PRJEB24748) | human gut metagenome | biome: human gut; feature: human-associated habitat; material: faeces | place: China | collected 2012 | reverse complement strand
AAAAAAGGGGGGGGGGGTGGGGGGGCCCGCCGCTATTATAGGGGAAAGTTTTTTACAAATGAAGAAGATATAATAGCGGGAAAGCTGTTATATTGATAGACTTCTTCATCTGTATGAAAATATGAAAAAGTGTATGAAAAAAGCTTATTGCCTTTCAACGATTATTATAATACGGGACAAATGTGTCTAAAAAAAGTCCAAATTATAAATTAACCGTGTATTTTTGTAAACGAAGAATAAATTGATTCGAAATATTTTGAGCCTTTTGTCCTATGGAAAGTTTATGGAAGATTTTTTATAATGAAAGTAATGAAATCGTGAATAACAGAATAGAATAATGACTGTGTTTATGGCGGCTTGTAGTGCTTTGTAAATGTTTAAGGTGAAAAATACTTGGAAATGGGGATTTTTGTATGGACGAAGAAAAAGTACGCTATTTTATCGAGGCAGAACGTAAAAAAGGCACATCGACAGAAGAATTGATTTTTATTTTATATGACAATGGGGTGCCGGTTTATGAAATATCCAATTTTTTAGATGTGTCAATCCGGCATGTAGAAGAAGTCTTAAGTGATGACTAATCCATCGGCAGATTCATTTTTGTACAATAATCTGTGGGAAGTACACGCACTTTTCATAATTATTTAGCATAATATTCATAGATTTACCAATCCGGTTGTGGTATACTGTACTATAATGAAGGTAAACGGAAAGGCAGGGATATTTATGGAAGTTTATGAGTTACCGATTACCCCGGAAGAATCAAAGAATTATCACAGTTTTTTTTATAAATTAAAGGCGTTGACCCTTAGGGAATGGATGAGGTCGTATATTACGGCAGTAATTTATGCTGTCGTACTCTGCGGTGTGATATATTTTATCTCGGATACGCTTTTTATCCGGTTTTGGTTTGATACACCGCTGGTGGGAAAAGGTGTGCTGTTCTTTTTCATTTTTATTCTGGCAGCAGCACAGCGTTCCAGAAATATACAGCTACGAAAAATGCTTCAAAAGTATTTCATTAATAATATGCCACAGGAATTTTTAGCAGGCGGAATCCAGTTAAAAAAGATTCGCGTGCAAAAAGACAGACTTGTGGTATACTATAAAAGATTTCGGGCAGATGATTATAAAGAACTGTAATAAAGGATAACAAAACAGGCTTGCCGCAGAGATTGTGGCAGGCCTTTTTATTTACACAATAACAACAGACAATGGAGGTTTTATGAGTATTTTAAATGTGGAGCATTTATCACACGGATTTGGTGACAGAGCGATTTTTACAGATGTATCTTTCCGCCTGTTAAAGGGAGAGCATATCGGACTTGTCGGTGCAAACGGCGAGGGAAAATCAACATTTATGAATATTATCACAGGGTCGCTGATGCCTGATGAAGGAAAAATAGAGTGGGCGAAAAATGTACGTGTCGGCTATTTAGACCAGCATGCCGTACTGGAAAAAGGAATGACAATCGGCTCGGTGCTGGCTTCGGCATTTGACTTTTTATATCAGCAGGAAGAACGCATGAATGAAATCTGTGCAAAAATGGGCGATGCGGACGAAGCACAAATGGAACAGTATATGGAAGAACTCGGTGTGATTCAGGATATGCTGACAATGCACGATTTTTATATGATTGATGCAAAGGTAGAGGAAGTTGCAAGGGCGCTCGGGCTGCTTGATCTGGGGCTGGACCGCGACGTCTGTGAATTAAGCGGCGGACAGCGTACAAAAGTCTTACTCGGAAAGCTTCTGCTTGAAAAGCCGGATATTTTACTGTTGGACGAACCGACCAATTACTTAGATGCAGAGCATATTGCGTGGCTCAAGCGTTACCTTCAGGAATACGAAAATGCGTTTATTCTGATTTCGCATGACATTCCGTTTTTAAACAGCGTGGTCAACCTCATTTATCACATGGATAATCAGCAGTTAAACCGCTATGTCGGCGACTACGACAAATTTATGGAGGTTTACGAGGTGAAAAAAGCCCAGTTAGAGGCGGCTTACAACAGACAGCAGAAGGAAATTGCGCAGTTAAAGGATTTTGTTGCACGAAACAAGGCGCGTGTTGCCACAAGAAATATGGCGATGTCCCGCCAGAAAAAGCTTGATAAAATGGATATGATTGAGCTGGCTTCCGAAAAACCAAAGCCGGAATTTCATTTTAAAGAAGCAAGAACACCGGGGCGGTACATTTTTACAACCAAACAGCTTGTTATCGGCTATGATGAACCGCTTTCAAAGCCACTGGATTTAGAAATGGAGCGGGGCAGTAAAATTGTGCTGACCGGTGCAAACGGTATCGGAAAGACAACGCTCTTAAAGAGTATTTTGGGACTGATTCCGCCGATTTCGGGTGAAGTGGAACAGGGCGATTATCTGGAAATCGGCTATTTTGAACAGGAAATGGCGGGCGTGGATACGACCTGTCTGGAAGAAATCTGGCAGGAGTTTCCGGCCTACACCCAGTACGAGGTGCGTTCCGCTCTTGCAAAATGCGGACTGACCACGAAGCATATTGAGAGCAAGGTGCGTGTATTAAGCGGTGGCGAGCAGGCAAAGGTGCGCCTGTGTAAGCTGATTAACCGTGAAAGCAACATTTTAGTGCTGGACGAACCGACCAATCATTTAGATGTCGATGCCAAAGATGAATTAAAGCGCGCATTAAAGGAATACAAGGGCAGTATCCTTATGGTCTGCCATGAGCCGGAATTTTATGAAGGACTTGCAAGTGAGGTATGGGACTGTACGAAGTGGACGACAAGACTTGTATAAATGAAATAAATAAGAAAGGAAAATTGAAATGGAAGAAAAAACGAATGTTATGCGGATACTGGAACAGAAAAAAATTGCCTATCAGCCGCACAGCTATGTAACGACCGATGCAGTCAGCGGAACGGAAGTTGCGGCGGTGCTTGGACAAGACCCGAAAAGAGTGTTTAAGACGCTTGTCACAGTTGCAAAATCCGGGAATCACTATGTTTTTGTTATTCCGGTGGAAAAGGAACTGGATTTGAAAAAGGCGGCAAAGGCAGTCGGGGAAAAATCGATTGACATGGTAAAATCCAAAGAACTGCTGGGGCTGACAGGTTACATTCACGGCGGCTGTTCGCCAATCGGCATGAAGAAATTTTTCAAGACGACTTTTCAAAAAGAGGCAGCAGAGTATGACACAATTATGTTCAGTGCCGGAAAAATCGGCTATCAGGTCGAACTGCCGTTAAAAGAGGTCAGCAAGGTAATCCGCTATCAGCTCGGCGATATTGTGACAGAAGCGCAGTAAATACAGAATTTGAAGTCTGAGGATTTTATAAGATGAAAATATTATTAACGGCGGTTAATTCAAAATACATTCATTCCAATCTTGCCGTGTACAGCCTGAAAGCGTATCACGATGCCCATTCCGACAGGAAGGACACGGTTGAACTGGCAGAATATACCATTAACCAGCTACAGGAAGAAATTATAAAAGACATTTATAAAAAACAGCCCGATGTGCTTGCATTTTCATGTTATATCTGGAATATTGAACTGATTCACCGCATGATTTGCGAATTAAAAAAAATTCTGCCGGATACGGACATATGGCTCGGCGGACCGGAAGTGAGCTACGATGCAAAGGAAGTTCTTAAAAATCATCCGCAGATTAAAGGCGTGATGATAGGTGAGGGAGAGCAGACATTTTGCGAACTTGCCGCCTGTTATGAAAATTTTGATGAAAACTGCGAGAAAGAATTGCTAAAAGTACGGCAGATTTGTTTTCGCAGTCAGACGGGAGAAATTGTGGCAACGCCGTACCGCGAACTGATGAATATGGACGAACTGCCTTTTGTATATCAGGATATGCGTGTCTTTGAACACAAAATTATCTATTACGAGAGCAGCCGTGGATGTCCGTTTGGGTGCAGTTATTGCCTGTCATCCGTGTCGCGCTCGGTGCGTTTCAGAAGTCTGCCGCTTGTTTTTGCGGAATTGCAGATTTTTCTGGATGCCAAAGTGCCGCAGGTCAAATTCGTAGACAGGACGTTTAACTGTAATCATGAGAGAACACTGGCACTGCTTCATTTTCTGCGCACGCATGACAATGGTGTGACAAATTTTCACTTTGAAGTTGCGGCGGATCTGCTCAATGAAGCGGAACTGGCGGAAATTGCAGCCATGCGGGAAGGACTTGTGCAGCTTGAAATCGGTGTGCAGTCCACCAATCTGCAGACGATTGAGGCAATCGACCGCACGATGAATCTGGAAAAATTAAAAAAGGTTGTGGCATCGGTACACAGCGCGGGAAATGTGCATCAGCATCTGGATTTGATTGCGGGACTGCCGTATGAAAATCTGGAGCGGTTTGAGCAGTCGTTTAATGATGTATACAATATGCAGCCGGACCAGTTACAGCTTGGCTTTTTAAAGGTGTTAAAAGGCTCGAAAATGTATCAAAACGCCAAAGAATATGGCATTGTATACACCGATACAGCGCCGTATGAGGTGCTGTATACAAAGTGGATTTCATATGCCGATGTCCTGACGTTAAAAGCGGTGGAGGAAATGGTGGAGCTGTACTATAACAGCCGCCAGTATGTGCAAAGTCTGGCATATCTGCGGGAGTTTTTTGATACACCGTATGCGATGTTTGCATATCTTGCGGATTATTATGAAAAGAACGGACTGTTTACGGTAAAACATTCTCGTATGACGAGGTATCAGCATTTTTACGATGCGGCAAAACTGCGGATTATGCAGGGACAGAAAGCGCCGGACACTGAGGGCTTTTTAGGCACGCAGGCAGAATCAGTCTGTGAAAAAACGACAGATATGCAGATGGAAGCTCAGCTGGAACTTTTTACGGAACTGTTGATTTTTGATTTGTATGAACGCGAAAATTTAAAGACAAGACCGCCGTTTGCACTGGATTTACTGCCGTACAAAAACGTTATCCGGGAAATGGCGGTGACATATGCGATGCCAAAGACCGTACATTTTGAACTGCTTTCGGAGAGAGCGCTTCAAAAAGCGGGGATTTCGGTGGATTTACCGGAACGGGAGTCACAGAAACAGACGGGTAGACCGGATAGTCCGAATCGGCGGATATGGACAGCGTTTGACTATGAAAAAAGAAGCCGCTTAGACTACGGGGCGGCGGTGTATCTGCTGGCTTTTGCGGATACGGCGGGAGATAAAAAACAGTAATTCCCTTAATTTCTAGTTGACTAGTAGGAATTGTGGCGATATAATAGGGCTAAATGAAGAATGACATATTGCTGCGGAATTGGAGACAAGTATGAAAAATAATGCTGATGCAATTATTTTTCATACGGCTGATTTATGAGGCAGGCATCATAAATCAGCCCTTATCGCAGAACTGAATCAATTCAGTTCGCGATTCCTCCGGCATTAAAATGCCTGCGGAATGGAGATTATTATGGCAAATATTTATAAGGGAACTTTAGGACTGATTGGCAACACACCGTTGGTAGAAGTTGAAAATATCGAAAAGGAATTAAATCTTCCTGCCACCCTGCTTGTAAAGCTGGAATATTTAAACCCGGCAGGCAGTGTAAAAGACAGAATTGCAAAGGCGATGATTGAAGATGCTGAGGAAAAAGGCATTTTAAAGAAAGGCTCTGTAATTATTGAACCGACTTCCGGTAATACCGGAATCGGACTGGCGGCGATTGCGGCTGTAAAGGGATATCGCATTATTCTGACCATGCCGGAAACAATGAGTATTGAGCGCCGCAACATCTTAAAGGCATACGGTGCAGAAATTGTGCTGACAGAGGGCGCACGCGGCATGAAGGGTGCGATTGAAAAAGCAGATGAGCTGGCAAAAGAAATTCCGGACAGCTTTATTCCGGGACAGTTCGTCAATCCGGCAAATGCGGCAATGCACAGAAAGACAACCGGTCCTGAAATTTACAAAGATACAGACGGCGCAGTTGACATCTTTGTTGCCGGTGTCGGTACAGGCGGTACATTAACAGGTGTCGGCGAATATTTAAAATCCGTAAAACCGGAAGTTCAGGTGGTTGCAGTCGAACCGGCAGGTTCACCGGTGCTTTCAGGCGGAAGCGCAGGGGCACACAAATTACAGGGAATCGGTGCAGGTTTCGTGCCGGAGGTTTTAAATACGGAGATTTATGACGAAGTCATGCCGATTGACAATGATGTTGCATTTGATATGGCAAAGCTTCTTGCCAAAAAAGAAGGCGTATTAGTCGGTATTTCTTCAGGAGCGGCATTATATGCGGCAATTCAGCTTGCAAAGCGTCCTGAAAATAAGGGTAAGACGATTGTTGCACTGCTGCCGGACAGCGGTGACAGATATTATTCAACACCACTTTTCATGGAATAAATTAAAAAGCTGCCGCACTAAGTAAAAGGGCTTAGTCCGGCAGCTTTTTTTAATAAAGGATAAAAACGGAAAGGATAAAAGGCACAATGGCATATTTCCCCTTTTTTGTGGATTTGCAGGATAAAAAATGTTTCATTATGGGCGGCGGTGAGGTTGCATACCGGAAGGCGGCGGCACTGCTGCCGTTTGGCGTGTACATTTACATAAAAGCACTGACATACTGCGAAAAATTGACTTCACTTAAAAATACAACTAAAGGACAGACACAGCTTACGCTGGCATACGGTACGTTTGAAGAAGCAGATTTAGAGGGCTGTCAGTTTGTCATTGCCGCAACCGATGACAGGGCGTTAAACCGAAGAATCGCACAACTGTGTAAAGAAAAAAACATCCTGATTAATACGGTTGACGATAAAGAATTGTGCAGTTTTTACTTTCCGTCCTTGATAAAGCAGGACGAGGTTGTCGTGGGCATCAGCAGCGGTGGTAACAGTCCGGTTCTGACACAGAAAATCCGCAGAACGGTTGAAAAGGAAATACCGCCGTATTACGGTGCGTTAAATGCACAGCTTGGCGCGGTGCGGGAGCGCGTACAGCGCCGGTTTGAAACCGAAGCGGAGCGCAAAAGCTGTTTTACTGAAATTTTTGAAGCAGGGTGTATAAAGGAACGTCCGCTGACAGCGGAGGAACTGGATACGATAATAAACAGACACAGCGGGAGGGAACATGATTAGAATCGGAACGCGTACAAGTAAGCTCGCAATGATTCAGACGGAGCTGGTAAAACAAAAAATACAGGAACATTTTCCAAAAGAAAAAATAGAAATTGTTCCTATTATTACAAAAGGCGATATCATTTTACATCAGCCGCTGGCTTCTTTTGGCGGAAAAGGTGTTTTTACACAGGAAATCGAGCAGCAGCTTTTGGATAAAACGATTGATATTGCTGTGCATAGCGCTAAAGATGTGCCGATGCAGCTTGCAGACGGTCTGTGTATCGGGGCGGTGCTTGCGCGGGAAGACTGCCGCGATGTACTGGTGACACGGACAGGGATTTCCGCTAAAGAACTTCCGGCGGGCAGTGTAATCGGAACAAGCAGCCTGCGCAGGGAATTACAGATAAAAGCAATGAATCCATTTGTGGAAATCCGCATGCTCAGGGGCAATGTGCCGACCAGACTGCAAAAGTTAAAAGACGGACAGTATGACGGTATTATTCTGGCGGCGGCGGGCTTAAAGCGCCTGCATTTAGAGCAGGAAGACGGTTTGTTTTACGAATATTTTTCAAAGGAAGACTTTTTACCGGCAGCAGGACAGGGCATTTTAGCCGTGGAAATCTGCAAGGACAGCCTAAAAGAAGTCATGGACTGTTTAAATGATGAAAATGCGAGGGCAGTCCTTATGGCAGAGCGCGCCTTTTTAACAGCGCTGGACGGAAGCTGTAATGCACCCTGCGGCGTATGCTGTGAAAAGTCAGAGGACGGATTTTGGATTTCGGGCATGTATGCAAAGGACGGAAAAAATCTTCAAAGAGTGGATAAAAAGACAGACGGCACACAGCCAGCCGATGCCGTTGCACTGGCGGAAAATGTGGCAGCATCATTAAAGGTGCAGACGGTATCTTTAGTGGGCGCAGGTCCCGGTGCAAAGGATTTGATGAGCCTGCGGGCATTGGAGTGTGTGCGCAGAGCCGATGTGATTATTTATGATAATTTAATTTCCCCTTCTATATTAAATGAGGCAAAGACAGAAGCGAAGCTGCTGTATGTCGGCAAACGTGCAAATGCACATTTTATGGAGCAGGAGGAGATTAACCGCCTGATTGTGGGTGAAGCAAAAAAGGGAGGATATGTTGTGCGGTTAAAGGGCGGCGACCCGTTTATCTTTGGCAGGGGCGGTGAAGAAGCGCTGGCATTAAAAAAGGAAGGAATTCCGTTTGAAATCGTGTCAGGTATTTCTTCGTCCTACAGTGTACCCGCCGCAGCAGGGATTCCGGTAACGCACAGGGGCTGTGCGGCATCGGTGCATATTATCACGGGACATGAAGGGAAAGAAAAAAAGCAGGCCATCGATTATGCCGTACTGGCAAAGGAAGAAGGAACGCTCGTCTTTTTAATGGGACTTGGACGGATTGATGAAATTACGCAGAAGCTTATCCAATACGGAAAAGATGTAAAAACTCCGGCGGCAGTCATTTCCAACGGACTTTCGGCAAGACAGCAAAGCGTGACCGGAACTCTTGAAAATATTGCCGCAAAGGTGCGCAAAGAAAAAATAAAGACACCGGCAATCATTGTTATCGGTGAGGTGGCGGCATTGTCGGAAGAACTGATGTCTGCAAAACAAAAGCCGCTTTCCGGCAAAAGGATTTTACTGACGGGAACGCGCAGTCTGATTGCAAAGCAGGAGGACACATTAAAACAGCTCGGTGCGGAAACGGTGGACATCAGCCTGATAGAAACGTATCCTTGCAGAGCGGAACAGACACAGCAAAAATTAAGTGCGGTTTCAGATTATTCATGGATTGTATTTGCGAGTGCCATGGGTGTACATCAGTTTTTTGCCGCATTATCGGAAGTTCATGTTGACAGAAGAAAGCTTGGCGGCGTAAAATTTGCCGTAGTCGGAGCGGCAACGGCAGAGGTGCTGGAAAGCTACGGTTATATCGCGGATGTTGTGCCACAGCGGGCTAACGCGGAAACGCTCGGCAGTATCTGGGCGGATACGCTTAACAGAAAAGATAAGGTGCTGCTGGTGCAGGGCAGACAGAGCAGTCCTGTACTTTCAGAACAATTAAAAGAAAAAGAGTGTGAAACGGATAGTATCTGTCTGTATGAAACACGGCAGGATATGCGCAGAATAGAGGAGTGCAGACGCATTTGTCCGGATATGGATTATGTTGTCATTGCAAGCGGCACGGCGGCAGAAGCCTTTAAAGAAGTCACGGACGGTTTAAAGCTGCCGAAAATCGTGGCAATCGGACCGCAGACGGCAAAATCGTGTGAAAAAGCAGGGTTTTCGGTGACGGCAGTGGCAAAAAAGGCGGACAGCGAGGGTATTGCGCAGGCGGTGTTGCAGGATATTATACAGGCAGGCAATGAATGACGGCACACAGGTTGAGAAACCGTTGTAAACGCTGTAAAAATGCAAATGCTGATCAAATTGAAAACGGACACATCTGTGAAAATATAGTGCAGAATAGAAGTCAGGCGGATTTTCAGAAAGGGAAAAAGATGAATACACAACAGTCAGAACAGTTATTTAAAGCTTCACAGGAGAAAATTCCCGGTGGTGTCAACAGCCCCGTGCGTGCCTTTGGCGCAGTCGGACGGACACCGCTGTTTATAAAAAATGCAAAGGGAAGCCATATTACGGACGAAGACGGCAACACCTATATTGATTATGTATGTTCATGGGGACCGGGCATTTTGGGACACGCCCACCCACAGGTGATTGAAGCGGTGCAGAAAGCCTGCGCGGACGGTCTGACATTTGGTGCGCCGACCCGCAAGGAATATGAACTGGCAGAGCTGATTTGTGAGGCAATGCCTTCTATTAAAAAGGTGCGTCTTGTTAATTCCGGCACGGAAGCAACAATGAGTGCAATCCGCACGGCAAGGGGCTATACCGGCAGGGATTATATTATTAAATTTAAGGGCAATTACCACGGACATTCGGACGGACTTTTGGTAAAAGCCGGTTCGGCGGCACTGACGACTTCCGTACCGGACAGCAGTGGTGTTCCGGCTTCGTATACAAAAAACACACTGGTTGCGATCTACAATGATGAAGATTCCGTCAGAGCGTTAATGGAAGAATATAAAGGACAGGTTGCGGCAATTATCGTAGAGCCGGTTGCGGCAAACATGGGTGTTGTTCCGCCGAAAAAAGGATTTTTACAGTTTTTAAGAGATATTACAAAGGAATATGGCAGTGTCCTGATTTTTGATGAGGTTATCACGGGCTTTCGTCTGGGCTACGGCGGCGCGCAGGCGCTGTTTGGCATTGAGCCGGATATGACGACACTCGGTAAGATTATCGGCGGCGGCATGCCGCTTGCCGCATACGGCGGAAAAGCGGAGATTATGGATAAGGTTTCACCGCAGGGACCGGTTTATCAGGCAGGAACTTTATCGGGCAATCCGATTGCCACGACTGCCGGAATTGAAACGCTGCGCATTTTAAAGGCACACCCGGAATATTACACACAGATTGATGAGAGCGCAAAGCAGATTGCACAGGCATTAAGAAATTGGGCGGGGGAAAAGAAAAGACCGTTGCAGATCAATCAGATTGGTTCGCTGTTGTGTGCGTTTCATACCGATACGCCGGTTGTGGATTATGATACGGCAACGGCATCAGACACCAGCGCGTATGCGGAGTATTTCGGATATATGCTTGACCACGGCATTTACACGGCACCGGCACAGTTTGAGGCGATGTTTGTATCTGCGGCACATACGCAGGAAGATATTGAGCAGACGTGCAGGATTATTTCAGAAAGACCATAAAGATGAGTATACAGTTATTGAGTATCAGCCACAAAACGGCGCGTGCATCGCTTCGCGGCAGATTCGTATTTGACAGCGAACAGACAAAAGATATTTTAAAACAGCTGACAGAGCCTGACGGACAGCAGGAGAATACAGGAATCGAGGAAGCAGTGCTGATTTCAACCTGCAACCGCACGGAGCTTTATTGCAGCGGAACACCGGAAAATCAGAATTTTATCAGAATGCAGCATGTTCTTTTAGCGGCGGCGGGCATTGAAAAAAACAGCGAAACGCATATGGCGGTGTTGGACGCATTCCGCAGATTCTCGGATAAAAATGCCATACATCACCTGTTCTGCGTGGCGGCGGGACTGGACTCGGCGGTGCTTGGAGAAGACCAGATTTTAGGACAGGTAAGAAATGCTTATTTTCTTGCAATGGAGAGCGGTTATACAAAAACGACTTTCCATTGTCTGTTCCAGTCGGCGATTACGGCGGCAAAACGCATGAAGACCGATACAATCCTGTCAAAGTCTTCCATATCGACCGCGGGGCTGGCACTGAAAACAGCTATGGAATGTCAGCAGGATTTACCGGTGAAAAATGTTATGATTATCGGTGCTTCAGGCAAAATTGGCAGTATTGTTTTAAAAGATGCGCTGGATTTTCAGGGATTAAATATTTTTATCACGGCAAGACACGAACTGCCGCACCCGTTACACGGACAGGATATGCGGTACACAGTCATTCCGTATGAGAAGCGGTATGAATATATGCCGGATATGGACATTGTCATCAGTGCAACGGCAAGCCCGCATTACACGGTGATGAAAGAACATTTTTTGGCGCAGAATCCACCGGTGAAAAAGAGGGTGTTTTTTGACCTTGCCGTGCCGGCGGACATTGAGCCGGAAATGTCACAGGTGCCGGAAACCGTCTGCTATTCCATGGAGGATATGCAGGAGCTTGCAAGACAGAATAATGCGGCAAAGTTAGAGGCACTGCCAAAGGCAAAAGCGATTCTGTCCAAATATGAAGAACAGTTTGTTAAAAATATGGCATTCGGTGAGGCACTTCCGGCGATTGCGGCACTGTCAGAAAGGGCGCAGGAGGCACTGGGGCAGGAGAGCGCCTACAGTCTGGTACATAAGTTTGTCTGTCAGGCGAAAAAGAACTGTGATGCTGATGAATTTGTGCAATTTACAAAAATTTTAAATAAAATAGTAGAAGTTGAAGTCTGATACGGCGGAAAGAAGGAAAAAATGATTACAAGACCAAGAAGATTAAGACAAAATCCCGTTTTAAGAAAAATGGTGCGTGAAACACGAATGGATGCATCATCACTGATTTATCCGATGTTTGTACGCGAGGGAAGCGGAATAAAAGAAGAAATTCCGGCAATGGAAGGACAGTACCGCTACACCACCGACACCATGCTTTATGCGTTAGAGGATTTGGAAAAAGCGGGTGTCAGAAGTGTTATGTTTTTTGGGATTCCCGATGTAAAAGATGAAGTTGGAAGCGGCGCTTATGCGGAAGATGGCATTGTACAGCGTGCACTGCGTGAGGCGAGAGCGCATTTCCCGGAAATGTATCTGATTACAGATGTCTGCATGTGCGAATATACCTCGCACGGTCACTGCGGACTGTTAAAGGGACATGACGTGGACAACGACAGCACGCTGGAGCTGCTTGCAAAGACAGCGGTTTCCCATGTACAGGCAGGTGCGGATATGGTAAGATGACGGTTCGCGTAGACTTTACGCCTATGG
>OGZT01001960.1_pt1 | contig 12752 bp, 8 predicted proteins | sample 1576891 | NCBI WGS metagenome assembly OGZT01 (sample SAMEA3541521, study PRJEB24748) | human gut metagenome | biome: human gut; feature: human-associated habitat; material: faeces | place: China | collected 2012 | reverse complement strand
CTAAAGTCATTGTATCCAAAACAAAATAGGTAAATAACATTAAATAAAATTATGGAGGAATTTTAAATGTATATTGAAAAAATCAATCAACCGACAGACGTAAAAAATTTAAACAGTGAACAGCTTCACATTCTTGCAGACGAAATGCGTCAAGCACTTTTGCAAAAGCTAAGCAAGCACGGCGGACACTTTGGTCCTAATCTCGGTATGGTAGAGGCGACAATCGCACTTCACTATGTCTTTAACTCACCGACAGACAAAATCGTGTATGATGTTTCTCACCAAAGCTATCCGCATAAAATGCTTACAGGCAGAAAAGATGCGTTTTTGTACGAGGACAAGTATGATGATGTATCGGGTTACAGCAATCCCGACGAAAGCGACCACGATTTCTTTACAATCGGTCACACTTCAACTTCCGTTTCACTTGCCTGCGGTCTTGCAAAAGGTCGTGATTTAAAGGGTGACAATGAAAATATAATTGCCGTAATCGGTGACGGTTCACTTTCGGGCGGTGAGGCTCTTGAAGGACTTGACTTTGCAAGTGAGCTTAACAGCAATCTTATAATCGTTGTAAACGATAACGATATGTCAATCGCTGAAAATCACGGCGGTTTATATAAAAACCTAAAAAAGCTTCGCGATACAGACGGAAAAGCCGAATGTAATCTTTTCAAGTCAATGGGACTTGACTATGTGTTCGTAAAAGACGGAAACGACATTGATTCACTTATTGACGCATTCAAGCAAGTTAAAGACAGCACTTATCCGGTTGTTGTTCACATTTGTACGCAAAAAGGTAAAGGATATGAAATAGCTGAAAAGAATAAAGAGGCTTGGCATTACTGCGGTTCTTTTGACCTTGAAACAGGTAAATCTGATATGCCGCAAGGCGGAGAAGACTATTCATCAATGACCGCCGACATTCTTTTAAAGAAGATGAAAGAGGACAAGACTATTGTCGGAATCACATCTGCCACACCTACTGTTTTCGGTTTCACAGAGGACAAGAGAAAAGAGGCTGGCTCACAATTTGTTGACGTCGGTATCGCCGAAGAAACAGCCGTTGCACTTGCCTCGGGTATCGCAAAGAACGGTGGCAAGCCTGTTTACGGTGTTTACAGCACATTTATTCAACGTACCTACGACCAGCTTTCACAGGATTTATGTATCAACAACAGTGCCGCAACAATCCTTGTATATTGGGCGTCTGTTTACGGTATGAATGACGTTACTCATCTTGGCATATACGATATTCCGATGATGGCGAACATTCCTAACCTTGTCTACCTTGCACCGACAACAAAGGAAGAATACCTTGCAATGCTTGATTGGAGTATTGAGCAAAACGACCACCCTGTTGCAATCCGTGTACCTATCAGTGTTGTATCAGACGGCAAAAAGGTTACAAAGGACTTCAGCAAGCTAAATGAATATGAAGTTACTCAAAACGGCAGTAAAATTGCAATCGTTGCACTTGGCTCATTCTATTCGGTAGGTGCCAAAACGGCTGAAATTATCGAAAACAAAACAGGTGTAAAACCTACACTTATAAACCCGATTTACATTACAGGTACTGACGATAAGCTTTTGGAACAGCTTAAAGAAAACCATGACATTGTTATAACAGTCGAGGACGGTGTTTTAGACGGCGGTTTCGGTGAAAAGATTGCAAGATTTTACGGCAATTCTGACGTCAAGGTATTGAATTACGGTTTAAAGAAAGAATTTCTTGACAGATATAACCCTGAAGAAATCGTCAAAGCAAACCGTCTTACTCCTGAGCAAATTGCAGAGGACGTTTGCGGTATAATCGGTTAATAAGAGATGAAATATTATGAAAAACTAATTTTATAAGATAACAAAAAAACTGATGTGTTTCCACATCAGTTTTTTGTTTATTGTACATTATTAACGATACGTACTATATTCGCATACGGTTTCTGCTTATTATCCCAAGCATAAACCTCTATATCCGTATACTCTTTATCAATCAAATCTATTCCCTTTAACTCGCTTGCCTGTGGCATTTTCATTCCCACAAGCTTACCATTATTCTTAAAGGCAACATACACATTAACATCATTCATATCCACATTTTCAAAATCAAGTGTGACATCAAGTTTGTTGTTGCTATTTATCATAGCTGTGATTTTGTTGTTTGCCAAATTTGGTGTCGTTGTTGGGATCACCGTTGGGATTGCTGTCGGAATTGTTGTCGGCTTTAATGTTGAAGTAACCGCCGGTGTTGCTGTCGGCTTTAATGTTGGTGTTGCCGTTGACACTACCGTTGGTGTCGGTGTTGGTTTTAATGTTGGTGTTGCCGTTGGCACTACCGTCGGTATTGCTGTCGGCTTTAATGTTGGTGTTGCCGTTGGCACTACCGTCGGCGTCGCTGTCGGCTTTAATGTTGGTGTTGTCGTTGGCACTACTGTTGGCGTTGGTGTCGGCTCTTCTCCCTCAAATTCCAAAACAAGTGTTGGTCCTTGTGCGTCTGTACCGCTGTATTCCTTTGACGCGATAACCTGTTCACGTCCTGTACCTGTCCACAAGGTAAACGTAATCAAATTATCTGTACACTTCTCTTTTATCACATCCGTCACATCGAACGATATTTCCTTATAATCGACATTGTATGCAGGTGACACTTGTAAACCTAATGACGATAACGGTGTATTTTCGCCTCTCACTGTTATATCATTTGTAGTAACTGTCGCCTCGTCCCAATCATTCTTTGAACAGTAATCAAGATGTAAAACCGAATTTTTCTTTTCCGTATTTGAAAATTTATCATACAAATTTAATGTTGCCGATACTAATTTTTTACCGGCATACTTTGAAAGGTCGGCTGTAAGACACGCATTTGACTTTGTACCGTTATTTATTGAACCCGGCAACGCTGAATTTTTACTGTTATAATAAATTCTTTCCGTACCGCTTGTTACGCTGTATTTTACAAGTTTATTTCCGTCAAGCAATTCTCGTCCCAAATCACCGTCCCAATATACTGCAAAATTCTCCATATTGCTTCCATTGGTAGTAGGTATATTTCCTACTTTTTCACCTGCTTGATTATATATACCGTCAGCCGCTACCGACCAGAACAACGAAAGATTACCGCTTGACAATGCATAATCATCATCGACATTATCCATAATACCTCTGCCTATATCTCCCTGTGCGGCTTGTAGCATAATATCACCATTATATCTCTTTATATCTACCGCATATGGAATTATTTTATCATTGTGCTTACCTGCCTCGTGTGCCATAAATATTTCTTGTTTTCCGTCGTTATCAAAGTCCGAAACGTGTTCTGCGTCACCGTGTCCTCGGCCGTCATACGTCAAAACAGTTCCGTCATGGTCAAGAACCGCACTGCCGAAAATAATCTCGTCATATCCGTCATTATCCACGTCAGCTACCGATACACTGTGTGCACCTTGTGCATAAAGCGTTTTGTTTGTATTATTTTTACTTGTACCGTCTGCATATTTTACGGTACAACCTGTACCGCCATTTTCTTCTGTCGGTGTATTAGTTGAAAGCCATTGTTCTTTAAGGTCTGTGCCGTCCCAAGTATATGCCGCCGCATACACATATGTATAATATCCCCTCGTCATAACAACGCTTGGATGTACACCGTCAAGATATGCCACCGCTGCAAGGTATCTTTCACTTCTGTTTGCATAGCTGTCGCCCCATTTGGAAGATGTCAAAATGCTTCTCGGCGGGTCAAAATCAACAGTCTGCATTGCCGCACCTGTTTCACCGTTAAATACAGTTAAATACTCCGGTCCGCCATCCTTGCCCATAAGCAAACCGGATGAATTTCTGTAATCTTTTTTATCGTCACCCTTGGTTATATTTTTTCCTGCTTTTGAGACATAATTACCCTCACCGTCTTTTGAGCCCGGTGCTGTTTTTAATATGACTTCCGACTTACCGTCACCGTCAAAATCATAGACCATATATTGAGTATAGTGCGCACCCGCGCGGATATTAACTCCCAAATCTATTCTCCAAAGAAGAGTACCGTCAAGCTCATATGCGTCCAAGTACACATTGCCCGTATAACCCTTAACGGAATTATCCTTTGAATTAGACGGGTCCCATTTTACGATGTATTCATATTCTCCGTCACCGTCAAGGTCGCCCACACTCATATCGTTTGCGGTATATGTATATTCTTCATCTGTCGGCGTCTTTCCTCCGTCAGGAACTTTAAACGCAATGTCTTTATATGCCACAGAACGACCTTTATATGTTGTGTTTGTTGTCCAAACATCAACCGCCTCTGTTTTGTTTATCGCCTCACCTTTCGGCACTACTGTATACTTGTTATCCGCCGTGCCTTTTGAATCGGTATAGCAAGTTGCGTCATGTTCGCCTGTTGTGTATATTTTTTCACTGTCACGGTATATATCAAATGCTTGATTTGTAAGACTTTCCGTACCCAAAAGTCGCCACGACAAATACACACCGCCATTTGTTTTAACGGCAACAGTGCCTCGATCAAGTTTTTCCATTACTCGTTTTTCAGTAGTTGAATTTGTGTCGGCATATGACGTCAACACCGGTATTGACGCAACTGATGTAACCATTACAGCTGCCGTCAAAAATGCGGTTAATTTTTTTAACATAGTTTTTTCTCCCTTACTCCAAATCGCTCCAATATCTCTCTTGAGCATCTTTTTTCATTATAAACTTTAATGAATAAAAATTCAAGAAGAGAATGAAATATTTGCCGATTTTTATACTAAAAAAGCTGAATTTGAATATATCCAAATTCAGCTTTTATGCTAATTTCCGCATTCAATACTTATTTCGTTAAACACTGTCAAATAGTCATTTATTGTCTTATTATCTTTTTCCGCACCCGAAACATCCATAATAGCCTCGCCGTTATGCATCATAACAGTTCTTGTGCCATGCTCAACAGCGTGACGAAGATTATGCGTTACCATAATGGTTGTTATGTTCTTTTCATGAACAATCTTATCAGTAAGCATCATAACCGTATCAGAAGATTTAGGGTCAAGCGCGGCTGTATGTTCGTCCAAAAGCAACAAATCAGGTCTGATCATAGTCGCCATAATAAGTGCAAGTGCCTGTCTTTGACCACCCGAAAGTGAGCCTGCAAGAGTTGAAAGTCTGTTTTCAAGTCCCATACCCAAAAGTTCAAGCTGTGAACGGTAAAAGTCTTTTCTCTGACGGTTGAGTCCAAACGAAAGTCCGAAATTCTTACCCTTATTATCTGCGATAGACATGTTTTCCCATATAGTCATTGACGGACAGGTTCCCATTGCGGGATTTTGAAAAACTCTGCCTATTCTCTGTGCACGTTTAAAGTTTTTCAGCTTATTAAGCTCCTTACCGTCAAGCAAAACACTTCCGCTGTCAATCGGCATATCGCCCGAAATGACGTTTAACATAGTCGTTTTTCCCGAACCGTTTGAACCGATAACTCCGACAAAATCACCGTCATTTACTGTTATGTTAAAATCCGAAAAAAGCACCTTTTCATCAATAGTTCCTTGATTAAAAGTTTTATAAATGTGAGAAAGTTCAAGCATTTTTCTTCACCCCAACTTTCTTCTTTTTAAGCAAAAATTCGTCTACGCAAAGTGTTGCGATAAACAAAATCGTAATCATAAGGTTTGTATCCTGTGAACGCAAGCCTGCGGCAAGTGCGATTGAAATACAGGCCTTATAAATAATCATACCGAAAAGCACGCCTGTTGTAATTCTAAGGAATTTAATTTTCTTAAATATAGTCGAGCCGATAATAACGGCGGCAAGACCCATAACAACAGTACCCGTACCAGACGCAACGTTAAACGCTTTGCCGTATTGGCAGTACACCGCACCGGCAAGCGAAACAAGTCCGTTTGCAATCGCAAGACCGATAATTTTAATCGTTCCCGGATTTTGTGCAAGCGTGATTACAAGCCCCTCATTATCTCCGACACTTCTTAAAAGAAATCCCGACTTGGTACGCATATACCAATCAAGTGCAAACTTTGCGATAAGCGTAATCACAAGAATAACAACAAGTTTAGAGTACAATGCAAAGTGACCGTTTCCGAAAAGGAAAGCTGTCTGTGAGAAAATAGTCGTTGTATCCATACTTAGGAAATCCGACGCTTTTCCGACTATTCCGTAATTTATCGAATAAAGAGCCGTCATAGTAAGAATACCGCAAAGAAGATTGCGTATTCTGAGTTTTACGTTGAAAATTCCCGTAAACATACCGGCTATGCACCCTGCGGCAAATGCCGCAAGCAATGCAAGCCACGGATTAAGACCGTTATTAATCATCACAAAGCATATAGCTATTCCGAGAGGGAACGTACCGTCTACAGACAAATCGGGGAAATCAAGAATGGTATAGGTGATATACACACCCATAGCCATTATTCCATATATCAGTCCCTGCTCAAGTATTCCGACTATCAGTCCTTCAATCATGATTCAGACGGAGCGTTTTTGACCTCAGCTCTGTCTGTGATTGACTGCGGTATTGTTACTCCGATTTTTTCTGCGACGTCAGTGTTGATTGTAATTTTACTTTCTGTAAGAGTTTCGAAAGGGATATTCTTAACGTCCTCACCCTTTAGCACTCTTGCAGCCATAACGCCTGCTTTTTTACCAAGTTCAATGTAGTCGATACCGGCTGACGCGATACAGCCGTTTCCTACTTGTTCTTCTTCACTGCCGAATACAGGAATGTTTTTAGCAGTTGCCTTTTCAAGAAGTATAGGCAAGTTTTCAACAACTGTGTTGTCTGTCATATTTGAGATACAGTCAACTTCGCTTACCAAAAGGTCTACTGCCTGCGGAATTTCAGCGGCATTTGTAATACCCTTTTCAACAAGTTCAAAACCGTATTCGCCTACTTTTTGCTTGTATGTTTCTATTGTAGAAACAGAATTTGCTTCACTTGTTGTGTAAAGTATACCGATTTTCTTTGCGTCAGGCAACATTTCACGGATAAGCTTTAACTGTTCGTCAACAGGCAACATATCGCTTACACCTGTAATTCCGTCCATTGCCTGTGTATCGCTTTCTGCAAGCTTTGCGGCAACAGGGTCTGAAACTGCGTTAAAGATTACAGGAATTTTTGCTTCATAAGCCGCATTGTAGCAAGCCTGTGCAGACGGTGTTGCGATACCGCATACAAGGTCCATACCTTGTGAAACAAATTGCTGTGCGATTTGTGTATTTGTTGAGTCGTCGCCTTTTGCAGATGATTCTGTAATATCATACTTGATACCCTCTGAATCAAGTCCCTGCTTAAAGCCCTCGCGGCAGTTATCAAGCGACGGATGGTCTGCGTATTGAAGTACACCGATTTTCTATGTATCTTTAGCATTTGTGTCTGTTGCTCCGTCAGTTCCACCGTTTTGTGTGCCTCCGCAACCTGCCAAAGAAACGGCACATAGTGCGGCTGTTAGTCCCATTGCAATAATCTTCTTTAAATTTTTCATTTTACATCTTCCTTTCTTTTTTGCAAGAAAAAACAGAAAAACCTCCCAGACAGATAAGTCCAAGAGGCATAAAAATCATATTAAAATATGCTCTGTCTGTTCTAATCTCATCTAATCTGTGTTATATTATACTAAACTTTACTGCCATTTGTCAATAGTAAAAACAAATTATCTGAAATTAAGCGTAGAAAGTCCGAGCGGTGTCGAATATTCAATCAACTTATTCTCTATTTGAGTCTTTCTGTCACCCTCAGCTATTGCCGGCTGATAGTCGTTATACTCATCATGACCCGAAATTGTTGCGGGAATAAGCGTCATATTATCATCCTCCTGCATAACCCCGTCAACAAACGTAAATGTCTGTCTGTATATAACTGTGTCCTTGTCCGCCGGGTTATTGTTACCGCCGAAGCAGAAGTTACCTAAGCTGTACGCTATATATTTACCGTTGTATTTTTCAATACCCTGCAAAACGTGAGGGTGTGTTCCTAAAACAAGGTCTGCACCAGCGTCAATCGCCTTGTGTGCAAGCTCTGTTTGTGTATCGTTCGGAGCGGTAGCCTTTTCTTCGCCCCAGTGAATACTTACTATAACAAGCTGTGCACCAAGACTTTTAACCGAACCGATGACATTTTCAAGTTTTGCCGCCTCTGTTTCGTCAAGTGCGTCAATTCCGACAAGTCCAACAGATATTCCGTTTACATCTCTTATCGCGGTATTCGTACCTATAAAATTGGAGATACCCGCCTCATTCAAATATTTTATCGTGTCCGAAAGACTTACGTCACCGTAATCGGCACTGTGGTTATTGGCAAGATTTGCCGCCTCAACACTTGATGATGTAAGTATCTGCACATATTCAGGCTTACCCCTGAAAGCAAACTGCTTATCCTGTCTTGTTCCTTGATTTGACAAAGTACCCTCAAAATTTACGATAGTTAAATCGTCCTCCGAAAATATCGGTGAAACATTTTTAAAAAAATATGAATAATCGCCGTTTAAAGACTCGGCAACCGATTTAAAGCTGCCGTTTGGGTCTGCGTTTATGTCAGTTGCCAACGTACAGTCGCCGACAGCCGTCATTGTGACCGTCTGTACGGTAGGCGTATATTCTTTTTCAGCCTTTTTTTCTGCACGTTTATTAGATGTAAATGCAAGTACGGTGGCAGATATGAAAAGAATCACCGCCAAGCATATAGTTACCTTTCGTATACTCATTTATAATCTCCCAAATTATTTTAATCAATAGTTTAATTTTATTCTAATGCAACTGTTTTGTCAATATAAAATTTAACCGTTTGGTTTAACAATCTTTTTAATTTTTTGTTTTAATGTTAAATACGCAAGTTTTGCTTTTGACGTTTGCTTTGCTACATCTGCGTTTGCATGAGCATTTATCATTTCGGTAAATTTTTGTGCCATCAAGTAATACACACGTTTTTTATAATGGTTTACACTGTCGTTAAAATCATCATCGGACGTTATATATTCATTCACGTCAAACAACGTCACATTTTTGCAGCCGTCAAATTCTTTCCGTACCGCCGCATTATATTCCTTGTGGTCATTGTGCCTGTTCACCCAAGCCTCCAGCTTATTATCCTTGTACTCACGTTCGCAGCCAAGCAAAATAACAAGTTCCGTATCGGTTTTGATATGCTCATAGATAAACCGCAGATTTTCCGCCGTCTGCTTTGGTGTAAGTCTGCCCAAAAATTCATATTCTTCCGCAATCTTCTGCAAATCCTTTTTTTTAAAATCACAATTTGCGGTATAAACTTCTTTATTAATATACTTTTTCCACATAGCCTTGTCGGTAAGCGGATAAATATACTCACCAAACGCAAAAACAGCACCGTTGTTTTTATTTCGATACACGCCGAGATTAGCGTCAGTCAAAATACTTATAAAAATCATTCCGTACTTATTTTTATAAATGCTGTCCGAGTACATTTGGCTGTCGCATATCGGAAGTTTACAAATTTCGGCTGTTTCTTCGCCTGTAATCGAATAGGCATTTACAATTTGCGAAGTATGGTTCATACCCTCAATCGCAACACCGAGCGACTGTTTTTCGCGGCTCACATACGTGAACTCACAATCGAATATATCCTCATTTTTTATGAACGAAAATATTTGATTTAAGTCGCAAGGCCCTTTTATAAGCACCTTAAAACCGGTATTTTTTATGTCCTCAAATTCATTATCCGTCTTTACGTTATCTTGATTTATCCACGTTACAGTCGGCTCGTTTTTACCGATTTTAACCGACACGTCACCTACAACATCAAGTTCCGGACAACCGATTTTTTCATATGTATATTGCTCAATCCCCATACCAAGCGTACGGCACGAAAACAAAAAATGCACAAGTGCATTATCCTTTACGGCATAAAAGCCGACAATTCCGTATTCACCGTACTTGTCATACGCCGTTATATATTCACATTTCGCATTTTTATCTTCAAACAACGCTTTAAGTTCGTCTTTTGTTGAGCGCACTTTCGTAAAATTAAGCTGATTTGCACGAAATATAAGCTCATGCAATCTGTCAATGTGTTCCGCACAATCCGAATGAAAATCAACGTGGATATTGCTCTGTCGCAAAAATTCTTCATTTGAACCGATACTCTTTTTAATCTTATTTTTCTTTTCAAGCACCTTGTAACTTTCAAGACGTGATAATTTTTCGTCATTCTTATCAAGCATTGAAACCGCCGCATAAAGTTCACCGATTTTATCGGGCAGCATTGTCATAATATCGGGGCAGAAAAACTTTGCCTCCTCCAAATTCAGCTTATTATCGTCAATAAAAAGTACATTGCAAGGTCTTAAATTCATACTTTCGACAGTATCTTTAATCCTCTGACCTTTCGGCTCCCAATTAATCGAATTGAACACAAAATACTTATCCAAATCCCATTCTTTTAGCTTATCGATACACGGCTTTTCATCATTTTTGGAACAAATCGAATTGACAATTCCATTTTTTGAGGATAACAAAACAAGGTCGCAAGCCTGTTTAACAGGTGCGACCTTTTGTTCTGAAATAGTACCGCGCCAAAAGGTTTCGTCAAGGTCCCATATAATCAATTTGATTTTAGATGCGTCCATAACAAATTCCCCCTTGGGTTCATTTTAATTATTTCAATATAATATCTTCTCTTGAAGGACCGTTAGAAACAATCTTAATAGGCACTTCAAGTTCTTTTTCAACAAATTCGATGTACTTACGGCAATTTTCCGGTAAGTCCTCATATTTCTTGATACCTCTGATGTCAGATTTCCAACCCGGAAGAACTTTCAAAACAGGCTTTGCTCTTTCAAGCTTGTTTGTTGTAGGGAAATCTCTGATAACTTCACCGTCAACTTCATATCCCACACATACAGGAATTTCATCAAGATAACCAAGTACGTCAAGTACAGTAAATGCAACTTGAGTTGTACCCTGTACACGACAGCCGTAACGTGACGCAACACAGTCGAACCAACCCATACGTCTCGGTCTGCCTGTTGTAGCACCGAATTCACCGCCGTCACCGCCGCGTCTTCTAAGTTCATCTGCCTCTTCGCCAAATATTTCCGAAACAAATGCACCTGCACCAACTGCTGATGAATATGCTTTTACAACTGTAATTATGTCTGTAATTTCATACGGAGGAATACCTGCACCAACCGCACCGTAACCGGCAAGAGTAGATGAAGAAGTTGTCATCGGATAAATACCGAAATCAGGGTCTTTCAGTGAGCCAAGCTGACCTTCCAAAAGAATTTTCTTACCCTCTTTGATTGCGTTGTGCATAAATGCAACCGAATCAATCACATACGGCTTAATCATATCGGCATATTCCATAAGTGTATTGAAAAGCTCGCCTGCGTCCAATAGCGGTTTATGATAGATATGTTCAAGCATAAGATTTTTTACTTCGATTACGTTCTTAATCTTTTCCTTTAGTCTTTCAGGCTCGAAAAGTTCCCAAACCTGAAAACCGATTTTTGAAAATTTATCTGAGAAGAACGGTGCTATACCTGACTTTGTAGAACCGAACTGACGGTCTGAAAGTCTTTCTTCTTCGTATTGATCAAACAACTTGTGATAAGGCATAAGAACCTGTGTTCTTTCTGACACAACAATGTTCGGCTTCGGAACACCACGTTTTACGACCTCGTCAATTTCCTTTATAAGTTCAGGAATATCAAGTGCAACACCGTTTCCGATCATATTTGTTACATTCTGATTGAATGAACCTGACGGAAGAAGATGCAATGCAAATTTTCCGTATTCGTTTATAATAGTGTGACCTGCGTTTGCACCGCCCTGAAATCTGATTACGATGTCACTGTCAGCAGCAAGCATATCTGTAATCTTGCCCTTTCCTTCATCGCCCCAGTTTGCACCAACTATTGCTTTTACCATGTATTTGTCCTCCTATGCTAACCAAGCGTTTGCCTGATTTTTAATTTCATAACTTATTTTTCAATTACAAGCTCAATGCGTGTTGTTTTACCGGAAATTGTTGTTTTCGCCTCTTGAGCGCTCCATGTATAATCTGTGCCTTGGAATGCTCCGCCGAATCTGTCAACTTCACTGCCGTTTTCATCAAGGCACCTAAATTCAACCACAACCAAACCACGACCTTCAAGATATGTTTGAAGTGTGTATGTTATATCATAGTTGCCGTCCGAATTTTTTACCGCGTCAAGAATTTTAAATTCCTTCATATAACTTGCATACTGCTCATTATCGGCGTTATATTCGATTGTATTAACTGAATTGACAGGCGTTTCTGTCGGTGACGGTGTCGGCACGTCAGTATCTGTATTATTGTCAGAATTACTTTCAACAATAACAGTTTGACTTTCGCCGTCCCACTCTACCTTACAGCCAAAGCACTCCGAAACCGCACGAACAGGAACAAGCGCACGCCCGTCTATAATCATCGGCGGTACATCAAGTTCAATATCGTTTGATGTCGGCAAATTCGCCTTAACCGACTCCTTATGAATTGTCTTGTCACCCACACGCATACTGATATAAAACAAATCAGTATCCGAACGTCTTGCGTTGATAGTCTGAGTTTCCTCTTTCCACTCAACATCTGCACCCAATGCCTCGAATATCACACGCATAGGCACAAGTGTACGTTCGTCTATAATTTGTGGCTGAACGTCAAATTCAAGTGTTTTGCCGTCAAGTATCACTTTAACATCGTCAGACTCGGTCACGTTGAAGTTGGAGTATGCGAAGGTGGTGTAGCTGTC
>OGZT01001951.1_pt1 | contig 12791 bp, 6 predicted proteins | sample 1576891 | NCBI WGS metagenome assembly OGZT01 (sample SAMEA3541521, study PRJEB24748) | human gut metagenome | biome: human gut; feature: human-associated habitat; material: faeces | place: China | collected 2012 | reverse complement strand
TCAAGTGAACACGGAGGCGAAGTCCTTCAGGAGTTCGGCGGAGTTTTCGCGATCCCCCTCATTTTCGTCTCTTCCCGCTTTAGTTCCTGCCACCGAAGAAACAAGAAACCGATCGCGATCCCTCCCCTGCCAGGCTCCGCCTCTCCGCAAGTACTGGGGCGTAGCTCTTCAATAAAAAAACCGCCCCATCAGCCCAAGGCCAATGAAGCGGTCTCCAATTTACTTTTTGTCGTTCTTTTCTTTTTTCCCTTTTTTGAACCTGTCCATAAATTTCTTCTTCTTCGGTGCAACCGGAACCGCACCGCCGCGAATGCTCTTGATCTCGGTTATGTAGATACCGCTCACTACGACCTTAGCCTCCGTCTTGACTGGAAGAACATCGAATACCTTCGCATCTGCGATCAGCGTCATGACCTTCGGACCAATCTTGGCCTTTACGATCGGTACCTTCGCACGCCTCATGTACTTCGGCGTCTGCTCGTAAACGATCTTTGGAAGTCCGGCGTCCTTCAGCTTCATCTTTTTCTTGTCGATGACCAGCATGGATACGGTCTGTGCTGCCGCTTCCAGAGCCTGCTGCTGTTCAACCTGGCGTTTTTCCAGCTTTCTTCCGAGAAAATAGAGAACAGCCAGTACTACCACTAAGATGAGAAGAATCACCAGTAATACGTTTAAAAATGTGCTCACGGGGAATACCTCCAATAGTTCATTTTGTAAATAAAGTCTATCTGTAATAGTATAGCATTATATTATGGAAAGTGCAAGCAAAAAATGCTTGACACCTTGACAGGGCTATGATATTATGGAATGTGCACTATTGTGGCATCATGTGCCTTGAGGGACATTTATGCCCAAAAACAGAACCAATAGAAAGAAAACAGGGGTGAAACGTCAATGGAAAAAAGCAGAATGCGTCCGGTCCCAGCCGGTAAAAGCCTGAGAATGAGCTTCTCGAGACAGAAAGAAGTCCTTGAGATGCCTAACCTGATCGAGATTCAGAAGAATTCCTATCAGTGGTTCCTTGATGAGGGATTGAAGGAAGTCTTCGAAGATATCTCTCCGATCGCAGACTTTGCGGGTCACTTGAGTCTGGAATTTGTTGACTTTACATTATGTAAAGACGACATCAAGTATACCATAGAAGAATGCAAGGAAAGAGATGCAACTTACGCAGCTCCTTTAAAAGTCAAGGTAAGGCTTTGCAATAAAGATAAAGATGAGATTAATGAACATGAGATCTTCATGGGTGATCTTCCGCTTATGACAGATACCGGTTCCTTCGTCATTAACGGTGCCGAACGTGTTATTGTCAGCCAGTTAGTACGTTCCCCAGGTATATATTATGGTATCGGACATGACAAGGTAGGTAAGGAGCTCTATACCTGTACAGTAATTCCTAACCGAGGTGCGTGGCTGGAGTATGAGACAGACTCCAACGACATTTTCTACGTACGTGTAGACAGAACCAGAAAGGTTCCGGTTACCGTGCTGATCCGTGCCTTTGGTTTCGGAACGAATGCCGAGATATTAGAGCTGTTTGGCGAGGAACCAAAGCTTTTAGCCAGCTTCGGTAAGGATACGTCCGATAATTACCAGGATGGCTTATTAGAGTTATATAAGAAGATCCGCCCAGGTGAACCTTTATCTGTTGATAGTGCAGAAAGTTTATTAAACAGTATGTTCTTTGACCCGAGAAGATATGATCTTGCAAAGGTCGGAAGATATAAATTTAATAAGAAACTTCATTTCAAGAACCGTATCGTGGGCCACGTGCTTTCAGAGGATGTGGTGGATACCACAACCGGCGAGATTCTGGCGACTGCCGGCACGACTGTAGACAAGCAGCTTGCCGTAGATATCCAGAACGCAGCCGTACCTTACGTATGGGTGGAAGGCCTGGAGCGCAAGCAGAAAGTCTTATCCAACTTAATGGTAGATTTAGGCGCTTACGTATCCTTCGATCCGAAGGACGCAGGTGTTACGGAGTTAGTATTCTATCCGGTACTTGAAAAAATTCTGGAAGATGTTGGCACAGAAGACGAAGAAGTATTAAAGAGCGCGATTCACAGAAGTTTGGGCGAACTCATTCCGAAGCATGTCACAAAAGAAGATATTCTGGCATCCATCAACTACAACATGCATTTAGAGCAGCAGGTAGGTAATGCCGACGATATCGACCATTTAGGAAACCGTAGAATCCGTGCGGTCGGCGAGCTGCTGCAGAACCAGTACCGGATCGGTCTTTCCAGAATGGAACGTGTGGTTCGTGAGAGAATGACAACACAGGATATGGAGGGTATTACTCCCCAGTCCTTAATCAACATTAAACCGGTAACTGCGGCTGTAAAGGAATTCTTTGGAAGTTCCCAGCTGTCCCAGTTCATGGATCAGAACAACCCGCTGGCTGAGCTGACTCATAAGAGACGTTTATCCGCATTGGGACCTGGCGGTCTGTCAAGAGACCGTGCCGGATTCGAGGTTCGAGACGTACACTACACCCATTACGGACGTATGTGCCCGATCGAGACCCCTGAAGGTCCTAACATCGGTCTGATCAACTCCCTGGCTACGTATGCGAGGGTAAACCAGTATGGATTTGTGGAAGCGCCTTACCGTCTTGTAGACAAGAGCGAACCGGCCAATCCGATCGTTACCGACGAGGTCGTTTATCTGACTGCCGATGAAGAAGATAACTTCGTTGTCGCACAGGCGAACGAACCGCTGGATGAAGAAGGCCATTTTATTCATAAGAATATTTCCGGACGTTTCCGCGAGGAGACATCCGAATTCCAGAGAAAGAGCATCGATTTGATGGACGTTTCCCCGAAGATGGTATTCTCCGTGGCGACAGCCATGATTCCTTTCCTGGAGAACGATGATGCCAACCGTGCGCTGATGGGATCCAACATGCAGCGTCAGGCCGTGCCGCTGCTGACAACGGAAGCGCCTGTAGTTGGAACCGGTATGGAAGCCAAGGCAGCCGTTGACTCGGGTGTCTGCGTTGTGGCGAGAAATGCCGGTGTGGTAGAGCGTTCCGCTTCCAACGAGATCATCATTAAGAGAGATGCTGACGGCGGAAGAGACGTTTACCATCTGACCAAATTCAAGAGAAGCAACCAGAGCAACTGCTACAACCAGAAGCCGATTGTATATAAGAATAATCATGTGGAAAAGGGAGAGGTCATCGCTGACGGCCCGTCCACACAGAATGGTGAGATCGCTCTTGGCAAGAACCCGCTCATCGGATTCATGACCTGGGAGGGCTACAACTACGAGGATGCCGTTCTGCTCAGTGAAAGACTCGTTCAGGAGGATGTTTACACCTCCGTTCATATTGAGGAATACGAGGCGGAAGCCCGTGATACCAAGCTGGGACCGGAAGAGATCACCCGTGACGTTCCTGGTGTCGGTGAAGATGCGTTAAAGGATCTGGATGAGAGAGGTATCATCCGAATCGGTGCGGAAGTCCGTGCCGGAGATATCCTGGTCGGAAAGGTTACTCCAAAGGGAGAGACCGAGCTGACAGCCGAGGAGAGACTGCTTCGTGCAATCTTCGGTGAGAAGGCGAGAGAAGTCCGTGACACCTCCTTAAAGGTACCGCACGGCGCCTACGGTATTATCGTGGATGCCAAGGTATTTACCAGGGAGAATGGTGACGAGCTGTCCCCAGGCGTGAACCAGACAGTCCGTATCTACATCGCCCAGAAGAGAAAGATCTCTGTTGGTGATAAGATGGCCGGCCGTCATGGTAACAAGGGTGTTGTTTCCCGTGTACTTCCGGTTGAGGATATGCCGTTCCTGCCGAATGGCCGTCCGCTGGATATCGTTTTGAACCCTCTGGGCGTACCTTCCCGTATGAATATCGGGCAGGTTCTGGAGATTCACTTAAGTCTTGCGGCCAGAGCCCTTGGATTTAACATTGCAACACCTGTATTCGACGGCGCAAACGAGATCGATATCATGGATACCCTCGATGTTGCCAATGACTACGTCAACATGACCTGGGAAGAATTCCAGGATAAATATAATGACATTTTGAAACCCGATGTAATTGAGTATCTGGGTGATCATCTGGATCACAGAGAACTGTGGAAGGGTGTACCGCTCAGCCGTGACGGTAAAGTAAGACTCCGCGACGGACGTACCGGTGAGTATTTCGACAGTGCTGTTACGATCGGACACATGCATTATCTGAAGCTGCATCATCTGGTTGACGATAAGATTCATGCCCGTTCTACAGGACCATACTCCCTGGTTACACAGCAGCCTCTGGGTGGTAAAGCCCAGTTCGGCGGTCAGCGTTTCGGAGAGATGGAGGTTTGGGCTCTCGAGGCGTACGGCGCATCCTACACACTGCAGGAAATCATGACGGTGAAGTCGGATGATGTGGTAGGCCGTGTGAAGACGTATGAAGCGATTATCAAGGGCGAGAACATTCCTGAGCCGGGTATTCCGGAATCCTTCAAGGTACTGCTTAAAGAGCTTCAGTCACTGGCTCTCGATGTACGTGTACTGCGAGATGATAATACCGAGGTACAGATTGCAGAGGCAATGGATTACGAGGAGACAGATTTACGATCCATCATCGAAGGTGACAGAAAATTCAGGGAAGAGGAACCTCTTGCTGACTATGGTTTCCAGAAGCAGGAATTCCAGGATGATGAACTGGTTAGTATTGATGAAGAAGAGGATGCAGACGGTATCGACGATTCTTACGAGGATTTCGATGACGCCGAATTAGACGATTCAGACGAAGAATAGTTGTGTATGTTAGGAAGGAGAACCGCTCATGCCTGAGAATAATGAAACTTATCACCCAATGACGTTCGACGCTATCAAAATTGGGTTAGCGTCTCCGGAAAAGATTCTCGATTGGTCCCATGGCGAAGTTAAAAAGCCAGAGACGATCAATTACAGAACCTTAAAGCCGGAAAAAGACGGTCTTTTTTGCGAGAGAATCTTCGGACCGAGCAAGGACTGGGAGTGTCATTGCGGTAAATACAAAAAGATCAGATACAAAGGCGTTATCTGTGACCGATGCGGTGTCGAAGTCACGAAGGCCAGCGTTCGTAGAGAGCGTATGGGCCATATTGCGCTTGCAGCTCCGGTTTCCCATATCTGGTATTTTAAGGGAATCCCGAGCCGTATGGGCCTGATTCTCGATATCTCACCGAGAACCCTTGAGAAAGTACTGTACTTCGCATCCTATATCGTACTGGATGCGGCGGATACAGGACTTCAGTATAAGCAGGTGTTATCTGAGAAGGAATACCGCGAAGAGGTTGACAAATACGGTTACGGCGCATTCCGCGTAGGAATGGGTGCAGAAGCAATCCTGGAACTCTTACAGGCGATCGATTTAGAGAAAGATTCCGAAGAGTTAAGAAAGGGACTGAAGGATGCCACCGGCCAGAAGCGTGCCAGAATCATCAAGAGACTGGAAGTTGTAGAGGCATTCCGTAACTCCGGCAACAAACCGGAATGGATGATCATGACTGCGATCCCGGTTATCCCTCCGGATATCCGGCCGATGGTACAGCTGGATGGCGGACGTTTTGCCACCTCCGATTTAAATGATTTATACAGAAGAATTATCAATAGAAATAACCGTCTGGCCCGTCTTTTAGAGCTGGGCGCGCCGGATATTATTGTCCGCAACGAGAAGCGTATGCTGCAGGAAGCCGTTGACGCCCTGATCGATAACGGCCGAAGAGGCAGACCTGTTACCGGACCTGGTAACCGTGCTCTTAAATCTCTTTCTGATATGTTAAAGGGTAAGCAGGGACGTTTCCGTCAGAACCTGTTAGGAAAGCGTGTTGACTATTCCGGACGTTCTGTTATCGTCGTAGGACCGGAGCTGAAGATTTACCAGTGCGGCCTTCCGAAAGAGATGGCGATCGAGTTATTTAAGCCGTTTGTTATGAAGGAGCTGGTTGCCAACGGCACCGCTCACAATATTAAGAATGCCAAGAAGATGGTGGAGAGACTTCAGACCGAGGTTTGGGATGTACTGGAGGACGTAATCAAGGAGCATCCGGTTATGTTAAACCGTGCGCCTACACTGCACAGACTTGGTATCCAGGCATTCGAGCCGATTCTGGTGGAAGGTAAGGCGATCAAGCTGCATCCGCTGGTTTGTACCGCGTTCAACGCGGACTTCGATGGTGACCAGATGGCCGTTCATCTGCCTCTGTCCGTAGAAGCACAGGCGGAGTGCCGGTTCTTACTCCTCTCACCGAACAACTTACTGAAACCTTCCGACGGTGGCCCTGTGGCCGTTCCGTCTCAGGATATGGTCCTCGGAATCTATTACCTGACCCAGGAAAGACCTGGCGCCAAGGGCGAGGGCATGGTATTCCATAATGTAAACGAAGCGATTCTTGCCTATGAGAACGGAGCCGTAACCTTACACTCCAGAATCAAGGCGAGAGTGACAAAGAAAATGCCGGATGGCACCATGAAGACCGGTTCTGTAGAATCCACGGTGGGCCGTTTCATTTTCAATGAGATCGTTCCTCAGGACCTGGGCTTCGTAGACAGAAGCATTCCGGGCAACGAGCTTCTGATGGAGGTGGATTTCCACGTCGGCAAGAAGCAGTTAAAGCAGATTCTGGAAAAGGTTATCAACGTTCACGGTGCAGTTCAGACCGCTGAGACGTTAGACGATATCAAGGCAATCGGTTATAAGTATTCGACGAGAGCGGCCATGACCGTATCCATTTCCGATATGACCGTGCCGGAGAGCAAACCGAAGCTGATTGCGGACGCTCAGGTGACCGTTGACCAGATTGCCAAGAACTTCAGACGTGGTCTGATCACGGAGGAAGAGCGTTATAAAGAAGTTATCGATACCTGGAAAGAGACGGATGATCAGCTGACTCACGATCTGCTTACCGGCCTTGACAAGTATAACAACATCTACATGATGGCGGACTCCGGAGCCCGAGGTTCTGATAAACAGATCAAACAGCTGGCTGGTATGCGTGGACTTATGGCCGATACAACCGGTCATACCATCGAACTTCCTATTAAGTCCAACTTCCGTGAAGGTCTGGACGTACTGGAGTACTTCATCTCCGCTCACGGTGCCCGTAAAGGACTTTCCGATACGGCTCTGCGAACAGCCGACTCCGGTTATCTGACGAGACGACTTGTAGACGTTTCCCAGGATATGATTATCCGCGAGGTAGACTGCTGCGAAGGAAAGACAATTCCTGCCATGGAGATCAAGGCTTTCATGGATGGCCAGGAGACGATCGAGGGTCTCGAGGAGAGACTGACAGGCAGATATATCGCTGAGACCATTACCGATCCGGATACCGGAGAAGTAATTGTGAAGGCAAACCATATGTGTACACCGAAGCGTGCGGCTGCGGTTATGAAGACATTACAGAAGATGGGACGCGATTCCGTCAAGATCCGTACCGTCCTTACCTGCAAATCCCATCTGGGTGTCTGCGCGAAATGCTACGGTGCCAACATGGCTACCGGACAGCCGGTACAGGTTGGTGAGGCAGTCGGTATTATTGCCGCTCAGTCCATCGGTGAGCCTGGTACACAGCTGACCATGCGTACGTTCCATACCGGCGGTGTTGCCGGCGGCGATATCACACAGGGTCTTCCCCGTGTCGAGGAGCTTTTTGAGGCGCGTAAGCCAAAGGGACTTGCGATCATCGCGGAGTTCGGCGGCGTAGCCACGATCAAGGATACGAAGAAGAAACGTGAGATCATCATTACAGATAATGAGACCGGCAACTCCAAGACGTATTTAATTCCTTACGGATCCAGAATCAAGATCCAGGATGGCGTTTATTTAGAGGCCGGCGACGAGCTGACAGAAGGTAGTATCAACCCGCATGATATCTTAAAGATCAAGGGTGTCCGCGCGGTACAGGATTACATGATCCAGGAAGTTCAGCGTGTTTACCGTCTGCAGGGTGTTGAGATCAATGATAAGCACGTTGAGATGATCGTCAGACAGATGCTTAAGAAGATCAAGATCGAGGAGAGCGGAGACAGCGATGTGCTTCCGGGTACCTCCATGGACGTTCTTGATTACAACGATATGAACGAGGCACTTCTTGCAGAAGGCAAGGAGCCGGCGGATGGAAAGCAGGTTATGCTGGGTATCACCAAGGCATCTCTGGCTACAGACTCCTTCTTATCAGCGGCTTCCTTCCAGGAGACCACCAAGGTTCTGACCGAGGCGGCGATCAACGGCAAGGTAGACCACTTAATCGGCTTAAAGGAGAACGTAATTATCGGTAAACCAATTCCGGCAGGTACTGGAATGAAGCGTTACCGTACCGTTAAGCTGAGCACGGACGGGGAAGAGATGAATGAAGATGAGATCATCCTTGGCGACGATCTTGCGATTCCCGTTACAGAAGAGTATTTAGAGGCTGAGGAAGTTCTGGACATCGATGATATTGATGAAGAGGACGTATAAAGCCGTCTGAGAATAATATAAGTCCCGGCGGACGGAGCCGGTTGGGCGTATGCTCAGCCGTCCGGCCCGCCGGGATTCTTATTTCTGCGGTCCACGAACCAGGCGGAGCCTTCCGGCACATAGAAGAATGATTCGGAGGGGTGGAATAAACAGAACAGGCAGAATTGATGAATCAACTGCATTCACAGGAGGTGGAGTTCATGGCAGATCTTATGATCGGAATCATTCTGATAGCAGCGGTCGGCGCGGTGATCTGGAAGAAAAGGCGGGATAAAAAAATGGGGAAATCCGGCTGCGGAGGATGCTGCGGCAGCTGCGGGCTGAACTGCCATCAGAGAAAAGACGATGGGAATGAGGAGACGGGGAACAGTAACTGACTGCCATATCCATATAAGAATGACAAAACAGAGATTGCGTCTTTCCAGAAAATATGATATCCTTATAATACGGTTTAAGAAACAGCGGTTCCGCTGACTTGCCAGGTCCGGTCATTTCGACAGAAGTTCCAGAATAAACCTGTACTATGATAACTGTATATCGATGGACTTTGCCTGTTTTTCATGTTATGATAAAAGACGAAAACTTGCCTGTCAATTAGTGAAAGGGGAGGGATAGAATGGCAGATCAGGAAACATTAGATGCGATTGCCGTCATGCTTGACGGACTGGAGACGCGGCTGTACCAGAAGCTGGACGAAAAGTTAGAAGAAAAGCTAGAAGAAAAGTTAGAATTGAAATTAAAGCCGATCCGTACTGACATACTGACTTTATATGGAGAGGTACATGGTCTGAAGAACGAGATGGCCGATGTGCGTGATGATATCTGTGAACTTCGGAAGGATATGGATATTGTAAAGAAGCAGACTGTATACAATTACGATAAGATTATCGACAATTACGCCGCCATCCGGGAATTGCAGACTGTAGTGGAAGGAAAGATGGATAAACCGAGACTCGTTCAATAGGACGAATGGTATAAATTGAGAAAAAAGGCAAAGTCCGGGCCGGCCGGAGCTGCCTTTTTTCGTTTTTTAGAATGTTTTAAAGAATTTCCTTGACAGAAAAATGCAAAGTGTATATAATAATTAGGCGTGCATAAACGCGTCATGTTTTTGTGCACGTAATCAGGCTGAAAGAAATACAGCAACCACAGACAATATCACAGGAGGTGAAAAGAATGCCAACATTTAACCAGTTAGTTAGAAAGGGAAGACAGACATCCGTAAAGAAATCCACAGCTCCGGCTCTGCAGAAGGGTTACAACTCTTTACAGAAGAGAGCTACAGATGTTTCCGCTCCTCAGAAGAGAGGTGTCTGCACAGCAGTTAAGACTGCTACACCTAAGAAGCCTAACTCAGCGCTCAGAAAGATCGCCAGAGTACGTCTGTCTAACGGGATCGAAGTAACAAGCTACATTCCAGGTGAGGGTCACAACTTACAGGAGCATAGCGTTGTTTTAATCCGTGGCGGAAGAGTAAAAGACTTACCAGGTACCAGATATCATATCGTTAGAGGTACACTGGATACCGCAGGCGTAGCCAACAGAAAGCAGGCTCGTTCCAAATACGGTGCTAAGAGACCAAAAGACAAAAAATAATAATTAGAACCACATGATTGAATTTCTAGTGCCGGATTGATGATATTGAACCTGTAGGTTGCAGGATTATATATAAGAGAACCGAGCGCGAACGCAACTTCAATGTTTGTGAGTACCTAAGATCTAATGAAAAGCTGTGGAACCTGCATCATGCAGGCTCGGGCGGCGATATTAAGGAGGGAAGTAACGTGCCACGTAAAGGACATACTCAGAAGAGAGACGTATTAGCAGACCCGCTTTACAATAACAAGGTTGTTACCAAGTTAATCAACAACATCATGTTAGATGGTAAAAAGGGCGTTGCTCAGAAGATTGTATACGGCGCATTCGGCCGAGTAGAAGAAAAGATGGGCAAACCGGCTGTCGAAGTATTCGAAGAAGCGATGAACAACATCATGCCTGTACTGGAAGTAAAGGCAAAACGTATCGGTGGTGCTACCTATCAGGTGCCGATCGAAGTTAAGGCTGAGAGAAGACAGGCATTAGCACTCAGATGGATCACTCTGTACTCCCGTAAGAGAGGCGAGAAGACCCAGGAAGAAAGACTTGCTAATGAGATTATGGATGCTGCCAACAACACTGGTGCTTCTGTAAAGAAGAAAGAAGACATGCACAAGATGGCAGAGGCAAACAAGGCATTTGCTCATTACAGATTCTAATAGGAGGAAAAAGCTTTGGCTGGAAGAGAATATCCATTGGAAAGAACCAGAAATATTGGTATTATGGCCCATATCGATGCTGGTAAAACAACATTGACAGAGCGTATCCTCTATTATACTGGTGTAAACTATAAAATCGGTGATACTCATGAAGGTACTGCTACCATGGACTGGATGGAGCAGGAGCAGGAAAGAGGAATCACAATCACTTCAGCTGCTACAACCTGCCACTGGACCCAGCAGGAACACTGCAAGGTAAAGCCGGGTGCCCAGGAACACCGTATCAATATTATTGATACTCCAGGCCACGTTGACTTTACAGTAGAGGTTGAGCGTTCCCTTCGTGTACTGGATGGCGCCGTAGGCGTGTTCTGTGCAAAGGGTGGAGTTGAGCCGCAGTCTGAGAACGTATGGCGTCAGGCGGATACCTACAATGTACCGCGTATGGCATTCATCAACAAGATGGATATCATGGGTGCGAACTTCTACGGTGCCGTTGATCAGATCAGAACCAGACTTGGCAAAAACGCAATCTGTCTTCAGCTGCCAATCGGCGCAGAAGATGAATTTAAAGGTATTATCGATCTGTTCGAGATGCAGGCTTATATCTACAATGACGAGAAGGGTGAGGATATTTCCATCGTTGAGATCCCTGAGGATATGCAAGTCGATGCCGAGCTTTACCACACCGAATTAGTAGAGAAAATCTGCGAACTTGATGATGATCTGATGATGCAGTATTTAGAGGGAGAAGAGCCTTCTGTAGAGGAACTGAAGAAAGCACTGAGAAAAGCAACATGTGAATGTACTGCGATTCCGGTATGCTGCGGTACTGCTTACAGAAACAAAGGCGTTCAGAAACTTCTTGATGCAGTTGTAGAATATATGCCTTCACCGATCGATATCCCATCTATTAAAGGTGTCGATATGGATGGCAACGAAGTTGAGAGACATTCCTCCGACGACGAGCCATTCTCAGCGCTGGCATTTAAGATTATGACAGACCCATTCGTGGGTAAGTTAGCATTCTTCCGTGTATACTCCGGAAGCATGAACTCCGGTTCTTACGTTCTCAATGCTACAAAAGGCAAAAAAGAGCGTGTTGGACGTATCCTTCAGATGCATGCCAACAAGAGACAGGAGTTAGATAAGGTTTATGCAGGAGATATTGCTGCTGCTGTAGGTTTCAAGACCACAACAACTGGCGATACTATCTGTGACGACCAGCATCCGGTAATCCTGGAATCCATGGAGTTCCCGGAGCCTGTTATCGATATCGCGATCGAGCCGAAGACCAAAGCTGGTCAGGGCAAGATGGGCGAGGCGCTTGCAAAGCTTGCAGAAGAAGATCCGACCTTCAGAGCGAAGACAAACCAGGAGACCGGTCAGGTTATTATTTCCGGTATGGGCGAGCTTCATCTGGAGATCATCGTAGACCGTCTGCTGCGTGAGTTCAACGTAGAAGCCAACGTAGGAGCTCCTCAGGTTGCTTACAAGGAGACATTTACAAAGGCTGTTGACGTAGACAGCAAGTATGCGAAGCAGTCCGGTGGACGTGGACAGTACGGACACTGTAAGGTTCACTTTGAGCCGATGGATGCCAACGCAGAAGAACTGTTTAAGTTTGACTCCTCCGTTGTCGGTGGTGCTATTCCGAAGGAATATATCCCGGCAGTCGGTGAAGGTATTGAGGAAGCTTCCAAGTGTGGTATTCTTGGCGGATTCCCGGTACTGGGTGTTCATGCGACTGTATATGACGGTTCCTACCATGAGGTAGACTCCAGTGAAATGGCATTCCACATCGCCGGTTCCATGGCGTTCAAGGATGCGATGCACAAAGCAGGAGCTATCTTACTTGAGCCGATCATGAAGGTTGAAGTAACCATGCCGGAAGACTACATGGGTGATGTTATCGGTGATATCAACTCCCGTCGTGGCCGTATCGAAGGTATGGACGATTTAGGCGGCGGTAAGATTGTTCGCGCATTCGTTCCGCTGGCAGAGATGTTTGGATACTCCACAGATTTACGTTCCAAAACACAGGGACGTGGTAACTACTCGATGTTCTTCGAGAAATACGAGCCAGT
>OGZT01001934.1_pt1 | contig 12863 bp, 12 predicted proteins | sample 1576891 | NCBI WGS metagenome assembly OGZT01 (sample SAMEA3541521, study PRJEB24748) | human gut metagenome | biome: human gut; feature: human-associated habitat; material: faeces | place: China | collected 2012 | reverse complement strand
AGAATTAAGATGGTGATGGAACATGTCTTTTTCAACTAAATTGAAGAAGAACCATTCTTACTATGCTAAAGTGTACACTTATGCAAAGCAAGCCCAAAGGGTTAAAAAAACACATTAACAATATTAACAAACCGGCTATTTGTCAGACGAACCTGTTTTATTCTCCCTCGCTCAAAAATAAGTTATTATCAGATATTTAGCAGATGAATAAATTGGTCAATATCCTCTTCTGTTGTATCAAATGAGGTGACAAGGCGAATTTCATTATTCTCTTCATTCCAAAAATAGAAGAAATAGGATTGAAGCATCTTGTCTATTACCGGACGAGGCATCGTCAAAAACAATTGATTGCTCTGCATCTTTTGAGTAAAACAAACACCCGGAAAATCTTTCAAAGCTTCATAAAGTCTACGAGCCATGGCATTGGCATGAGAAGCGTTCTTCAGCCAAAGTTCATTCGTCAGATAAGCGGTAAACTGGCAAGAGAGATAACGCATTTTTGAAGCTAATTGTGCCGACTGTTTCCGTACAAATCTTGCTTCTGCTTTTAATGTATCATCAAAGATAACGACACACTCTCCCATCATCAAACCGTTTTTGGTTCCACCGAAACTAAGAACATCAATGCCACAATCTACCGTCAATGCTTTCAGAGAGAGATTGAGGGCAGCACAAGCATTTGCAATACGTGCACCATCCATATGAACGCGCATTCCATACTGATGTGCCAGTGGGGTAATAGCTTTTAATTCTTCAGGTGTGTAAACAGTACCCAGTTCGGTACACTGAGAGAGATAAACAGCACCTGGCTGTGAGTGGTGCTGATCTCCAAAACCGTGAAGATAAGGAAGAATAAGTTCAGGGCTAAGTTTGCCATCCGGTGTAGCTACCGGGCGAATCTGACAACCGGTCATCTTTACCGGAGCACCACATTCATCCACATATATATGGGCTGTTTCAGCACAAAGAATTGAATGGTAAGACTTTGTCATCAGTTGCAAAGCAACCACATTACTTCCCGTACCATTGAATACAAACAGAGGTTCACAATCGGCAGTAAAGGTTTCTTTAATTTTCCGGACCGCTTCTTCTGTCCATGGATCATCACCATAACCCAGTGCATGATTCCGGTTAGCCTGCATCAATGCTTCCATCACAGCAGGATGCACACCGGAATTATTATCAGAGGCAAAACTTCTCATAGTCTTTTTGAATAAAATTTTCTGCAAAGGAATAAAATTATTCTCAGAAAAAGGATGCCTCTAAATAAAGATTTATAAAGAAAGAGCTACTTTTATCCCGATTGAAAAAAGTAGCTCTCCTTTATTATCCTAAAAACAACTCACACTCAATGTGTAAATGAAACCGGTAATTTCAACTCTTCACCTTTTTGTCCTATAATAAAACCTTTATTGTTCCACACACGGAGATACCCTCCGATATTATTATTAATAAACAACAGACGGAATGCATGTTTTCCTTGCTGCAAAGCAAGGGAAGTCCGGCTATGAGAATGACGTATCAGCTTACCATCATTGCTCAATACAACTTTCCCGTCTACCTGAAGTTCATCCATTTCGGTTGACAAATAATAGACTCCATCACAGGGAACCTCAAAATATCCAGAATAACAAAATGCCCCTTTATCTTCCAAAACCGGTTTTAATTCGAAATCCGTTACTGCCTTAGACTCTTTCCATACAGCATTTTCTGTATCCTTTACATAATAAAAATCTCCATCGGCATGCGCCAACTGTATGCCGGGTTTCGTATCATCTTTGTATGCCGGAAGTAAATTTTCTTTCACAACTTCAATCACCCGGGTTCTGCTCATCTTGCCCGAAGGCAAAAAAGTAGCAATACGTATCACTTGATTATCACTGACAATAATAGGGTCATTGTAAACTGTCGAGTGTATCGTTGGTTCACTTCCATCCAGCGTATAGACCATTGGCAGATTACGACTGTTCGAAAAGCTCAGTGTATCTGTTCCGACAATAGCAACACGATCTGCCATCGGACCTTCCGGCAGTGGAATATGATAATTGATGTGATGTTCATCCAGACGTACCAACTGGTTATTCAACCTGCGTTCAAAGGAGGCATAATCCTTCTTCTCCAAAGGAGTCCAGGTCAGTTCGGCTACTGCCAGTATTCTGGGATAAAGCAGGTATTCGGTATAATCCGGAGTAGTGGCATATTCCGTCCACATATTACCCTGGGCACCCAGAACATGGGAACGTAAATCTGTCGGTATTTTCTCCGAAGCAGGATTATAGTTATATGTTTTGCTCAGTAGTGTTGTAAAATTAATCGCAATAGGTTCTACCTCAATATTACCCTGCCCAAAATCAAGATACAACCATTTGGCAGGAGTCATGATGACATCATGTCCCATAGAGGCGGCTTCTATTCCCCCCTCTTCTCCACGCCATGACATCACTGTAGCCGTAGGAGCCAAACCTCCTTCAAGTATCTCGTCCCAGCCTATCATACTCTTTCCGTGTTCAAGAAGTACTTTCTCAATACGATGTACAAAATAACTTTGCAGTCCATGTGCATCTTTCAACTTCTCATCCCGTATGCGTTTCTGACATTTCGGACAAGCATTCCATTTCTTTTTCGGACATTCATCTCCTCCGATATGGAAGTATTTTCCCGGAAACAATGGGATCACCTCTTCCAATACATCTTCAAGAAACTTAAAAGTCTGCTCATTGCCCGCACAATACACATTTTCCTCTACTCCCCATTTGTTTCTAAGCTGAAAAGGACCTCCGGTACAAGACAACTCCGGATAAGCAGTCAAAGCAGCCAAGGCATGCCCCGGTAACTCTACTTCCGGGATAACAGTAATAAACCGTTCGGCAGCATAAGCCACTACCTCTCTTATTTGTTCCTGTGTATAGTAACCTTGATGAATGGTACCATCGGCATTGTGACGGATAGAACCTATTTCAGTCAGTTTCGGATATTTCTTTATTTCAATCGTCCACAAATGATCATTCGTAAGGTGCCAATGGAAACGATTTATCTTAAACATTGCCATCACGTCCAATTGTTTTTTCACAAAATCCACATCATGAAAGTGCCGACTAACATCAAGCATCATTCCCCGATAAGGATAAGCCGGTTCATCCTCTATTACAACACAAGGAAGTGTCCATGCAACATCTTTCACCGGTTCTTCACTTTCAATCTCTGCAGGCAGAAGTTGCATTACTGTCTGCATAGCATAGAAGATACCGTGTGCAGACTTTGCCTGAACAGAGATTTCACGGGAAGTAACAATGAGCTTATATCCCTCGTCCTTCATACTTAAAGCTGGATTCAGAGTCAATCGGATACAGTTATCTTTTGCTTCTTTCACAATATCAGGACGATGTCCGGTAGAGTGTTGTATCTTTTCCGCAAAATAGCCGGCAACCGTTTTTAGACTATCATTATCAGTAACAAAAGCAGTTTGAGATGTTAATGTAAATTCACCGGTTTGTTGCTCTATCATTTTAGGCTCGGGCACAATATGAAGCCCTTCATTGTAAGATTTCACTTCATTTTTGTTCTCACAGGAGAATAATGCCACCAAGACAAAGAGTATCAGATAAAAAGATTTAATTCGCATATATTCTAAGTTTTATTGATAATAACAATTCATTTAATTTTCTCCATAATTGATACGGACATTGATAATTCCTAAATTGTCTACAGGAACTTCCAAAGATTGGTATCCTTTTTTCCTAAAAACCAAAATCTCATGGTTTCCCGCATCAATCCGATACTGCCCTTTATCATCACTCTGCCCCAATAGTTTTCCTGAACTCCCGGCATAGATATTCACACCAGCAATCAGAGTAGCCTGTACATCACGCACTTCACCATGAATAGAAATATTCTTGCTACTTTTAGCTACTTTCATACCTTCAGCAGAAGCCGAACGTTCAAAATCACCTACTATCACCGTCTTGCTTTGAAGGATGTTGTCAGAAGCAGTTCCTACCTGCAATTCGAACTCACCGGGTTCAACTATCCTCCTGTTTCCGGCATCAACAATATACAAATCTTTCACGGCAACTTTCAACCGGACAGTCCGGGTACTTCCAGCCTCAACCAATACCTTTTCAAAATCACGAAGCTGCTTAACAGGAGTGACCACCGTACTCACTTTATCACGTACATACAATTGAACCACTTCCTTTCCATCCCTCTTCCCTGTATTTTTTATATCTACTTTTACATATATCGTGTCAGTAGGATCATAGTGTTCCTTATCCGTTTCCATAGACTTGTATACAAAGGATGTATAAGTAAGCCCATGCCCAAAGGCCCACAAAGGATCGGGACTGGAGAAAACATAATCTCTCCCCGGAGTTTCATAACTTCCGGGATTTTTATAAAAACCTTTGTCAGAAGGAAGATAGTCATAATAAACAGGCAAATGTCCCGTACTCTGGGGGAAAGAAAAAGTAAGCCTGCCCGAAGGAGAAATTTTGCCAAAAAGGATATCAGCAATCGAATTTCCGGCTTGTTCTCCTGCATACCATTGTGTCAAAATGGCCGGTATATGTTTCTTTTCCCAGGAAATAGTAAAAGGTTTACCGGTTACTAAGACCAACACTACAGGTGTTCCGGTTTCATACACCTCTTTTATCAACTGGCTCTGTGCGCCGGTTAGGTTCAAGTCATTCAAGTCAAATCCCTCTCCGCAAGTGGAGCTTTTATAATCACGAGCCAAATACCCCCCTTATTACAGTTTGTGGCAGAAGAATGATTGAGGATTAGTGAGCGATTTTGCTGTATATTAGTGTGTTATGAGAGAATTGGAGCAAAAACAAAATGTACCGTTCCTTCCGTGTTCCTTCCGTATTCCTTCCTTGTTGCTTCTGTTTCTGGTAAAGGATATAGGAGGAAAAGTGGAACGCCAAATAAAATAGTAGAAGCAACAGAAGATCTTATAGGCTAGAGTGGAAGTAACAGAGACGGTATATTTGAACTTGTGCTGTTTCTGTTGATACCTGTGTAAGAGCTAAAAAGAAATGGCTAAAACAGCCTTTATTCCTGCTTTGAACGAATAATCCCACTTTGCTTGATGATAGCTCTCTTAGTTTGATATACTGATATTTCCTTCCATTTAGCATTCCTTAGTGTGTTGTATTTCACTCCTATCTGCTCTGGAGTAAAAACTGTATAGATGGCAGCTATCGAACCAAAATAACGGTCTATTTTCTCGAAAATTAAATGTACATGAATAATCTTTTCCATATTGCTAAAATGCATAATTTGTTATACGAATATAGTGTATATAATGAATATATGCAAGTATTTGAAATAAAAAAGAACGGAATCATAATCATAACACAACACCTCTAAAGTTAGACCTTTAATTTCTTAATTTTCTGTTAAATTTGATGTTGGGGGTACAATTGGATATACACTTGGATATACAATGAAAATTTTTAAAAGCATATTTTTGATAGTTTGGATATACAAATCATAGTATTTATATGACTGTGATAGTCCTAAGGTTTATAAAAAGTGCGTTTTGTTCTATATTTGTAACATTCATATATACATAAGGAAAAATAGGCATCAAATAATCAGCGAGATAACTATTTTATTATCAGTAATTTAAATCTTATTTTATCAATGTTATTATCAAAAAAGACATATATAGAAACTAATAGTCATCATAGATAAGTACATGAAGAGATTAGAATACTCAATGTTTATAAAGCAAATTTATACTTTGAGTGTACAAACGAGCCGTTAATTGCAATATTCATTTTTTAGTAGCATCATCTATTTCATCAAAATAAGCATCATCTACAGAAAATAGCCTATCATGCAAATCATTAAAATCACTAACTTTATTACATATTTCAGAAATGACATCTTTATAAGAAAATAAAATATCAAACAACTCTACTTCGATTTTATAGTCTTTTTTGAATACTTGTAATAATTCTTCATAGCTGATTTTGTTGTCTATAAAGCTATCATAAGTATCCATGAATTTTGTAACTATAGAATAATGTTTTAACCAAGTATTTATTAAATCTATATTTCCTTCAATACTTTGATAGTTTTCATAGACATATTCATTTTTTGTATGCTGAACTAATCTATTTAGGAGTGTTATAGAGCCATTACTGCTTATGATAGCTCTAATTGTTCGTTCATCTTTAGCAATATCTTTAAATGTCTCTTTTTCTTCCATAGATAAATCATCTACAGGAATAACTTCTGAACTGACACCATTCTTATCAATACCATTAATCAACCAAGTTAAATCTAAATCATCACATTTTGAGAATATAATATCATAATCAATACTGTTTCTAGCATACCAATTAGATATAGTATTAGGTTTTACACCTAAAAAGCGTGCTAATTCTGCATTGTTTTTCAACCTATAGGCTTCCTTTATTCGATCCAAGATACTACTTTTTGTTTTTTTTACACTCATGATGTGAATATATTCTTTATTTTATTTGTATTATTCACGTAATGTGAATATATTTGCAGCGATAATACAAATGATTCACAAATATATGATATAAATATGATGTTATCAAGTAATGAAAGAGAGAAAATAAAAAAAGAGATTCCTTGGGGTATGCAAAGTAAAATAGCAAAGGAACTAGGTATCTCTAGACAAGTCGTATCTAATGTTCTATCAGGTATAGCGAAAAGTGAGAGAGTTGATGATGCTATTATAAGAAATTACATAGCATACAGAAAGAAAATCCGTCGTATTAGTAAAATGATAAATAGTGAACAGTAAAAGACTATCATTTACATCTCTATAATTCTTTTTAATTATAATACAGGAATTACTACTCTCAAAATGTGAATACCATAAAAGCCTATTATTGAATTTGAGTGATTATAATTAGTCATCTGTTAAAACTTTGAGTTGATTCTAAGAAAACGATAATAAAAATATTATGCGAGTTATGAACTTTAAATTTTAGGGAGTTTTCAAAAGTAGCTACATCTCCGGAGCAGTGCCGGAGCTTGCGCAAAATGATATAAATATAATAACGATATGCCCCAGTATAAAGACAATATATTAGTAGTCACAAAAGATGAACTTTTATCGGCCAGAGATGAGAACGGAAATCCGTTCTTTAATAACTGGATACATCTCAGCACTACTTTGTATCGTTATAAAAACAAGACTTACGGCATTAAACGTATTGGCCGTGGCGGTGGTAAAGGCAACCCCGTTTATATATCTTTCGACTCTTTAAGTAGCGAAATGCAGGATGCCATCGGTGATCCACGCAAAAGGGAACACATATTGATGCAATTCTTTGAAATAGATAATGACGCAATAGAATTTTTCAACCGCTTTCGTACCAAAAACGGCTCACTGGAAGATGAAAAGAAACGTGAATATGTAACAAACGCCTCTCTTCTAACCGCAGGAGTCCGGCTGATAGAAGCACGTCTGATAGAATGGAACAGCAAGGGAAAAACATCCGTGCGTAACCTTTATCCTACGGTATGTAATGACTTGCTTTCATTCAAGCCCATTCTTAAAAAACGCTTCCAGCGTGACTTCTCACTACCTGAAAACCCAAAACGGCTAATAGAAAAACTACGTCAGTACCAATCACTTGAAGGTGATAAGCGATATGAGTACCTTGTCAATGGACAATATGGCAACAAAAATGCCACAATAAAAACAGAACGCCAGAAGTCCCTGTTGGAAAGCATGTTCATGAGCCAGAAACATAAGCCTACACCCACGGAAGTAGCCAAACAGTATGACGCATTTTTAAGCGGCTATGTAGAAGTAATCAGTTGCAACACAGGTGAAGTATATGATCCGAAAGAATTTGGAAAGTTGGGTCTGAGTACTATTACCAGCTATCTGGCAGAGTGGCAAAGTAAAATTGCCACCTATAACAAACGTGCCGGAAACCGCCAACAGTTTATTAGCAGTTTTATCCCTTATGCCTCCATGCTTCAACCGGAATATGCCGGAAGCATTATTTCAGTAGATGACCGTAATCCACCGTTCTGGTACGCAAAAGGAAAGCGTATGTGGTTTTATTGCGCTTACGACATTGGTTCAGGCGCGTTTACCACATGGGTGTACGGCAAATCTAAAGAAGGTATCATTTCTGATTTTTACCGCCAAATGGTGCGTAATTATGCAGAATGGGGCATGTGTCTTCCTGCAGAAATAGAATGTGAGAGTTCTTTAAACAGTACATTCCGTGAAACCTTGTTAAGCGAAGGGGCTATGTTCCGGTATGTACGAATGGAGGCGAACAAAGCACGCGGCAAGTACATAGAACGTGTTTGGGAGATGCAACGCTACGGAAAAGAAAAAGAACGCGAAGGTTGGCTGGCACGTCCCAATTCACTCAGGGAAAGTAACCAGAAATCGGATGAAGATATACCTATCATCCCTTACGAAGAGATTGCCAATAACTGTCTGGAAGATATTGTAAACTGGAATAACTCTGCCCATCCCAATAAAGACAAATATCCGGGAAAAACACGGTGGGAGGTATTCCTTGAAAATCAACACCCCGATCTAAAACCCATTAACTGGAATATGATATTACCCTACATCGGGTATAAAACGGAAACCAGTTGCAAAGCCGGAACAATCAAGCTGCAACGAAAAGAATTTTTCCTTGGAATAAATGGGAAAATATCTACCGGAGAAGAACTGATAGGCTTGATGGAGATGGTGGAAGGTAAGGAATTGGATGTGTATTGGCTGAATGGTAATAACGGTGAAGTATTACGGGCACTGGTATATAAGCGGGGAGGGAATCACATGATGTGCGAAGCCCACGTAAAACCAACCTTTCACCGTGCCAAGATAGAACAAACGGCAGAGGATAGAGAAAATATGAGCCTTGTAATGTCCTACATACAAACAATTAACGGTTATGTCAGCCACCGAAAAGCAGAAATAGAGAAGGTATTGGTGATAGACCACAGAGACGCAACTTTGAACCGTAAGTTTGTCATTCCGGGAATCAATACCGGGCGCTATAATGTAGACCCGTTGGATGAGACGGAAACATTACCTGAACCGGATGTCGAAATGGGCACATTAAAACTGGAACCGGTGGAAGTGTTAGAAATCTCGGAAGAACCTTTTAAAATAGATTCGAAAGGTTTTCAAATGAAAGATAACCGTGGACTAATCTCCCGCTTGACAAGTAGTAATTATTAAAAAATATCAGATATGATTGAAGTTAGCGAAAAATTAAAGGAAAAAGTACAGCGGCGAGGACGATCGTTTCATGGATTACTACCCGTCTTCCCTAATCCACTTCGAGGCGATGCTTGACTGCATCGTCCGTGGCGTGGAGCGCTTCAACTTCTACGGCATTTCCGGTATTTTCGACGCCAACGATCCTTCCTACGGCGTCTGGCAGTTCAAGACTCGCTTCGGCGGATTCGTGGAAGAGCTTCCGGGCAAGTTCACGCTGCCGGTGGACGGACTGCGCTTCGGTGTATCCGAAGCAGCGCACAAGCTGCTGCATCGCTGACAAACAGTGGCGAGCACGGACACAGAAATAAGGCACAGGTGACGACGAGATGAGCGCGACTGCGAATCGAACAGATACGACGTATACGTTTGGCGTGATTACGCCCGAAGAGCTCGACCGGCTTTCCGAAGCCACAAGCCAGGGCAGCTTCCAGCAATGGTCCGGGCAGGTCCGTCTTGCCAAGATTCGTGGGCATGAAGCCGAATGCGTTGGCGTGTGCGACGCATCCGGCAATCTGGTAACCGGCTGCGTGATTCTGTACCTCAATGGTCGTTTCGGTGCAGATGGCTCCGTATATTTCGGCCCCATCGGCATTAGCGATGATCCGGCTCTGCTGCGGGCCATAACCGAGGCGATTCGTGAATCGGCCCGTCGCCACCATGCTGTTTCCGTGGCATGCTGGCCTAACGTCGCCTACCGTCTGTATTCCTCGAACGGGCAGCCCGACGGCGAGCCGAACGATGCACTGCTGACCGGATTCACCGATGCCGGCTGGACGCATGGCGGATTCCATACCGGTTATGACGTGGTCTGCCAGTGGATGTACGTCAAGGATCTCACCGGCATCACCAACGGCAAGGAACTGCTGGCATCATTCGGCAAACGCGCTCAATGGAGCGTCAAGCGGGCGCAGTCGATGGGCGTGCACGTTCGCGAAATCGGCCCCGACGAGTTCGCCTGGAACAGATTAGTGAAACGGCCTGTTCCGTTTTGGAAAGACTTTGGTATAAAGCCGCTTGAAATGCAGCGTATTCCGGGAAACGATAAAGATACAATTATTGCCCGGTTTCCCTATAATATGCAAATGACTCCAGTATTGGATGTAACAGATACTCAGGACGGAAGCTTAATCTCCATATCTACAGACCATTCCGTGGCTGGCGGAGCAGAAAATGTAAGAGCTGAATACGTCACAAAACGAGGAAGGCAGACTTATGAGTCTTTAGGATGGATGAATGGGCATAAGCTGATTCTTGTACTACCGAAAAGTGTAACTGTTAATGCTCTGTCTTATCGGGAAACCGGTTATGATACGGAACCTACCGGTAGCTTCTCTTGCGATAATGAGTTTTATATGCGTTTCTGGAAAAAAGCACTCCGGACATTGTATGTGAATATGCGTGATACCTACTTTGATTGTCCCGATAGAGAGCGGGCTCAATGGTGGGGAGATGTAGTGTTGCTTATGGGCGAAAGTTTTTATACGTATTCTCCTTCGGCGCATGCTTTGATGAAGAAAGCAATTTATGAACTGGTCGGTTGGCAAAAGAAAAACGGTGTACTCTATGCTCCGATTCCTTCCGGACGCTCGGATACAGAACTTCCCGGACAATCATTGGCAAGTATCGGGCGCTATGGCTTTTGGAATTATTATTTGAATACGGGAGATACACAAACGATTGTTGATGTCTATCCTAAAGTTAAGAAGTATCTTGGACTTTGGCAGCTGGATAATACAGGCCTGACTGCTTTTAGAAGTGGAGGGTGGACTTGGGGAGACTGGGGAGACCATCGTGATATTCGTCTTATCTATGCCGGATGGCATTATTTGGCATTGGATGGTGCAGCAAAAATGGCCGATGTTTTAGGGTATAAAGACGATGTTACAATGTATCGGGGAATAATGAAAAAGCTGAAGGTTGGTTATAACAAATGTTGGAATGGTTATGCCTACAGACATCCGCAATATCAGAAAGAGACGGATGACCGTGTACAAGCATTGGCTGTTATTGCCGGTATTGCGGATCAAACCCAATACGACGAGATTTTTAACTTGCTTAAATCACAAAAACATGCCAGTCCTTATATGGAAAAGTATGTTATGGAGGCCCTTTTCATTATGGGACAAAGTAATTATGCATTGGAGCGTGTACAATCTCGTTTTGCTCCGATGGTTGATAATAAAGAGTACTCTACGCTGTTTGAAGGATGGGATATTGGTGAGAAAGGATTTGGAGGAGGTACCGTTAATCATGCATGGAGTGGAGGAGCCTTAACTGTTATTGCTCAATATCTGTGTGGTGTGGAACCATTGAAGCCTGGATATGAATTATTTAAAATAGAACCTGATCTTACTTCTTTTAAACAGGCATCTATTACTGTTCCCACAATTGCCGGGTTGGTTAAATCTGCTTTTATAATAGAGCCGGATGTATTTTCCTTAGAGATCTCTGTGCCCCGGAGTGCTCAGGCGATTGTATATCTACCTACTGATTTAGTTTTTGATATTTCAATTAATGGTAAAACTCCATCAGAAAACAAATATAAGGTAGATATGCACTTTGAGAAAGAAGGAAAACAGGCTTATCTATTCAATGAAGGTGATTACAGGATTGTAGGAAAGAAATAGAAGTAGACCTTGCATATAGGGTGTCGTAAAGGTACTGGCTGAAAAGTCGTAGTATAGAGAATAAACTTTACGGTCCGTTCGCCGCGTCCGCCTCCGGATCCTCCTCTTTTTCCGACTGGCTGAAACCGAACCGGGAGGAGAATGAGGAGGCGGATTCATCCGTCTTCCCCGCCCCCGGCGACGTCATGGCAAGGCACCCTGATAGTAATCCCGCCGCAATGATCAGTCCCGTTTTTTTCACTCGAACCATAATCCCTTATCCTCACTTTTCATTCTCAGGCCATACCCTGAAGGCGGTTTTCCCCGCTGCTTTCCACTGCCTGCTCTTCCTCCTGCTCCTGCTGCTGCATCTGGATGATGTAGTTTCGCTCCTCCAAATCGTAATAAACCTCGTCGCCGAAGAAGGCGTTCATTCTCACATCGCTCAAATCCATGGTCTTCATCTGGTACAGCGGGCATTTGTAGCTGGGCGTGAATTTAGTTTTCAGGGGATAATTTCCAAATGTTACGATGATTGCGTTTCCGGTGCTGGTCTTGTTGTTCAGCTTCTGTAAGTCGGAGGGATAGATAAGCGGCCTTGTCTGTACCTGGCTGGACACGTTGATTCCGCCGTTTTTATCCCCCACTGTGGAGGAAACGCTCTGGGTGGACACCGTCTTGTTGCCGCACAGCTTGGAGAATTCCTCGCAGGTCTCTATATCGTTGGAACCGATAAACATCTTCAGGCCGCAGTTGCTCTTGATAATGTTGGCGATGGTCTGGCCGTAGACATTGTCCAGCTGGGCGTAGGACTGCACCACCATGTTGAACCAGATTTTCCGGCTCCGGCCCACGGTGATCATCTTGTCGAACTTATCGATCTTGGGCATGTTGCCGAACTCATCCAGGATGAAGTAGACGTTCCGGGGAAGGCTTAAGTCCTCTCTTGCCGAGGCCATTTGCAATAACAAAGATTAAGCAATATAATTCGAATGAGAGTAGTTATACAACGC
>OGZT01001932.1_pt1 | contig 12881 bp, 11 predicted proteins | sample 1576891 | NCBI WGS metagenome assembly OGZT01 (sample SAMEA3541521, study PRJEB24748) | human gut metagenome | biome: human gut; feature: human-associated habitat; material: faeces | place: China | collected 2012 | reverse complement strand
CTCGATGTCGAACTGACAGGTAAGAGGCCTAAAAAAGAGTTGCAACAAAATATTAGTCACCATGTATCTGTTTTATGAGCTGCTGACGCTGGTCACCTTCCCTCTGGTGCTCCATCCCATGACAAAGGAAGCCATGCGTGCGAGCCGCAAATACCTCTATTACTCCATCGGTGGAGTGGCGTTCGCCTTTATTGGCCTGATTTTCGTGCTGAAATATTCAGCCACGGGAACCACGGAATTTGTTCCGGGCGGCGTCCTGTCCCTGACTGCGGCTGAAGGCGACCGTGGAACGCTGCTGTTCGTCTATATCCTTGCGTTCTTCGGCTTCGGAGTCAAGGCGGCCGTATTTCCATGCCACGGCTGGCTTCCGAAGGCCACCGTGGCGCCTACGCCGGTGACGGCCCTGCTGCACGCGGTGGCTGTGGTGAAATCCGGTGCGTTTGCCATACTGCGATTCACTTATTTCAGCTATGGAACGGAGTTCCTGCGGGGAAGCGCGGCACAGTGGGTGGTTATGGCCGCAGCCATGGTGACGATTATCTTCGGCTCTACCATGGCAGTCAAGGAGATTCACTGGAAACGCCGTCTGGCGTATTCCACGATCAGCAATCTGTCGTATATTCTGCTGGGAGCGTCGATGATGAGTCCTCTGGGGCTGGCGGCCGCCTTAAGCCACATGGTCTTTCACGCATTTATGAAGATCTGTTCCTTCTTCTGCGCGGGAGCTGTGATGCATCAGACCGGAAAGACATACGTCTATGAAGTGGACGGCCTGGCGAAGAAGATGCCGCTGACGTTCGGCTGTCTGACTGTGGCCAGCCTTTCCCTCATGGGGATCCCTCTGTTTGCCGGTTTTATCAGCAAATGGAACATTGCGGAAGCGGCCTTCGCCTGCGGCAGTCTCGCTCTGGCAGGCAGCAGCAGAATGGGAATTCTCCCGTATCTGGGAACGGCTGTGATCCTTTATTCGGCCCTGATGACCGGTGTCTATATGCTTACTGTGCTGGTGCGGGCGTATTTTCCAAAGGCTGCGGCGGCCGCCGCGGTAAAAGAGGAACCGTACACCGATCCCAACTGGATGATGATGGTGCCGCTTCTGATCTTCGCGGCCGCAGTGCTGGTGTTTGGCCTGTATTCCGGGCCTCTGATGGAGTTGCTTACGGCGATAGGAGGTGAGGCCGGATGAAGACCCTGTTTGATGTGGCGATACCCGGATTCTGTGGGATGGGACTGCATTTTAAGCTGGACGGCTTCCGTCTGGTCTATTCCTGTATCGCCGTATTGATGTGGGCCGCCAGCGGTGCATTTTCCCTGGAATACATGGCTCACTATGAGAAACGCCGGAAATACTACGTTTTTTTATGGGTGACATTTTTTGCTACCGTGGGAGTGTTTCTGTCTGCGGATTTGTATACCACCTTTATTTTCTTCGAAATCATGTCCTTTACTTCGTATGTCTGGGTGGCATTTGACGAGAAGAAGGAGAGCCTTAAGGCAGCGGAAACCTATCTGGCTGTGGCGGTCATCGGCGGCCTTGCCATGCTCATGGGGCTGTTCCTTCTCTATGACCTGACGGGGACCCTGGATATGGATCTGATCGGTCCGGCGGCGCGGGCAGCCCTGGAGAACGGCGGCGGTTACCTTTCGCCTGCCGCACAGCTTTATACTGCGGGGGGACTGCTTCTATTCGGTTTTGGAGCCAAGGCGGGCTGCTTTCCGCTCCATATCTGGCTTCCCAAGGCCCATCCGGTGGCACCGGCACCGGCCAGCGCGCTGTTGTCTGGAATACTGACGAAGGCCGGCGTATTCGGAATCATTGTGATTACCGGGGGGCTGTTCTTTTCCGATGGAAACTGGGGGCTTCTCCTCACCATGCTGGGGCTTGTGACCATGCTTCTGGGCGCGCTTCTGGCGCTGCTGTCCGTTAATTTAAAGAGGACGCTGGCGTGTTCGTCCATCTCTCAGATCGGATTCATTTTAACGGGAATCGGTATGGCAGTTCTTCTTTCCAGCGTGGGAGAAGAAAATGGTCTGGCGGTGTGGGGCACATTTCTTCACATGGTCAATCATTCGCTGTTTAAACTGGTGCTCTTTCTCTGCGCCGGGGCGGTGTATATGAATCTGCATAAGCTGAATTTAAATGATATCCGCGGTTTCGGCAGGAAGAAGCCGGCACTTGGCTTCTGTTTCCTCATGGGAAGCCTGGGGATCGGCGGAATCCCGCTGTGGAGCGGTTATGTGAGCAAGACGCTGCTCCATGAGAGCATGGTGGAGTATGCGAAGGCCGTGGGAGAAGGGGCCGCCGTTTTGGTGAATCCGGGAATGGCTTCTGCTTCCGCCGGAATGCCTGGCATTGTTACATCGCTTCTGCTGAATCCGGGAATCTGGAAAGCGGCGGAATGGGTGTTTCTTCTGACGGGAGGAATGACCGTGGCCTATATGCTGAAGCTGTTTATCGCCCTCTTTGTGGAAAAACATCCGACTGAGCAGGCGAAGTACGACGCGATGTCCACCTCCTGCATGAAGCCGCTCAGCCGTTTCGTGCTGGTTGGCTGTTCGGCGCTCATTCCGCTTCTGGGCATGACACCGCATCTGTCCATGGACCGGATCGCTAGAGCAGGCGAACCCTTTTTCCAGGGAGATGAGATGCTTCATTCCGTGGCTTATTTTTCTCTGGAAAATCTAAAGGGCGGAGTCATTTCCATCGGAATAGGCGTCGTGCTCTATGTCCTCGTCGTACGTTTGCTTCTGATGAAAAAGGACGAACGAGGCACAGCGATTTATGCAGACCGCCTGCCGTCCTGGCTGGATCTGGAGAATCTGGTTTACCGGCCGCTTCTTCTGCATATTTTGCCTGGAATCTGCGGCACGGTATGCGCCTTGATCGACCGGTACCTGGTCTCCACGGTGGTGACTGTATTTCTGGCGGTGTCCTCCGTAGTCTGCCGGGCCATGGATTCATTCGTCGACGGCCTGATTCTCCTTGCGAGAAAGACGACTCACCGACAGCTGCCGGGAACCGTAAAAATAAGGGAAAATGACAGACTCGCCTACATCCTTGGAGGTATGGCGGATGAAATCGCGGCATGGAAAGGCAGGCGGGGCAGGAAAATCAAAACGGACCGTACGTCTGCGATTCCACGTTTTATAGAGGCGGAGGAGGAGCTGAAACGGACCGGAAAGCTGGTCGAAGAAAGCTTTTCCTTTGGCCTGATGCTGTTCTGTATCGGGCTCTGCCTGACACTTGGATATCTGCTGGCAGTCTTCCTTATGGGATAGACTGCCGGGAACCGGAAGCCTCAAAATAGAATGTTCCCGCCGGCTTGACTGAACCGCTTCTGCGGAGGTTCAAAGCGGCGGGGATTTTTATATTTATGATGCTGATGAAGCTGGAACGAAACGGAGCACCGGGCTTTTGGAGGCAGAACAGCAGGAGAATACCGGGCTGTGCGGGAAATGCTGGATGAGGTCTTTCGCAATTTTTGTGTTTATGGTATGATGAATGCTTAAATACGAAACACTGGAGATACAGGATGGAGGAAAAGGAAATTGATGATAGAGACAGAACGGCTTCAGCTGATTCCGCTGACGCCGGATCAATTAAGGCTTTGGGTTACTGATATGGCAGAGCTGGAGTCGGAACTCGGTGTTGTCTATGATGCTGAGCCGATGGAAGGTATTTTCCTGAAAATTGTGGAAGGGCAGTGCGGGATAACCGAGAAGGATGAGGCGCATTACGTATACCACACCTTCTGGTTCCTGGTGCGCAAGGAAGACCGTGTGGTCGTAGGATCCGCAGATTTTAAAAACGTACCGGATCCGGAAGGCCAGGTGGAGATCGGTTACGGCCTGGGACTGAAATATGAGCACAAGGGTTATATGACGGAAGCGGTCGGAGCCATGTGCCGGTGGGCGCTGGAGCAGGAAGAGGTGCGCGCAGTGATCGCGGAGACCGAGCCGGACGGACTGGCCTCCATACGTGTACTGGGCAGATGCGGCTTTAAGAAGTGGAAGACAGAGGAAAATTTGTGGTGGAGGCTTGACGGATGAACATACAGATATTCGGAAAAAAGAAGTGTTTTGATACGAAGAAGGCAGAGCGGTATTTTAAGGAACGGAATATCCGCGTTCAGATGATCGATATGGCGGAAAAGGGCATGAGCAAAGGAGAGTTTACCAATGTAAAGCAGGCGGTTGGAGGCGTGGAAGCGCTGATCGACGAAAACTGCAAAGACAAGGATCTGCTGGCTCTCTTAAAGTATCTGTCACCTGAGGACCGGGAGGAAAAGCTTCTGCTGAATCCCCAGGTTATAAAGACTCCCGTGGTTCGGAATGGGAAAAAGGCGACTGTGGGATACCGGCCGGAGATATGGAAAGAATGGGACGAGTAGTCCGTTCTTCAGGTACGATACAAGGCGTATTTACGCCCTGGGAAAGTCTAACTATTAAAAGTCAAGACTAAAATGAATTTTTTTATCTGAATTGCGGAAGCGCAATTCAGATAAATCAGTACCTTGAAAACTGCATGACAAATAGAGCATCGTTTCCGGTGCTCAAAAAGGAGATATGATGCCAGGCGCTAAGCCGCTCGATGATACGTTTGCCCTGATTTTTCTAACTGGTAGATAATCCGTACCAGTTTCTTAGCAGCGTGAGATATGGCTACGTTATAGTGCTTTCCCTCTGCACGTTTCCTGGCAAGATAGGCAGCAAAGGTGTCATCCCATATGCAGACAAATTTTGTCGCGTTAAACAAGGCATACCGCAGGTAGCGGGAACCACGTTTTTCCATATGGGAATAACTGCTGTCGAGTTGTCCCGATTGGTAAGTGGATGGGGATAGTCCGGCATAGGCAAGTATCTTATCAGGGGAGTTAAAACGGCTGAAATCACCGATTTCTGCAAGTATCATCGCACCCATCCGGTAGCTGATCCCAGGTATAGACAGAATTGGTGAGTGCATAGCATCTACAATGGATTTGATAGAAGCTTCGATTTCAGCAATCTCGTCATCCAGTTCCCTGATGAGTTTTATGGTATGTTTCAATTCCAAAGATTTAGCTTGCAGATTCAAGCCAATGGATTGTCTGGCAGCATTACGGAACAGAATGGCGGTTTCTTTGCCATAGCGTCCGCGCGAGGCCACTTCCAACAGGTGAGAAAGCCTTGTAAGGTGTGCCTGTGCAATGGCTGACGCGCCAGGAAATTCAGCCAGCAAAGTATAGACAGAAACCAGATGGAGGGATGGAACCAGCGTTTCCAGCTCTGGGAAAAGGATAGTTACGAGCCGTGAAATGGAAGTTTTCAGCTTTGCCCGTTCTTTTACCTTATCAAAACGGTATCGTGTTAGTGACTTGAGTTCTTCGTTGTGATAAGATGTGTCTGAGTAGGACTGTAAGTTTACTCCGGACATCATCATAAGAGCAATTGTATGGGCATCAACCTTATCCGTTTTCGTCTGTCTAAGGCTAAGACTTTTACGATACAGATTTGTATGTAACGGATTAATGACAAAGGTGGGAAGACCTTTATCAACAAGAAACCCCAGAAGATTGAAATTATAGTGGCCGGTAGCTTCCAGTCCTACTTTTATTTCGGAAAAATCATCAGACACAGAGCAAATCTTTTGGAAAAGGTCGTTAAATCCATCTAAATTGTTAGGAATGGTAAAGGGCTTGAAAAGCACTTCCCCCTCGATGTTAGTGATAAAGCAATCATGTTTGTCTTTTGCAACATCAATACCAATGTAAATCATAGAAATTCTCCTTAGAAGTAAAATTGATACTGTTTTAGAACCACAGGTGCTCTTCGCAGTTGTGAACTCGTTCTAAATAAACCGTCATGCGGTATCTAACTGATTAACAATCAAACAAAGAGACTGTGGTTGGACACTTTCTGAAACCATCAAGTGGTAGCGAGGAAACACCAATCCACAGCATCTTAAATATCATAGCCATACCTGTAGAAAAGGTAAAGAGTGACTATGAAAGGAATAGCATAAAGACCTTGGAGAGGGTCTTTAAACACTACTACTATATAATACGAGTGAGGAAATGTATGACAGGTATGAACAGGCCCAGGACGGCCCTTATAGCCGCGGCTCTTGTGTGCGTTCTTGCGTCAGGCGGCTGCGCCTCCGGACACGCGGCACAGGAGAATGGAACAACAGGAGGACAGACGGCCCCGACTTCTGCGAAAAGCAGCCAGGAGGTGAATGCGGAGACAACCTCATCCGGCATTCAGGAAGAGACCTCTCCGTCAGACAAAGAGATGTCGGCAGAACCGGTGAATCATGTAAATGGCAGCAGCGAAAATGGTGCCGCGGAGGCTGAAAGCCGGACGTCACTGGACTCTCTGAAGCTGCAGGAAACCGTCTTAAAAGGGATGGTCTGGACTGCATCGGAGAAGCGGATGGTCTATAATACGGCTGATAATTCGTTTGCGTGGTGGTGTCTCTACGGCATCGCGGGGACCGGAGCAGCGCAGGGAGAGACGGAAGTTTCCGTGAAGACGGGAAAGCTGAAGGAGTATATGTCCGTCCTTTTTGAAGGAAAAACAGAGCTGCCTGCCATACCGGAATCCATGGCCGGATTTATCGTGCCCGACGAAAAGGATGACGCTGTCATATTTCACATAGAAGGAGCATTTGACGGCAGCTTTACTTTTTCGGAGCCGGAACCTGTCGATGAGAACCATGTGAAGATTACGGGAACTTGGAACACAGAGGAAACAGATCCGCCGGCTATCCAGTTTTATCTGGTAAACAGAGCAGGGGACGATTATCCCTACACGGTCCAGTATATGGAGATGGAGGGATACGTCTGCAATGATATTCTGGAAGGAGACCGCGTCTTCGAGCCATAAAGACAGCAGTACCGCGGGCGGCAGTCTTCCGGCCGGGAGAGAGCCGCACACGTTTGCATTTTGAAAATAGAAAAAATCTATAGGTTTTTCAAAGAAATCTGCATTGTTATTCCGGTTCAGACTGCTATAATAACCGTAGACAATTTTAGAAGGAGGACATGACAATGGCAATTTTAGTTACTGGCGGAGCCGGATACATCGGAAGCCACACCTGCGTGGAGCTTTTAAAGGCGGGCTATGAGGTGGTAGTAGTGGATAATCTCTGTAATTCCTGTGAGGAATCCATGGAACGTGTACAGGAGATTACGGGAAAGACGCTTGCATTCTATGAGGCTGATCTGCTGGACAAAGCAGCGTTAAGCCGTATTTTTAAGGAGCAGAAGATCGACGCGGTGATCCATTTCGCAGGCCTTAAGGCGGTGGGAGAATCTGTTTACAAACCGCTGGAATACTATCACAACAATATTACCGGTACACTCGTGCTCTGTGACGTCATGCGCGAACACGGCGTAAAAAGCATTGTATTCAGTTCCTCCGCGACCGTATATGGCGATCCTGCATTTGTTCCGATCACGGAAGAGTGCCCGAAGGGAGAGATCACCAATCCATATGGCCGGACAAAGGGAATGCTGGAGCAGATTCTGACCGATTTACATACGGCCGATCCGGAGTGGAATGTCATGCTTCTGCGCTATTTTAATCCGATCGGAGCTCATGAATCGGGAAGAATCGGTGAGAACCCGAAGGGAATTCCGAACAATCTGCTTCCATATATCACCCAGGTTGCAGTCGGCAAGCTGGAATCTCTCGGTGTCTTCGGAAATGATTACGATACCTCGGATGGAACGTGTGTCAGGGATTATATTCACGTTGTGGATTTGGCGGATGGCCACGTCAAGGCGCTTAAGAAGATGGAAGGCGAAAAGGGCGGCGTATTGATCTACAACCTGGGAACCGGCTGCGGATACAGCGTTCTCGACGTTATTCATGCCTTTGAGGAAGCCAATGATTTAAAGGTTCCTTACGAGTTCAAGCCGAGGAGAGCGGGCGATGTACCTCAGTGCTACGCCGATCCGGCAAAGGCAGAACGTGAGCTGGGCTGGAAGGCGGAACGCGATTTAAAGGACATGTGCCGTGATTCCTGGAACTGGCAGAAGAATAATCCGGAAGGATACGCGGAATAAAAGGAAATACTGTGATGTTATGAAGTAATGGAAAATACAACCGCTTATGCGGTGTGGACGGCTCTCCGGCGCTGGATTTCAGGCGCCGGAGGAAGCCGTTTTTTTGTTTTGTGTAACGGGATAGAAAGCGATACGAAGTTGGAAAATAAAGACAAAAGAAGAACATAGGGTACACATAAATAATGATTCGCACAAATGATCTGTATGACGCCGTTTCCCAAAATCTCCTGAGCCTGTTTAAATTATTGCCCGAACATATATTCGAAAATACTTGATATATTCTTTACAGTATGCTAAAATAAAAGAAAAAGAACACATGTTCGAGGTGACCTATGCTGATTCAGGAAGATTTAAGTATACAGGAAAAACTGGAGATTCTTTCCGACGCTGCCAAATACGATGTGGCCTGCACCTCCAGCGGCGTTGACAGAAAAGGTAAGGCAGGGATGCTTGGCAACACGGTTGCAGCCGGACTCTGCCACAGCTTTGCGGGAGATGGAAGATGCATCTCTCTTTTGAAGATTCTCTTCACCAACCAGTGCATCTATGACTGCAAGTATTGTATCAACCGCTGTTCCAATGACGTGGTAAGGACCGCATTTACACCGGATGAGGTCTGCACGCTGACCATGGAGTTTTACAGGCGGAATTATATTGAGGGGCTGTTTTTAAGCTCCGGTATTTTATACAGCGCGGATTACACCATGGATCTGATCTACCAGACCTTAAAGAAGCTGAGAGACGTATACCGCTTTAATGGCTATATCCACGTAAAGGCAATTCCGGGGGCCGACCCGGTTTTAATTGAAAAAGTAGGATTTCTGGTAGACCGAATGAGCATAAATCTGGAACTGCCGACCGCGGATGGCTTAAAAAAGCTGGCTCCCGGAAAGAGCAGAAGCAAGATACTGACTCCCATGAGACAGATTCAGCGTGGCATAACCGCGAATAAATTCGAGCTGATGGAATATAAAAGGACGCCCTCCTTCGTGCCTGCGGGACAGAGTACACAGATGATTGTGGGCGCGACGCCGGAAAATGATTATCAGATGATGATGGTGGCGGAGGCGCTGTACCAGAACTATGATTTAAAGCGGGTTTTCTATTCCGCCTTCGTCCCGGTCAACGAGGATTCCAGCCTTCCGGCGCTTCCGGGCGGGCCGCCGCTACTGCGGGAACACCGGCTCTATCAGGCGGACTGGCTCCTGCGGTTTTACGGCTTTAAGGCATCGGAGCTTTTGACAGAGGACCGGCCGAATTTCAATGTGTTTCTGGATCCCAAGTGTGACTGGGCGCTCCGCCATTTGGAACTGTTTCCGGTAGAGATTAACCGTGCCGATTATTATACGCTTTTGCGGGTTCCGGGAATGGGAGTGAAATCCGTAAAACGAATCATCGCGGCCAGAAGGCAGGGCCTGCTGGACTTCGAATCCTTAAAGAAGATGGGGGTCGTACTGAAGAGAGCCATGTATTTTATTACGTGTTCCGGCCGGATGATGTATCCGACCAGGATGGATGAGGATTACATCACCAGCCACTTAGTCGGGGATGAGCGCCGTGCAGTATGGGATATCAGCCAGCAGGGGGCCTACCGCCAGCTGTCGCTGTTCGATGATATGAAGCTTAATATGGCCCCGGCCCCGGCGGACCGGTATTCAGTAGTAACAGGGAGTATGTGAGTGATATGACGGTTTATACGTGTAAAGATAGCTTTGAAGGGATTTTAACCGGTGTGTATGACGCATGGATGAGCCGGAAGGGCCATTCCAATGTGAGACTGGAGACCGCGGGCCAATACAGCACCATGGAATTATTCTGCGATTACATTGATGTTATACCCGACGAGGAAAAGGTGGAAAAGGTGATCCGATCGGTGCGGACCAGAATATCGGAAGCAGCGTATGAAGCCATCTACAAGGCCTCCTTGAGCCGAAACGGAGAGAAGGCGGATCATATCTACCGTTTCCTGATCCGGGGGTTCCAGAAGGGAGCAGGCATCACCCAGAGCCTCCAGCTGCCCGAGGTATTCCAGATATTCGATATGTGCAGGAATCTCGACAACGAGGCGCATCTGGAGACTGAGTTTCTGCGGTTTATCCAGATGGATGAGGACATGCTGGTCAGCCGGATTGGCCCGAAGAATGATGTGCTGGTGTTAATCGCCCCTCATTTTGCAGACCGCATGCCGGCGGAGAACTGGATTATCTACGACGAGAAACGGAAGAAGGCCGCCCTTCATCAGGCCGGACGGCCGTGGTTTCTTATGGATCTGGATTCCAGAGAGTGGGAGGAAAAGCTTCATAAGGCAACAGAAGACGACGAATACCGGGAACTGTGGAAGGCATTAAGGAGGAGTATTACTATAAAAGAGCGGTGGAACCCGGTGTGCCAGAGGACTCATATGCCGCTGAGGTACAGGGCGTATATGCCGGAATTTGACCAGGGCTTAAAGGATCAGCGCTGATTACAGTCCGAAAGACCGGATGAAGTCTTTCACGAACTTTACATTTATGGTATACTTCTCCTATACGACAGAATGATTCTGTTCATGTTTCAGAGAGGAGTCACTTTCATGATAAAACGAAGAGAGTTCAGAGTTCCTTCCAGCGATGGAAAATCAGGACTGCATACCGTTTTGTGGGAACCGGACGGAGAGGTGAGACAGCTTCTTTTGATTTCTCACGGAATGACGGAGCATATCCTTCGGTACGATCCATTCGCCCGCTTCCTGGCAGAACAGGGAATTGCGGTGATCGGCCATGATCATCTTGGCCATGGAGGAACGGTGCAGAATGGGCGGTATGGCTACTTTGCCGATAAGGTCGGCCATGTCTGCGTTATCAGGGATTTACATAGGACAGCCAGCCGCATCCGCGTCATGTACCCGGGGCGTCCGCTGTATATGCTGGGGCACAGCATGGGGTCCTTTTTCCTCAGACGGTATCTTACACTGTATGGGGAAGAACTGGCAGGTGCGATCATTATGGGAACGGGAGATCAGGCGATGCCGATTGTGATCGCAGGCAAACTGATTGCCGCCTCCATCGGCCTGATCCGGGGAAAAGAGTATCAGAGCAAATGGATGCACCAGCTGGTTTTGGGGAATTACAACCGTTCTTTTATGCCGTCCAGAACAGACAATGACTGGCTCTCCAAGAACTGTGAATCTGTGGATCAGTACTGCGGTGACCCGTTCTGTAATTTTAAGTTCACCGCTTCGGCGTACTGTGATTTCTTCAATATTATGCTGGATTTAAAGCTGCACCGCCAGGAGGACCGGATTCCCAGATCCCTGCCGCTCTTTATTCTGTCAGGGGCACAGGATCCGGTCGGTGAATTCGGGAGAGGCGTCAGACGCGTGTTCCGCAGGTATAAGAAGATCGGCATGACGGATACCGAGATGATTCTCTACCCGGATGACCGCCATGAGCTGTTGAACGAGACAGATAAAGAAGCGGTCTGGCATGATATTCTAAGCTGGATTACGTATCATGAGCTTTGACAGAGACTGGCAGGCAGTTTAAAAACTGCTTGCCAGGCAATCTAAAATCCTGTATGATTAATACAGGTTCCAATTCAGGAACGTTCTATGAATCGATGCGGTTCTGCATCATATTTCCAACAGAGAATGAAAACACAAAATGAAAACACAGAATAAAACACAGAAATTAAAATCAGGAAGGGAGAAAGTGTGTTCAGCAAAGTGCATAGTATTGGTATTTTAGGTGTCGAAGGGTACCCTGTCGTGGTGGAGGCGGATGTGAGCGAAGGTCTCCCCGGCTTTACCATGGTTGGTTATCTCTCGGGAGCGGTGAGGGAGGCGCAGGACCGGGTTCGGACCGCTCTGAAGAATTCCGGTTTCCGGCTTCCGGCCAGAAAGATTACGGTGAACCTGTCGCCTGCGGATATCAGGAAAGAGGGAACCGGATTTGACCTTCCCATCGCAGTCGCGGTTCTGGCGGCCACCGGACTGGTGGACCAGTCGATTCTGGATACCAGCGTCCTGGTGGGAGAACTGGGGCTGGATGGAAGAATCAAACCGGTTTCCGGAATTCTGTCGATCGTGGCTGCAGCCGGGAATGCGGGAAAGAAACGGTGTTTTCTTCCGATTCCCAATGTGAGCGAGGGACAGATCATCGGGAACATCGACATCATTGGCGTGGAGGACATCAGAGCGCTGGCGGGTATGTTAAATGATCCTGACCAGCTGTCACCGGCCATAAGACAGGAAAAAGCGTGCTTTTCGGAGAAAGATGCTTACGATGTGGATTTCTCTGAGGTAAATGGTCAGTTTCTTCTCAAGCGGGCCACGGAGATCGCGGTGGCCGGCATGCATAACATCCTCTATATCGGTCCGGCCGGGACAGGAAAGACTATGGTGGCGAGACGAATTCCAACCATCATGCCATCCCTGTCCCACGAGGAGAATGTAGAGATATCGAAGATATACAGCATCTGCGGCCTTCTTCATCAGGATCAGCCGCTGCTGTCCAGGCGGCCGTTTCGGAGTCCGCACCACACCATCAGTCCGCAGGCTTTGACCGGCGGAGGAAGAATTCCTAAACCCGGAGAGATTTCTCTGGCTTCCAGGGGCGTTCTGTTCCTGGATGAGTTACCCGAGTTTCAGAAAAACAGCATAGAGGTCTTAAGACAGCCGCTGGAGGAACGGAAGATTACGATCTCCAGATTGCACAGCGCTTACGAATTTCCTGCGGATTTTATGCTCGCTGCCGCTATGAATCCCTGTAAATGCGGCTATTATCCCGACCGGAGCCGGTGTACATGTATGCTCTGCTGTCTGCAATAACGATAGAGTAGAAAGCGTAGCTTTTA
>OGZT01001930.1_pt1 | contig 12882 bp, 4 predicted proteins | sample 1576891 | NCBI WGS metagenome assembly OGZT01 (sample SAMEA3541521, study PRJEB24748) | human gut metagenome | biome: human gut; feature: human-associated habitat; material: faeces | place: China | collected 2012 | reverse complement strand
TCAGAAACAGTAAAAATGGCTATGGATACTTTGAGAATGAATGAAGATGCAGTATTATCATTAGGTGGAAAACCAGAGGAAGGAAGATGGACAGCTCAAGGTAAAATGTTGTTCAGCAGAACTGAGTATGACAGAACTGGAGTAATAAGAGATTTTGGTGTAGAAACAAAAACAGCAGGTCTTTTAGGAACATTGGAATATGGAATTTCTGAAAAGTCATCAGTAGGATTTGCTTTCTCAGGAAGTAAACAAGAACTTGATATGAAAAATGCAAGCGCAGATGGAGATGCTTTCTATTTTGGAGTATATGGAAAACAAGATGTAAATAATTTCAAATTAACAGCAGGATTAGGATATCAATTAGATAAAATAGATGCTGATAATAATGTAATGGTTTCTACAGGAGATAAATATGATTCAAAAGCATTCAGTGGATATGCTCAAGGAAAATATGTAATAAATGCTGGAAATGATGTAACAGTAGAACCAAAATTAAAATTAGCATTAACAAGATTGACTCAAGAATCTGCAAAAGACAAACACTTTGAAATGGAAAAAGTAGAAGCAACAACATTTGATACAGAAGTAGGAGTAGACCTAGTAAAAACTGTAAAACTAGAAAGTGGAAAAATGAATCTATTAGCAGGAATCAGCTATACAAGAAGTATGGGAGATACTGATAATAAATTTAAAGGAAACTTTGTTGGAACAGATGGAACTAAGGGAGAAAGATTTGATGTACTAGGAGCAAACTTAGGAGAAAATACTCTAAAAATTAATATAGGAGCTGAAGTAGAAAAAGATAATGGATTCTTCTATAATGGTGGATTAAACTATAAGTTTGATAATGAAGACAGAGAAACATTTGGAGCAACAATAGGTGCAGGATACAAATTCTAATTATAAAAGTAAAGTTTTATCATAACTAAATCCCAGCAGCTGCAGGTAATTACTTACCTGCAGTTGTACTTTGCACAAAAGGAGATATAAATGAAAAAAATATTAATATTAGTGGCAGCTCTATTAATAATAAGCTGTGGAAATAATTCCAAAGAAATAGACCTTTCTCTATTGGAAAATAAAAATGGAGTTTTCTATGAAAAGGGAGCTGAAAAGCCATTTACAGGAAAAGTAACAGTTAAATATCCAGATGGAAAAAAAATGATGGAGAGCAGCTGGAAGAATGGAAAACAAGATGGAAAGCAGACTCAATATTATGAAGATGGAGCAATAAAAATAGAGGGAATATTTAAAGATGGAAAGGCAGATGGAACAATAAAAGTATATGATCCATCAGGGAAAATAATTCTTCAGGAAGATTGGAAAGATGGAGAGAGAGTAAATAAATAGGAGCAGAGAAAAACAGAAAATTTTCTAGCAAGAGAATAATAATAGTTTACTCTAAGAAATAGTAAAAATCAGAGCAACAAAAATATAGTAAAGCAATTAAAGCAAGAGGCAGGAATTATTCCTGCCTCTTTTGTTTTATAAATTAAAATATTTAAAAAATATTTTTTGTTTAAAAAATTATTTTATATCTATTTCTGAAATACTTTCTTCAAAGCTTTTATCTAAAGGGAGTATCTGATATTTTGTCTTTGAAAAATCTATTTTTTTCAAATCTATCTTTCTTATTTGACTGTTAGACATAGTTTTATAGTAAATTTCTTTATCATTTAAACTGCATACTGATGTCCATTGAGTTGCAGTTAAAAGATTATCAGGAATATCTTTTTTATATTCTGAAGGATATTCAGCTCCAATAGGAATATCAAAATTATTTAAAATATGAAAAGCTTCTTGTATTCCTTCTAGGGAAGTATTTGCAGGTTTCATTGTATTTAAATAATAAAAAGCTCTGATGAATCTAGAAGGAGGTGTTACATCTCCTGGTAATCCTAAAGCTCCTGTTCCAGCTCCAAATGAAAATATTTTGTGATTGTTCATAGTATAATCTTTTGCATTTCCTGAATAAAGATTGATATAATTATTTAAATTTTTTAAATGCCATTCATAATCAGGGGAATTTGTTAAAACTCCTATTTCATTATCATATATCTTAACCTCTCCATTATTAATTATTTCAAGAACTATATTTTTACCAGAAGCATCTGCAATTCTCCAGTGTGCTGTAGGCAGAGGAAGACCATTTTTATCATTTCCTATATTTACCACTTTAATTTTTTTTAATCCTTCTTTTACTTCATCAACAGTTGAAAAATTGGAAAGTATCCAGGTTACTAGCTGCATATCTGTTACAGATTCTTTTGAAATTTTTTCATTGTATTTTGTAAGGCTTCCATAATGTGGAAAATAAAAAAGTCCTGCATTGAGTCCAGCTTCATTGATACCTTCTCCAATAAATAAATCTGAGATAATAGCAATTCCAACAAATCCATATTTTGCTTTCCATTTGTGTCCATTCATTTTTCCATCAGAAGTTAAAGATTGAAACTCTTTTTCTTTAGGTGATATGACGATCTTACTATTCAAATCTCCCTCTCCATACTCTATTGTTCTGGCTTGAATCATTTTATCATCATTAGTTTTTATAGTTATTCCTGTACAGGCATAAGAAAATGTAGAAATCAGCATAAAAATGATTCCAAACATTATGATACTTATTCTCATGATTTCCTCCTTAAATATTTATGATTTTTATGAGTTGAATATATAAAATAATATATTTATTATATCATCTTTTTATTTCTAAAAAAAGGCATACTTTAAATGATTTTTATTATAAAATGAATATTTTGTTTTAACATTCTAAATTTATTTTAATTTTTTTCTATTCTTTTTTATATTCTCATATATTTCACAATTTCTGATATGTAATAAAATGCTAGAATATTTTCTTTTTGTTATCTATAAAATATCTTTTTAGTAAGTTTAGGCTTATCATATAAAAATTTTCTAGAAACTTTTTTATAAAATTTACTTAAAAAATTACTATATTCAACTTAAAAATTTGAGTTTGTTTTTACCAAATGTATAGTACTAAGCAGATTTTATTAAAACCTGAAATTGAAAAAATAAAATTAAATAAATTTATTAGGTTTTAATAAAAAATATATTGAATACAATCGAATTTATTTTATCAAGCATAAAAAATACAAATTTATTGTGTTGTAAAAGTGTAAATTGCGTGATATTATCTGTTGTATTTTACAAATATATAAAAAACAAATATAAAAATATACTTTTTATATTGATAAAATTTTATAGAATTATAGAAAATAATCGATTTTTTATATGCTGATGTAATATGTCTTGTTTGAAAAAATAAGAACTAATTTTCTAAAAAGTATTCTCTAAAAAAGACAACAAAATATTTGATAATAACCTATAACATTATAAATATATAAGCTGTAACAAACTATTTATTACAGATAAAAATATAAAAAAAATATACATAAAATAGAACTTAAAAATTAGGATTTACCTGTATTATTAAAAACTGTAATATGCAGTATAATAATAATATTAAAACTTTAAAAGTTTCATTTTGAAAATAAGTTTTATTTTATGATCTGGGAGGAAAATTTTGAAAGAAAAAATTAAAGTTGCAGTTCCTGAGTTCGTATTAAAGACTTTAAAGGAGGATCAAAAACATTTTGATATCACTAAAGAGAAACTTTGTAATGAAATTTTGTTGAAATTCTCAAGAGAAAATTTAAATTGTTATTGCGATATTCAGTTTAACAAAAATGAGTATCTCCAATTTAATTTAAATAAGACAAACAAAATTTATTATGAAGAATTAAGTAAAAAAATAAATGGAAAAAATGATTCTGAAAAAATTAGAAAAATATTTTCTGAATATGCTATTCTTCAACCATTTGTCAGAGAGGCTATTTTATTTCGAGAAAATATTATATGTATAAATTCTTTTGAAAAAAGTAAAAGGAGTTTAAAAGTATGTACAAATGGTGAAATATATGAAGGGAAAGTAGAAAAAATATTTATAGATGAAGTGAAAGGATATTTAATGGCAACAATAAATAAATCTAGTCATTATATTAGTGAAATAAAAATTTTAAATTAAAGATATTTAAGAATGAAACAAAGGGAGGATTTATGAGAAAAATAATGATAGGAGTTTTTCTTTTATCTAGTTTAGGATCTGTTCTTTATTCACAGGAAATAAATGAAAAAGAAGGGATGAAAGTTTTAGAACAGATAAGAAAAGAAATTCAAGCTGAGGAAAAGGCTAAACAAAAAGCTATTGAGGAAGCTGAAAAAGCAAAAAAAGAAGAAGAGAAAGCAAGAATAGTAGAAGAAAAAAACAAAGAGAAAAAGGGGAAAAAAATAATTGAAGAAATAAAAAGAGATATGAATGAATCTCTTGAAGAGAAGGTATTCAGAAGTGAAAATAGTCCTGAAGCTAGAATAGCGGCAGCTGGAGCAGCTTTTGAAATAGGAAAAGAGAGAATAGCATTTTTAAAAGTTGAAGAAGAGGAAATTATAAAACTTGAAGAATCTTTGGGGATAGAAGCTAATGAAAATAGGATATTTTTAGGACAAAAATTTGATGAAGTATATGACAAATTTAATTCAAATAATAATGAAATTGAATTACTTTTATTAGAGAATGAAAAGTTAAAAGAATATTTAACTAGATTAGACAAAATGGAACAAAAAGTAAAAGCAGGAAACTAAAGGGGAGAAGATGTATGAGAAAAAATGATATTGAAAAATCTTTAAAAAGATTTTTAAAAAGAAAAGTTAGTTATTCTCTTTCACTTTTGATAGCCTTCATGATAACAGGAGGAATATCTTTTGGTGAAGGAATAACAGCAGAGGAGATACAGGAAACTAGAGGAGATCTTTTAACTAGAATACAAACAGAGCGTGAAGAAATAAAAAGAAAAATAGCAGAAAATGAAAGACTTATAAAAGAATATAATTCAGACTTTGTAGAACTTGTAAGAAAGGGAGATTTTTATTCTAAACCTCTAATTCCAAGTACACAAGTTTTTTTTAGTTATCAATATTTAGATAATGGAAAAATGAAAGATAGAACAGAGAAAGAATTTAAAGAAACTATAGATGCTGTTAATAAACATTATGGAATAACAAGTGGAGAAAGTTTATTAAAATCTACAGGAAATGTTGGAAAAGATAAAGTGATGGCTGGAAATGGGGTAGTAGTTGATAATGAAGTATTTAGAGAAACAATAGAAGTTGGAGCTAATATTAAACCTGTTGAACCTGAACTTCCTTCAATTAATCCAAATGTATCAGTAAATGTGTCAGCACCAGTGGTAAGTCTTGGAGCATTACCTGGAACAGTAAGTCCTACAATGCCGTCAATATCAACAGTAACAGCACCAGTGGTAGCACCACCAACAGCACCAGGAAATTTAAGTGTAAATGTATCAACTCCATTAGCAGTTGATAAAATAACAGTAACACCACCATCAATACCAACAATAGCAGCACCTGCAGAAAAAAGGATAGAAGTAAATACACCAACAGCACCAGGAGGATTTGAACCAACTACAGTAACAGCACCAACAGCACCAGAAACTCCAACTGTAATAATACCTGATATACCTGATATGATAATAGGTTCTAGTACAACAGGAACTGGAGATAATGCTTGGTACTGGAAATCTGATGGAGATCTAGGGCCAATCAATCAAATTAACTTAACAGGAGGAACTTTCTCTGCAAGGAGTGCTTCATCTATAGATAATATTTATATTACTAACTATGCAGGAACAACAACTACTACTAATGGAACAACAAATTATACTTCAGATGCTGGAGATACAAGAGATGTGGTAAATGGAACAGCAACTTCAAGTGTAGGATTTTATAAGTGGTGTGGTGCACCTATTATAAGAATGGGAAGTGCAGTTACTATAAACTGGGAAGGAGCTGGCTCAAACAGAAGGGCCTTATTAAAAAATGATGTTCATGGAGATAATGCTACAGCATTAAATACTCTAAAAAACGGAAGTTCAGCTCAAACAATAACAACTGCTGAATATAACTATATTGCAAGTAATATTTATCCATATCATAACCATACTAATGCTGGAAATACTGATGGTAATGGTTCGCTTACAGCAACTAAAATTATGTATGGAGCTAACTATGGAACATGGAACTTATCAGGAGATTATATCAATGGTTATGAAGCTGATGGACATGCTGATTCTTCTAATAACCGTGCTACTGTTTTTCAGAATTATGGAACAATTCAAACATTAGCAAATAGTTCAAGAATTGCTTTGCTAGCCTATGGAAGTGAGAATAGTGGCTATCGTACTTTTACAAGTGTAAACTCAGGAACTATGATAATTAATGGAAAGACAAGTGCTATATTTGCTCCTAATAGATCAGGAACAAATCATGAAATAAATTTTTTGAATTATGGAAAATTAGTAATTAATGGAGGAAATAATGTAGGATTATACATTAATGGATCTTCAGATGGTGGATCAACTTTATTTATGGATAAACCTTTAGAAATATATGGTGATAATAATATAGGAGCTTATTTTCTTACAAGTGGTTTTAACCTTAATGGAACTAATAGTGAGCTGAAAATAAATATTGGAGTAAGCGATACAAATGTTACTAATATTGGTCAAAGTACAATAGGAACAGGAAATAACACTATATTAGGACAAGTTTCTGCTTTAATAGAGGGAAATGTTGGTATTTCTTCTAAATTTGCAAAAGCATTAAAAAACCATGAGATAAAAATAGGAACAGAAACTAAATCTAATATTGGATTTTATGGTGGACATACAACTGGAATTTTTTCTCTTGGAACAGGAAATATTACAATCTATGGTGGAAAGAGTAATATAGGAATATATACTGATAAGGGAGACATAACATCATCTGGAGATATAACATTGTCAGGTGGTGTAGGAAATATGGCTGTTTATTCTACAGCAGCTGGAAAAACTGTTCAAGTAAATAAAATAAATACTGCAGATATAGAAGATTCAGTAGTTGTTTATGGGGAAAATGGAGCTAAAATTATAGCAAAGGAATTAAATGTAGTTTCAAAGATAGGAGATAATCCTACAGCTGCAGATAAGAACGATACAGGAGCTGCCTTTGCAAAAGGAGCAGGAACAACTATCACAATAACTAGAGTATCACCTGCTATTGAAGCCAATATAAATATAACTGGGGCAAAGTTAACTGATGCAGACAGATATGTTGGATTTGGATTAATGGCAGCAGAAGGTGGAGTTATTAATGCTAAAAATAACTATATAAAAGTAACTGATGGTTCAACAGCAGCAGCCTCTATAGGAACAAACTCTAATATAGATTTATCAGGAGGGACAGTAGAATTCAATGGTTCAGGATATGCTGTTTATTCAGATGGAGTAGGAAAAATAAATTTAAGTAATTCTAATATTATTCTAAAAGGAAAATCTACAGCATTTGATCTTACCCTTGGAGCAACCTCTCCAATCACATTAGATTCAAATTCAAGAATACATGTAGAATCTAATGATGTTGTTGTATTTAATTTAAAAAATGCAACAGGATTAAATACAAATAATTTGGAGGCTAGTATAACCACAGCTCTTGGATCAGCTTTGGGAGGAACAAGTCTTTCATCTCTTATAGTTGCAGGAGAGGGAATTGATAAATATAAAACTGCAGCTGTTGATGGTGGAACAATTATTATTGGAAATTTAGATAAAACTGGAATAGGGGCAGCTGGTGAAACTCAAGAACAGAAAGATGGGAATTTCTACTATAATAGATTCTTGGGGCAAAGACTTGTAGCCACAGCTACAAACAGTACTGTTTCTGCAGTTCTTAATAATACTCAGGCTTCTAAATTTAATAATCAAGTAGTTGGATTAGAAATGAATTCAAGTAAATTAGCTGCTTCTAATGCAGAAGCAGGAATAAATTTAGTTAATTCAACTATTATAGCTGATAGAGATGGAGCAGGTGCAGGAGCAATAGGAGCTTTTATAAACTATGGAGTTGTAAATATAGATGGAACTAGCTTGATAAAAGTTGAAAAAGAAAATAATACAGTAAATGATAAGGCAGTAGGTATTTATGCAGTAAATGGAAGCAAAGTTTCCAATAATGGGGATATTGAAGTAGGAGGAAAAGAATCTATTGGAATTCTTGGAATGGCATATAGAGAAACTGTTGATGGAACAGTAGTAGTAGCTGAATATGGCTCATCAGCACAAGATCAGGGGAAAATTGATATAACTAATAGTAAAAATATAACACTTGATGGAGAGGGAAGTATTGGTATATATGCATATAATAATAATCCTTCTGGAACAAATGCAGATGCAAATGTAAGCAATACAGCAAATATAACAGTTGGAAATTCAGGAGATTCTGTAGCTATAGGTATATATGGAAAAAAAGCTAAAATTTCAAATACTGGTAATATAACAGTAGGAAATGGTGGAGTAGCTATATATGCAACTAAAAAAAGTGAAATAACAAATCTTGGGACTTTAAATCTTAGTTCAAATGGAATAGGAGTTATAATTGATGGAACATCAACTATTGCAACTACAGTTACTAATATTGTTTTAAACAGTGTTGGAGAAGCAGATACTAGTGGGAAAACTGGTATCTTCTATAAAGGGGATTCAGGGACAGAAAGTAAAACTATAGGTGTAGCAGTAAATGCTTCGGCTCTTGATAAAGGAACTGCTATATATGTTGAAAATATGAATGTCACTTCTTCTGGAACTTTAAATGTAGGTAAAGAAGGGGTAGGTATTTTTGTAAAAGGAAATTCAACTCAGACAGGTACAAATACAGGAAATATTGATCTTACATCTGGAAAAACAGGTGCAGTAGGTATGTATACAAAAACTGCCAATATTCTTAATGGTACAGGTGGGGTTATAAATGTAAACGATGTTTCTCAAATAGGGATGTATGCAGAAGGAGCAGGTAGTAAAGCAACAAATAAAGGAAAAATAAATCTAAATGTAGATAAAACAATAGGTATCTATGTAAAATCAGGTGCTGTTACAGAGCTTGATGTAGGAAATACTATAGTATTTAATGGAAAATCAAGTGTAGGAGTTTTTGCTGAAAATGCAGCAGTAAAGTTTAAAGATAATTTGACTTTTAAAAATAATAATGAAAATAAAAATATCTATATTTATGGTAAAGGTACAACAGTTGGAATAGAAGCAGGTAAAGTAGTAACAGTAGATGGTGGAACTTTAACAACAACAGGAAATAAGACTGTAGGAATTTATCTTCAAAATGAAGGTACTGGAAGTACATTTACAAGTAATACAACAGGGCAATTAAATGTTGTAAATGGAGCAATAGGTATTTACTCAAAGGGGAATAATACTTTAAATGTAAATGCAAATGTAACAGCAGCAGGAGAAAAAACTACAGGAGTGTTTATTGAAGATGGATCAACTATAGCGGGAACTGTAACTATCGTAGGGGCATCAGGAGTAGGAGCAGTAGGAGTATATGGAAGCGGAGGAGCTGTAACAATAGGTGCAGGAGAACTAGCTCTTAATACAAATACAGATGAAGGAACAGGAATGTATCTTACTGATGGAGCTTATGCATCAGGAGGAAAAATCACTGTAAATAATACAGCAGCAGCTGAGAACATAGGAGTATACTACAGTAAGGGAACAGCTTTAAAAACTATAACAAATGAATCTGAAATTGAGCTTGCAGGAAATAAAAGTATAGGAATATATGCAGCAGATGGAATAAATCTTGTAAATACTAAAAATATAACATCTACAGGATTAAATAATAATATAGCTTCATATGTAGGAGAAAACTCAGCACTGACTTCAAATGGAGACATAACTATGACAGGAACAGACAACATAGGTATATATACAGGAAAAGGAAGTGGAGTAAATAATGGAACTATTAATTTAATTGGGGCTACAGGAATATCATCAGCAGGAATGGTAGCTAAAACTGATACAGCATCAGATACAGCTTCTGTAGAAAATAAGAATACAATAACTGTAGGAAATAATCTTGGAATGTATATAAAAGGTGATGGAGCAAGTTCAGGAAAAAATACAGGAAGTATAGTTGCTACAGGAGGAACAGGAGTATATGTAGATGGTGGAGGAAACAGCTTTGATGGAACAGGAGGAAGTATCACATCAAATGCAGTAGGAATCTATCTAAAAGATACAGATGCTTATAAAATTACTGCTGGAACTTTGAATATAGGTTCAGGAGGAGTAGGAGTATTTGGAGAGAATGCTAAGATAGACTTTGCAGTAAATGTTGTAGGAACAGGAGCAGTAGGAGTTGCAGCTAAAAGAGGAACAGTAATATCAGGAAATATAACAACAGGACAGGGTTCTGTAGGGGCATATGTATTAGATAATACAGTATCATTTAATGGTGTTGATATAACAACAGGTACAAATTCAACAAATAGTTCAATTGGAATTCTTTTAAACAGTGCAGTAGGGACATATACAATGAGTAATGTAACTGTAAGTGCTCAAGATGGAGTAGGAATTTATTTAGATGGAACTACCCCAGGAATAAATCTTACTCATAATGGAACTATAAATACAACAGGTGGAATAGGAATCTATGTAGATGCTGGAACTACTCTTACAACTGGAATAAGTGAATTCAATATAAATGGGGGAACAGGAGTATATATAGATGGAGGAACTGCTAACCTTGGAACAACAGGAAACCTTACATTCAATTTCCTTGTAGGTGGAATAGGAATTTATAACAATGGAGGAACTCTTAATCTTGGAAATAATACAACTGCAACAGGTCCAGGTTCTGTTGCAGCAACAGTAAATGGAGACTTAAATTCATCTGGAAATTTAAATATAAGTTCAGGCGGAACAGGATTTCTTGGAATATATGATAATGGAACTACAACAGCTAAGAGTATAAGCAATACTGGAAATATTACAGCTGTATCAGGCGGAATAGGACTGGCAGCTATAAAAGGAACAAGTGATCCAACAGGCGCAATTACAATAAATAATGGAGGAACTATTATTGTTAGTGGAAAAGCAAGCGTATCTCCTTTTGCTCCTTCTATTGGAATATATACAGATATAGCTAATGTAGTAAATACTGGAAATATCAGTGTAGGAAGTAGTGGAATAGGAATTTATTCTAATTATAATGGAGTTCTTACATCAGTCCAAAATGATAATATGAAAATAACAGGAACAGATGGAATAGGAGTATATCTAAAAGGTGCAACAAGTGGAATTGTATCAAATAACATAACTTCAACAGGAGGAAAAGGAAACACAGGATTGGTTCTTGATGGAGTTAATTCAGTAAATATAAATGCAGGAAGTATTACTCTAGGAGATGAAAGTGTAGGAATATTAACAACAAATGGAACAGCTTCTCTAATAGATGGAATTATTTCAATTGGAACTTCAAGTGATACTAAGAGTGCAATTGGAATAGTTGTGAATGCAGGTTCTAATGTAACTGTTGCAGGAACAGCAACTATTACAACTGGAAATAGAGGAATAGGAGTATATTCTGATGGAGCTGGAACAACAGTTACAGTTGCAAATGCAGGAAATATTTCAGTAGGAACAGATGGAATATATATGTACTCTAAAGGAGCTGCTTTGACTTTCACAGGAGATATTACAGCAGATAATCAAATAGGAATAGTAGCAGATAGTGGAAGTGTGACTGCTAATGGAAGTTCAACTATAACAGTTAAGAATGGCGGAATAGGAGCATATATAAAAAATGCAGCACCATCATTTACAGGTTTAAGTATTGTAGTTCAAGCTGGTATTTCTGAAACAAGCTCTAATCAAGCAAAATATTCTGTGGGAGTCTATTATGAGGCTGCAGGAAATATAGGAACACTGCCAACAGTAACACAAACAGGAAGCTATACAATAGGAACAGTATTAAATAAATCAACAGGAACTACAGCTACTGGAATTAATATTGGAACTTCTGAAAGTAATCAGGTAGGAGTAATGGTAAAAGGAGGTTCTACTCTTAATGTAACATCAGGAGGAATTGCAGTAGGAAATGGAGACAGCAATATTGGTATATATGGAGAAAACAGCACAATTAATGTAACTGGAAATATACTAGTTGGCGCAGCTAGTTCACTTAAAAATTCATCAATAGGAGTTTCTTTAAAAGGAGGTTCACATACAGGAACTACAGGAAATCTTTTAGTAGGAAGTAACAGTATAGGAATCTATGGAACAACTATGACTGAAAATATTAGTCAAAATGGAACAACTATGACTGTAGGAGATAATGGAGTAGGTATCTATGGTTCTGGAACTGGGAATATCAACCTAAATATGGCAACAATAGGTCTTGGGAATAACAATTCTGTAGGAATATACGCTAAAGGAATGAATGCGTCAATAACAGGAGACATAGGAGTTGGCACAAATACAAGTATAGGAATAGTAAGTGAAGGAAATGGAAATGTAACATATACAGGGGATATGACTATTGCAGACAAAGGAACTAACAAAGGAGATACAGGCTCAGTAGGAATCTATAAACTGAATGGGACAGGAACTATAACAACTACATCAATGAATAACTGGACTGTAGGAAATAATGGGTATGGAATCTTTGTGAAGCAAGAAAAAGAACAAATAGCAACAATCAATAATGGTGCTGATATGAATCTGGGAACAGCAGCAGTAGGAATTTATTCAAGTGGAGCAAACATAATAAATAATACAGGAAATATAACAGTAGGAGCTACAGATGTAAAAGGTGATCATGATAAGGTAGAAAATCATCTTAACTCAATAGGAATGTATGCAACAGCTGGAACTACTGTAAATAATACAGGAAATATAACTGTAAATTATGACCACTCAGTAGGAATGTATGGAGAAGGAACTGAAACAAAGATTAAAA
>OGZT01001927.1_pt1 | contig 12914 bp, 16 predicted proteins | sample 1576891 | NCBI WGS metagenome assembly OGZT01 (sample SAMEA3541521, study PRJEB24748) | human gut metagenome | biome: human gut; feature: human-associated habitat; material: faeces | place: China | collected 2012 | reverse complement strand
TGGGAACCGCATACCGGTTGGTGGAACAAGGGCGGGGCACCTGGGGCTCAGCCGGGATTTGAGGGCGAAGAGCGATGACGGTGAGCGTGAACGAAAACGGCCGGCGGATTGGTGAGAGTCATCCGCGGTCCCGGTATTCGGACGCCACGGTCGACGAAGCCCACTCCCTGGTGGAAGCCGGGGTATCGCGGAAGAAGGTCGCGGGTCTTCTCCGGATTCCCCGATCAACGCTGGGGGCATTTGTGAACGGGCGCCGTCGCTGTCAGACGGCGGCGAGGATTTATGACGAGGGCAGGACGGGACACCGCTGAGGCGAAAGAGAGGAGGGGGCGCAAGGCCCCTCGTCCGTCCAATGAGAAGCCCGTCAAAATGGGGCCGGGTCCGGGCCCCTGGGGTGGGAAGAAACCACCGAAAGCGCAGAGGACTTACAAGGGGAATGGCGGCTACAAAGCCGTTCTTTCCGTAGCGCTTCGCGAAGTGACCGCAGCGCTTCCCGCGCTGGCGCCGAGAGACGCGATGTCGCCCGAAGCGTTGGACGAAGCCTACAACTGGCTCGCCTGTGGAGGCACAACGACGGGGTACGCGGAAGCGGTAGGGCTTCCGAACAGCACCGTCACCCGCTGGCTCATGAGGGACGAGGACTGATGCGCAAAATCAAGCCGGATATCGTCTTTTCCAAGGGCGGTTTTGTATCCGTGCCGGTTGTTTTAGCGGCAGGACATAAGCGGATTCCGGTTATTATCCACGAATCTGATATGACACCGGGACTTGCCAATAAAATTGCCATGCGTTCCGCAACGAAAATCTGCTGTAATTTCCCGGAAACGGTTCAGTATCTCCCACAGCAGAAAGCTGTGCTTACCGGTTCTCCTATCCGGAAGGAACTGTTACAGGGCAATAAACTTGCCGGACTGAATCTGTGTCATTTTAACACGGAAAAACCGGTTATTCTTGTTGTCGGCGGAAGCACCGGCGCCGTAAAGGTCAACAATGCCGTGCGTGCCATTTTACCAGAGCTGTTAAAGGATTTCCAGGTGGTTCATCTGTGCGGCAAGGGCAAAACCGATAAAAGCTTTGAAAATAAAGAAGGCTATGTCCAGTTTGAATATATCAGCAAGGAAATGCGCGATTTATTTGCAATGAGCGATATTGTCATTTCGCGTGCCGGTGCCAATGCAATCTGCGAACTGCTTGCCTTAAAGAAGCCGAATCTTTTGATTCCACTTTCTGCCAATGCAAGCCGCGGCGATCAGATTTTAAATGCCAACTCCTTTAAAAAACACGGCTACTCCGCTGTTTTAATGGAAGAAGACATTACACCGGAAACACTGCTTGCGGCCGTGCGCGACCTGTATCAGAAGCGCATGACTTATGTCAATAACATGGCTTTAAGCGAGCAGAATGACGCTATCGGCAAAATCATGGAACTGATTACGGCAAATTCCAAGTAATTTTATAAAGCTATATAAAACAGAGTGTGATAATTGGATGGCGGAACTGCCGCTTTTATCACACTCTGTTTTTATTTTCTTAAATATACTGCGGCTTTGTGAAAAGACAACACATAATCCGTGAACTGTCGTTTTTTCCTGTTCAAATGTCACTTGACTTTCCCGTAAAAATGCACTAGACTAATAATAGGAATAGTTACTAGAATTTTGTAAAACAAGGAGGAAAAAATCCTCTCCTCGCTTTAGGAGAAATGTGAGAATACTCACATAGGATTTTACTTCGTAAAACAAGGAGGATTTATGGCTACGGTTAAATATAGCAGACAGCGTGAGGCGATTAAGAATTTTTTAATGTCCCGCAAGGACCACCCGACTGCTGAGGTTGTATATGAACATGTTTTAAAGGCTTTTCCGAATATCAGCCTTGGAACAGTTTACCGCAATCTTTCTTTTCTGGTTGATAACGGTCAGGCAGTCAAAGTTCCTTGTGAAGACGGCTCTGTCCACTTTGACGGAAATGTCATGCCGCATTATCATTTTCAATGTACAGAATGTGGTGCAGTAATTGATCTGGATTTTGACGGTGCAGAAGAAAGCAGACAGTTCTGTACTGCCGCCGCCAGTAATTTTGCCGGACAGATTGAGGGCAACGTCACTTTCTTTTACGGAAAATGCCCTTCCTGCGCACATAAAAACGAGCAGTAAACGCTTTTAAAATTTTTGATAAAATATCAAATAAGCTTTAATGATGTCCCAAAAAACCGGGCATACTATAAGCAGGAATTAAAAATAGGAATTATTATTATTTTGTGTTGACAAATGACTTAGTATATGATATATTATAGTCACAGCAAAACAATAATGATTACTATTTTAAAAATAAAAAAGCAAAGGAGATTAAAGCTATGAAATTTGTATGTTCTATTTGTGGTTACGTTTATGAAGGAGAATCTGCACCGGCTGAATGTCCGGTCTGTCATGCAGGCGCTGACAAGTTTGTTGTCCAGTCCGGCGAAAAGACATGGGCAGCTGAACACGTTGTCGGTGTTGCACAGGGTGTCAGCGAAGACATCTTAGCTGATTTAAGAGCAAACTTTGAAGGTGAATGTTCAGAAGTCGGTATGTACCTTGCTATGGCAAGAGTTGCCCACAGAGAAGGCTATCCTGAAATCGGTATGTACTATGAAAAGGCTGCTTATGAAGAAGCTGAACACGCTGCAAAATTCGCAGAACTGCTCGGTGAAGTTGTAACTGACAGCACAAAGAAGAATCTTGAAATGAGAGTTGAAGCTGAAAACGGCGCAACTGCCGGTAAGACTGATTTAGCAAAACGCGCTAAGGCTGCAAATCTGGATGCTATCCACGATACCGTACATGAAATGGCACGCGATGAGGCCAGACACGGTAAAGCCTTTGAAGGTCTGTTAAAGAGATACTTCGGTTAATTAAGAGTTTGCCGGAAAGAATTTAAAACCGCTTAAATAAGGATTTTTAAGGATAGATAGCCGTTGGACTGTCTATCCTTTTTTGCATTTTACTTTTTTACTGTTTTTCATCTATCAGCTTATCTGCCAGTTCAATCGCTTCCTGAATCATTTTATCACAGTGGGTCTTTTTATCCCCGCCTTTTTGTGCATTGGCTCTTAACAAATCCGCACAATCTGTCATGCCGTCGTGTTTCTCTGCGATTCCTTTTCTGAATTGCTGGACTGCCATAGGCGAATCAACGCCCTTTGCGCCAAGCACCATAAGTCCTGCCGTGATTGCACCGCATGTACCGCCGCATTTCATGCCGCCACCGAAATTACAGCCAATCGCCGCACAGAGATTTTCGTCAATCCCCAGTTCATCGGCATAAACCCGCATAATCGTCTGCGCACAGTTATTAACCATCGGTGTTTCATTTCTAAGTTCCATTGCTTTTTCAATATGTTTATTCATCAGATTTCCTCCTGTGAGCAGATATCTGCTGCCTGCTCTATTCATTATTTTTAAAGAAAATGTACCCTTTCCGTATCATACCGGTCTTCCTGCTTCTTTTCTTCCGCCGGATATCCCAGTGCAAAAATGCCAAACGCACTTTGGTCTTCCGGCAGTTTTAAAATTGCTTCTACCGCCTGCATCCGCTCTTTAACCGGCGCAATGCCGAGCCATACGCCGCCCAGTCCGATTTCATCGGTCGCAAGCCACATATTTTCCATGGCGATACTCATATCAATCTGCGCATATTCCGGTATTTTACAATCTTTCCGGTATGCCGTGATAATTGCCTGCGGTGCATCTGCAAGCAGTCCTGCATATGGACTTGTCTTTGAAAGCTCCTGCAAAAGCATCTTATCGTCCGTGACATAAAACTCCCACGGCTGCTGGTTGCCCGCAGACGGCGCCGCCATTGCCGCGCGCAGGATATATTCCAAATCTTTCTTTTCTATTTTTTTATCCTGAAATTTACGGATACTGACCCGTGTAAATAAATTTGCCATGCTGCTCCTTTCCCAAACGGCTCTGCCGCCCTTATCCCTGTATTGCTTTTCTAAACCACCGTCCGGTTTCCGATAAATCATCTTCTGTCCAGCCGCCGGTTTTACTACAGCCCGGCTGAATGAGTGCCGATGTTTCATTTTTATTGGAAAGACTCCATGCTAAGAAGCTGACACCCCTGTCATTTAACAAATCCAGCCAGCTTTGTGCCGAATCATAATCAATGCCGCCGTTTCCCGAAGCATCACAAATACTGCATTCACTGACAAATACCGGCACACCAGCATTTAACGCAGACTCCAGTTTACTGCGCAGGGAAACTTTATGTGTGCCCGCGTAAAAATGAAGCACGTACATCACATTATCGTCATCCAGCTCATTTCCCGCTACTGCGTCAATATCCTGCGACCATGTATTCGTACCCACCAGTATCAGCGCACTGCTGTCATACTGCCGGATACAGGAAATCACTTCCTCGGCATACGGTTTAATCTGGCCGTTCCAGTCAGAATTCTGCGGTTCATTGCAGATTTCATAAATTACATTGTTATGCCCTGCATATTTATCTGCCATTTCCGAAAAAAATGCTTTGGCTTCTTCCTTATTCAGGTTCGGATTCCCGTCACTTAAAATATGCCAGTCAATAATGACGTACATGCCAAGCTCTGTCGCATAGGATACACCGTCATCAATGAGCTGTTTTAAAGCTTCCTTATCACCGCCGTTACAGTATCCGCCATATTCTTCGGTATACATCGCAAGGCGCACTACATTGGCGCCCCAGTCGTCCCGCAGTGTTTCAAATGCTTCTTTATTGACATATTCAGGAAACCACGCCAGTCCGTGTGTGCTGACACCGCGAAGCTGTACGGCATTGCCGGAAGCATCGGTAAGCGTTGTACCGGAAACCCGCAATCCGCCTGATGCCGGCCGTGGACTGCTCCCCGTTCCCGATAAACCGCCGGATTTACCTGAACTGTCTGAATTTTGCGAACCGTCTGATGAGCCGCCTGTCTGTCCGTTTTGTGTTTCTTCCTTTATAATACCTGTCTGACTGTCATCACTCTGATGGTTATCCTGCCCCTGCTCTGCCAGACTGTCCCCTGACTGTCCGTCATCTGTTACCGTAACCGCAACGCCTTCAATCACAGCTTCCAGTTGATATGCCTTTAATTCATAGTTTTCCGTCCGGCTGATGATAAAACCGATTCCCTGCGTATGTTCTCCCGCCGGAATCTCCCGGTTATAGTCCACCGGCGATAATGTAAATGAAACCGTTCCGTCCTCTGCCGTACTGCTCTCAACGCCGCAGTTCCAGCTCTGCTCCATCACCGTACCGCTTCCCGCCGGAAATGTAATCTTCCAGCTTCCAATATTCTTTTTGCCGGTACTGAAAATATTTAACTCATACTGTATGTACTTCCGCCCGTCCGATTCCCATGCATTGCCCGGCGTAAACTGCGCATGTGCCTCCTGATTCTTTGGACTTTCGGTGCTTTCCTTTTCATCGTAAACAGGTCTTTCGTTATTTGTCAGCGCACCGTTTTCAACATTTTGCGGACTGCTTCCTTTTTTTTCTGCATTGGCAATCAAAAATCCTGCCATCACACCTGCCAGCAGAATAACCACCGTAAGCACTGCTCCAATCAGTATCTTTTTCTTTTTATCCATGGTATTCCTCATTTCTGAGCAACTTGTTGCGAAGAGGCGATAAAAAATTCGCAAAAGTCTGCTGTTTATTTTTAGTATTACGTTCACTATAGTAATAATTATACTACAGCTTTCCACATGATTCAATACCATTTGTATATAAAATGTACACAAAGTACCATTGCCAAATACTTCCTTTTTCCATTATACTATATTAAAATACACTTAAAATTGTATAAAAAATAAATTACCCAGAAACGAGGATGATTATGTTTGATTCAAACCGTAAAAAGACTTTTCACAGTCAGGCTTTGAACCGGCTGACTGTGCTGGAACGGCTGACATGGCTGATTCCTGTCGGATTTATTGTGCGCGAAATCATTTACACACACTCTGAAATCGAGGAAGTTTTACAGGATTCCCCTTCCCCTGCGGTCATTATAGCTTTAATTATTGCTATACTTTTTGTTACCGCTTTGCAGGCCGGATTCTGGTTTCTGCTTGCAAAGGTGCTTTTTCATTTTGCAAGAAAACAGATTATGCGAAATAACTCCTTTATTACCGTTCAGGATCTGGACTATTACCGGGATAAGCTCACCGGACTTTCTCCCGGCACAATCAGCCTTTTAACGGATTTAAAAATGGAGCCGAAAAAAGACCGTGCCGCCTGTATTTTAAAATATGAAAATATGGGAATTCTTAAAATGGAAGAAAACCACTATATCGTCAATACCGATGTTCCCGAATTTGCTTCTCTACGGGAGAGTGACCGTTTTCTTTTAAATGCTTTATGCAACGGTACTTTTAACGCCCAGAAGGAAGGCAACTGGATTTATATGTTACAAAAGGAAGCCGTGGCAGACGGTTATTTAACCAGCCGCCTCTCTTCCACCGACAAGCAGAAAGAAACCACTTCCACCTGCAGCCGCTGTGTATTAGGCTGTTCGGCACCGCTGTTTTTTATTGTCATTATGAGCTTTGTGTTTTACGCCTTCAATGACCGTGTAAATGCTTATTTTGAAATTTTAGATGCGCTTCCCGAAACGGCTTCCTTTGGGGAACAGACCAATTATCTGCTTCAGTACCCGGAATACCTCCCCGTACTGGCAGGCCTGATGATTATGGTTTTGCTGTTTTTCCTGTGCCTTATTATTCCGCTGCTTGTCTTTGTAGGAACGATTAGTTCAGGATTTACAAAAGCGCATTTTAAGCGGACAACCCTTGGAAATCAGATGACCGAATACATTTACGGCATGAAAAATTTTATTCACGATTTTTCAAATTTAAGTGAAGCCACACAAAATGAATTGGTTTTGTGGGACGATTATTTAGTTTATGCTGTTGTTCTCGAAGAAAACCAGCAGATTGTCAATGACATTATTAAAAGGAGGAAATCATTATGAATGCATCATTTATCGGAGGTATCATCGCAGTCGTTGTAATACTGCTGATTATTGCCGTTATCAAAACTTATAACCACATGGTTGTTTTAAGAAACCGTGTCGACAATCAGGGGGCTCAGATTGAAGTGCAGTTAAAGCGCCGCGCCGACCTAATTCCGAATTTACTTGAAACTACCAAAGGTTACGCCCACTACGAGCAGGAAACCTTATCAAAAATCACCGAATTAAGAAGCCGTGTTTTAAATGCGTCTTCTGCCGCAGAATCTTTTGAAGCCGGAAATGCACTCGGCAGGGAAATTTCCCACATTCTTGCTGTGGGTGAACAGTATCCGGAATTAAAGGCCAACCAGAATTTCTTACAGCTCCAGTCGGAGTTAAAGGAAACGGAAAATAAAATCGTTATGGCGCGCCAGTTTTACAATGATACAGTTACAAAGTACAATACCGCTATTATGATGTTTCCGCGTTCTATCTTTGCGGGACTGTTCGGCTTCCGCCAGAAAGACCTTTTAGCCGCCTCTGAAGAAGAACGTCAGGCAGTACATATTAATGCGAATATGTTTCAGTAAGATATAAAAAATTTATTCACATATTTTTAGGACAGCTGTTCATTTTTAGAGCGGCTGTCCTTTTTTATCTTCTCCCCACTGGCAATCTCCCGGCAAATATACTATAATAATTCTATTATGAATGAATTAGATACCAAATATATGAAAGAAGCCATAAAACAGGCTAAGAAAGCGTTAAAATTAAAAGAAGTCCCGATTGGCTGTGTCATTGTCTATCAGGACAAAATTATTGCGCGCGGGTACAACCGCAGAAATACCGACAAGACCACACTCGGACATGCAGAAATTACCGCAATCAAAAAAGCCAGCCGCGTTATCGGCGACTGGCGGCTGGAAGACTGCACAATATATATTACACTTGAACCCTGCCAGATGTGTGCCGGGGCGATTGTACAGGCACGGATTCCAAGGGTTGTTATCGGCTCGATGAACCCGAAAGCCGGGTGCGGCGGTTCTGTGTTAAATATTCTTCAAATGGAGCAGTTTAACCACCGCTGTGAAGTGACCCGCGGTGTACTGGAAGAAGAATGTTCCACCATGCTTTCTTCCTTTTTTAAACAGTTACGTCAGGAAAAAGCAAAGCGGAGGGAACCATCGTGAAATTTGAGTACAAAAACAATCATCTGATACTGCGCGTTCTAACCGCCGAATATGCCGATGCCGTGCTTTCTTTTTACCGGCGCAACCGGGAACAGTTTGATATTTATGAAACGGATAAGCCGGACCATTTTTACACCAAAGCATTTATCCAGTCCCTTTTAACTGCGGAATACAACGCTTTTGTCGCCGGAAAACACATCCGCTTCTTTTTGTTTGATACGAATTTCCCCGACAAGATTATCGGAACGGTGTCCTTTTCTGACATTAAAAAGGGGGCATTTTGTTCCTGCACCACCGGTTATAAAATTGACAAAGAATTCCAGCATCAGGGTTACGGACGGCGTATGCTGACCATGGCTTTAAAAATTCTTGTCACGGAAATGCACATGCACCGCATAGAAGCCTATATTGCACCGCAGAACACCGCTTCCATTTCACTTGCCACACAGCTTGGATTTATTCCGGAAGGCACTGCTTACTCCTATGTATATCTGCGCGGCAAATGGGAAGACCATCTGCGCTTTGTCTATATTTCCTGATACCAGTATCCGAAATATGGATTGGAATAGTCGCTTCTGTGGCTCTTTTTGAAGTTGCAAAAGCCAAACATCGATGCCATAAACCGCTCCCGGTTGCAGTACATTCCCGGAACTCCGATAAAATACCGGGTGTTGTTGTCATTTTCACAGACTTTTCCAAAAAGAATATGCTTAAAATTATAATATCCATGCACCAGAAAGCTGTTGTTTACAACAGCGTCGTCCTCAATCGGAAGCTGCTTTAAAAGCTCCGGTGTCACCTCCACACAGTCATAAAAATAGTCATCTTCAAACGCATCTATAAAATCCCGGTTGATAAATACTTTTTCAAATGCCGGCATTTCCTCTTGTGGCTTTGCATTTTGCAGTTTTGTATTTTGTGGCATTGTGCCTTGCGGATTTGTATTCCGGAACAATAACTCCTGCACCGCTTCCATGGCGCGTACCTGCTGTGCCTTCATCTGTGCCGTTTCCTGTTGCAAATCCGTCTGCTGACCGGCTGACTGTGCGGATTCGGGTGTTGCCGGCTTTGATGTTACTGCCGCTTCTACTACATCTTCTACCTCATTTTCTGAAACATCTTCCGCGTTCCGCCGCACTGTTTCAGATTCACACACATTCCCGGACATTTCCGCGGATTTTCTCTCCGCCTCCTGCCCTGTTGTCCGGTTTTCCTGTTCTTTCACAGACACTTCCTCTGAATCTGCCTGCACCACCGGATTTGAAGCCGCCGCCGCTTCCGGCTGTGCAAATGTAATGTCCTCTGTATTCAGTATACAATCCTCCCACAGACTGAACATACGGTAAAAGTCCTCATTTTCCCTTGCAAGTGCAATGCCGCTGATATCTTCAAATGTATAACCTGATTGATTGATATTCATTGGATTGAATAAATCCTGATACTGTCCGATTCCCTGATTAACCATGACTGTTCCTGTTTTTAGCAGGGTAAACCCGCCCGGCTGATGTTTCTTTCCATCAACCATCACATAAACGCCAAATAACTCAGGGGTATCTGTATAGACACCTTTTACGGAAACTGTCAGCTTAAACTGTCCGTTTCTGACCTCCGCTTTGGCAAACCCGACATTTTTATCCCGGACACCGCCCGGATATGCATAAATGTATGAAACCAGTCTTTTATAATCCGCCATATTTCCTCCAATTCATACCATTAATAGACTGCTGGCTATCAGCTCCTAACGCAACCTTATGAATTGGATTTTTAAAATATGACGGATTTTTATACTTCACATTACTTCCCTGTATCTTCCGAAAGCACATTTGCAAGTTCGGCAAACTGCGCAAGGGTCAGTGCTTCTCCGCGCACGGTTGCAGAAAGCCCGCATTTTTCAAGAGCTGCTGCCATCTGTTCTTTGGACACGGACAGCTCCGGACTGTTCCCGACACTGTTTGTCATCGTCTTTCTGCGCTGATTGAAAGATGCGCGGATTAAACGAAACATCAGATGCTCGTCAGCAACTTCTACCGGCGGCTTTTCATAACGCGTAAGCTGAATAACAGCGGAGTCCACATTCGGACGCGGCATAAAACAGCTTGCCGGAACATTTAATAAAATCTGCGGCTTTGCATAATACTGCACCGCAAGCGAAAGCGCACCGTAATCCTTCGTTCCCGGTCCGACCTGCATACGGTCTGCCACTTCCTTCTGCACCATAATCGTAATGCTGTCTAACGGCACATGGCTTTCAAACAGCCCCATAATAATCGGCGTTGTGATATAATACGGAAGATTGGCAACGACCTTAATCGGCTTTCCGCCGTTACGCTCATTGGCAAGCTTTACAATATCCAGCTTTAAAATGTCTTCGTGAATAACCGTAACATTGTCATACCACGAAAGCGTATCCTCCGTCAGAATCGGAATGAGTTTATCGTCAATTTCAACAGCAACGACTTCTCTTGCATTTTCACATAAAATCTGTGTCATCGTTCCGATACCCGGTCCGATTTCCAGTACAAAGTCGTCTTTTGTCACACCGGCATCGCGCACAATTTTTTCGACCACATTTTCATCAATTAAGAAATTCTGTCCGAATTTTTTTTGAAATGAAAATCCGTAGCGGTTCAATACGGCAATTGTATTGGTGGGATTTCCGAGGTGCATTACATTTTTATAATCTTTTTCCGCCATGCTGCATTTCCTTTCTTAGTCCTGTGCCGCCGAAAGCCCGAATAACTTCCTTGCGTTTGCATTGGTAATATCAATGACCTCCTGTGCCGTCATCTGCTTAATCTGCGCAATCCGTTCCGCCACATACGGAAGGTAGCCGCTGTAATTTCTCTTGCCGCGGTTAGGTTCGGGTGCCATATACGGACAGTCTGTTTCCAAAAGAATCTTCTCTATCGGAATGGCTTCTACTGCTTCGACTGCCTTTTTTGCATTTTTAAACGTCACAACACCGCCAAATCCGAAGTAAAAGCCCATTTTTAAAAATTCCTGTGCTGCTTCTTTGGAATACGAATAGCAGTGAATCACACCACCAATCTGTTCGGCATGTTCTGCCCTCATGCAGGCAAGCGTGTCCTGACAGGCTTCCCGCGAATGGATAATCACCGGTTTTTTAATGTCTGCCGCAAGGCGGAGCTGTCTGCGGAACCACTGCTGTTGTATTTCTTTTGCCGGTTCCGGGTAGTGGTAATCCAGTCCGATTTCACCGATTGCAAGCACCTTTTCATTTTCCGATGCCGTCTTTTTTAACCACGCCATGCGTGCTTCCGTTAATTCTTCCACATCTTCCGGGTGGATTCCAACTGCCGCATAAATTTTTTCATGGCTGTCTGCAAGGGCTACGGACTGTTCACAGCCCGCAAAGCTGGCACCGACATTGATAATCGTATCAATATCGTTTGCAAACATTTCATCAAAAAGCGCTTCGCGGTCTTCTCTAAAAGCTTCATCATCGTAGTGTGCGTGTGTTTCAAATATTTTCATCATTTTATTCTTCTCCGCTACTGTTTAAAAATGCGTTTAAAAAACTGATACAGTCCGTTTTCCCATACGGAATCCTCGTGTTCCGCGCCCTGATAATAACACCGCCTAGCGGATTTCGCTTCCGGCAATCATGTCCTTATCTACTGTCAGTACAGATAAGTTGTCCGCATCATCGGCTGCTGCCAGAATCATGCCCTGTGATTCTACGCCGCAAAGCTTACACGGCTTTAAGTTTGTAATCACGGCAACCTTCTTGCCAACCATTTCTTCCGGCTTGTAATACTTTGCGATACCGGATACAATCTGGCGCACTTCATCGCCGATACGGATTTGTGAAACCAGCAGCTTCTTTGCCTTTGGCACCGGTTCACACTTTAAGACTTCACCGACACGAATCTGAATCTTATCAAAGTCATCAATGGTAATTTCCGGCTTTTCTTCTACCTGTGGGTACTGCACACCGCCTGCGGCTGCTTTCTGTGCTGCCTGGATTTCTTCTGCCTTCTTTAAAACTTCTTCTAAATCCAGTCTTGCAAACAGAATTTCCGGCTTGTCCGTTACGCCGTAAACAGGGCGGAGGAAAAGATGTTCAGCCCGGAGAACAAAAAGCCCATGGCAAAGACCGAGAATCCGTGGCTGGCCAGCTGCCAGACCATGGTGCCCCGGCGGGCGAACACCGTCACCACGGCGTCCCCGGCGAACTGCGCGAACAAAAACACCGTCACGGAGGCGGCCACCGTGAAGATCATGGCGGTCCGGTAGACCTGCTTTAATTGGGCATGATTCCGGCTGCCGTGGTTGAAGCTGACCACCGGGGAAATTCCCTGGGAGAAGCCCATAAACAGCGCGTTCAGCAGAAACTCCGAATACTGGATAATGGTGATGGCCGCCACGCCGTCCTCCCCTGCGAACCGCATCATGGTCAGGTTGAACAGGAAGGTGATGATGCCTGCGGATAGGTTGGTGACCATCTCCGAGGACCCGTTTAAGCAGGTTTCACCCAGCTCTGCGCCGGACATGCGGGGGCGTACAAACCAGAGGGACCGCTTCGCACAGGCAAAGTAGATCAGCCCGAACAGCGCCGGGATCATATAACCGGTAACCGTGGCGATGGCGGCCCCGGCGATTCCCATCCCCATGGGTACGATCAGTATATAGTCCAGCACCGCGTTGGTGATTCCGGCCGCGATGGTGAGAAACAACCCGATTCCCGGCCGAACCTCGCCATCAGCCTCTCGCTGCTGGGTAAAAAAGTAGTCATCGTA
>OGZT01001926.1_pt1 | contig 12919 bp, 11 predicted proteins | sample 1576891 | NCBI WGS metagenome assembly OGZT01 (sample SAMEA3541521, study PRJEB24748) | human gut metagenome | biome: human gut; feature: human-associated habitat; material: faeces | place: China | collected 2012 | reverse complement strand
GAGAAATATGCAAACGCACGTGTGGCTGTTTATCAGATTCCATTTGTATGTTTTGAAAAACAGGTAAATGATGAGGGTGAAACGATTTATATATTCAGAGGGTTGTATACTTTCGGACCGGATAAAGGGGATAAATATACGTTTGGATTTGATACGGATCTGTTCCCGGATCTTTTGAGCATTGAAGGATCGGATAACTCTCCATTGTGTACTTTGTTTCGCGTCCCGTGGAATAACAACGTGTTTTACAACGAAGACAAAGAGGCATGGCAGTATAATGGTGCAAATTCATGGAATTTCGGTGAGGGGGAATTGGATAAAATCTCTAAATTCATTCCTGCTTATAATATGGTTTATCAGTGTTCTCCACGTCTGAAACCTTTTAATGGTACATTGGATGAGCTGAATGCCCAAGTGATAACGTACCGCAATGAGCCTTGTGAATTTTGGATAGCCAAAGAAGGGGATGTAAACCTATATAATGTGTACTATTTTGAGTCCTCACAAAATAAATTTATTCCTTCCGATATAGGTAATGGCACGATAAACCTTGTCTCTCAGCTTGTGGATAAAGGGTATGGATTGGGGGCTACCGATCTGGAAAACAAAACGGGCGATGAACTGAATATGCTTTTTGTCAATGCCCGTATTGCTAAGTTCAGGAAAGAAGTTTCGTTGTATTGGGATGTGGAGGATACGTTGTTCTTTATGAATAATGTAGAATTTAATGCAGGTACGGATGAGCGTGCAAAGAATACGTACCCTTACTGTTTTGGAACGGAAATATCGAAGTGGAGATGGCGTGTAGATGATGCGGATACTCGTTTTGATACCACCAACCGGGGATTGCCGGACAAAGAATATAGTGTAGAAACACATGATGTGGACAAAACGGGAGCTTCCATCTGGAACGGTGAGACAAACAACTTCTTTAATCTGATGGAACTGGCTTTTCCGGATGAGAAGGTAACAAGTATGCGCAAAATGATGACAGCCATGCAAACACTTGGTGGCTTGAAGAGTGGTAATGACCTGGAGAAGATTTACGCATTTTATCAGAAGTATTTCTTTGACAATGCACAGGAGTATTTCCCGGAGAACGCTTATAATGCGGATGCAAAGTATTGTTATGAGAATGGTAAGCTTGCTTATAATGCGGGAAAATACTCCAATGATACCGATCCTATCACACAGAGTCTTGGCGATCATTATCTGGCAGAACAGAGGTGGATAACCAAGCGTATTTTGTATATGATGTCTAAATATAGTTTTGGAACTTTCAGTGCCGGAGGGACAGATACAATCACTGTTCGTGCTGCCGGAAATACCATAAAGTATGAGTTGACTCCGGCTATGAATATGTATCCGGCAATAGCCAATGGTACGTCAATTATCCGGGGGGCACGTACGAAGTCCGGTGATGTTTGTGAAATGGAGATAGAGCTGTCCGGGTCCGGTGATCAGCAGAATGCCATTCAGGGGGCCTCTTATCTGCAGGATATAGGTGACTGGCATAATAAGAATGTACAGGGATCGATGATCATTCAAGGACAGATGTTACGTGATATCCGATTGGGTAGTAAGACAGAACCCATTGTTATATCTATTTCGTCGTTGACTATTTCTAATTGCGTATCCTTACAGCGGCTGCTATTGTCGAATATATCTACATTGGCCGGCACACTGAATCTGGCGGCTTGTACACATTTGCAGGAGGTACATGCGGATGGAACATCGCTTGTACAAGTTATTCTTCCTGCCGGTGGTGGTTTGCGTACGGTGGAGTTTAGTGCATACAATCAATATCTGACACTGGCAAACTATCCTTTAATGACCAATGAAGGTGTGGGAATTGACTTGTGTAAAGGGATTATCACTGACTTCTTTGTGGTCGATTGTTCACGCATTGATCCGATGAAGCTGCTTGTAGATATAATGAATACACAAAATGATCGGGGAGTGGCACATGCTCTGAAGCGCATACGTGCCGTTGGATTTGATGAGAACTATGAGAGTTCGGAGATGTTGGATAAACTGGTACAACTGGCGGATGGCTCCTATTCAGGTTTGAGTAGTGAAGGACTTTCCGGTGAGGACGACTATCCGGTGTTGGACGGTACGTTGAATATCAATGCAAATTGCTATGAAGATTCTATTGAGGCTTTGAGGAATACGTTTAAGAAGTTGGTATTGAATATAACGGGTGGTTTATACATTAGATTCCAAGATCCGGTGGTTCAGAGTATTTGTGGACTTCAATGGGGTGATGGTAATGGATGTACAAAAGATAGTTTTACTTCTGTAATTACATTTCCGGAAAAAGCCTTTACGGGCAATTCGAGTCTTCAGTACTTTCCTGAATTAGGTGACTTGTTTGTAAACTGTACAACAATAGCAAATTTTGCATTTAAGGATTGTCAAAATTTGAGGGTCTGTACACTTCCTGCCGGATTAAAGAAAATAGGAAATTCTTCTTTTGCAAATTGTGTGAATCTTACGGAAATAGAGATTCCTAATGGAGTTTCTATTGATTATGCGGCATTTGGTAATTGTGGTTTAACTCGTGTTATAGTACCCAAGGATACTGTATATTTAAGTGGGGCAACTTTTAATAATTGTAGGTCACTGAAAGAGGCTGTTTTAGAGGAAGGGTGTACGATTTTAATCAGTTCAATGTTCAGTAGATGTGAAAATATGTTCCGTATCACATTACCCTCTACTTTGCGGATAATAAAAGATCACTCATTTTTTAATTGTGTAAATTTGGATGATATAATACTGCCTGTGAGTGTTGTAGAGATTGAAGCTTCAGCATTTCAAGGAGCCGGTAAAGTCGGTGGTATATTGAATCTTCCAAACTTGGAATTAATAGGAAGTAGCGCCTTTCCAGGAACAGGTATCACTGAAGTAAAATCCCTTGGGAAGATAAAGCGGATTGAACAGGAAGTGTTTAAAAGCTGCAGAGAATTAGTTTCTGCCATATTACCTGAGACCATTACGTCTATAGCAAGGTATTGCTTTGACAATTGTCCTAAATTAACAAGTGTGACTTGTTTGGCTCTCGTTCCGCCTACAGTGGAAACCAATGCATTTGGTAAAAATGTGATTTTTTATGTTCCTGACACATCTTTAGAGGTATATAAGGTTGCAACTAACTGGAGCACATTTGCTAATAGAATTTATCCATTATCAGAAAAAAAATAAAAGATTAATTATGGCTATATTATCATCAACCGGAGTATCCGGTTTCCTCTCGTCGGCAAAAGCTACGGGAAAACAAATATTGAATAAGGCGGGAAAGCTAATCCCGGAGTATATAGAAGATTTTGTGTCCGGCTTTGCCGGGCATGGTTGGAAAATCTGGGAACGTGTGTCCGGTATATGGCGAATAGAAACGGATGAGCTGGTAGTTCGAAGGACAATGATTGTGTTTGAAATGCTGATTAGTAAAATACGTTGTATAAAAGGTGCATTAAATATCTCACAGGGTAATGGTAAGATTAAAACAGCGGAATTGAAGGAAGATGGTAATTGGTATATCACAATTGAGGATGAAATGTCTTTTGTACCCCATGATTTTATCCGTTGTCAGCATTTTAGTAATATGGCGAAATTCTATTGGGTAGAAATAACTGATATTATTAATGATAACACTACTCTTATTATTCCTGCTACAGAATTTATGGGGTCGCTTGAGTATAAAGATGGAATTGAGTATGTTGGTGGTAGTGGGGAAATGAATATCCCGGAGCCGGGCGATGAAATTATTCAGTTTGGTAATCGAATAAACAAAGACAGGCAATCTGCTATTTATTTACATGCAGACGAAGGAGGGCAACCTGCTATTGATATCCTCTTTAATATAAACTCGAAAAGCTTTGAGGGTTGCCTTAATATGAGAATGGGAGGAAGCATACCGGGTGAAGGCGATATGAAAGGATTCTATTGTGAGAATGGTATGATAAAAGGAACTGTAGATAATCACGTTGTTTATCAGATCAAACCGGATGGTTCAGCCATGTTCGGTGATGGCTCTGCACAATTTAACGCTGACAAATCCGGGTACATTGCCGGAGGTACAATTTCTTGGGAATGGGATGAATCGAAGGGGAAGTATGTATGTACAATGCAGGATGTAGTTTTGACCTGGGATAACCTTTCAGATGAAGCGAAAGAGAATTTGAAAGGGGATAAGGGTGAAGATGCTGTTTTTTACTTAATCGAGTTCAATGAGGATGGAAATACGGTTCAATCTATTTCGGCAATAGCAGATGGAGTACCTAAAGGAAAGTCATTAAAAGCTTCCCTTTATAAAATAACTTCTGGGAAGAAAGAATTATGTGGTGCAAGAAGATTTACAATTTCAGCAGGTAGTCAAATTGGGGAAGTAATTCCTCCGATGGGGGGAGGTCCGCTTCATACAATTTCTATTGATTACGGAGATTCATCTATACAGTCTTATACAGTAGCAGCGTATGATGATGTAAATACAGTTATTGCTCTGGCAACCATACATAAAGTTTTAGATGGTCAGCAGGGAGAACAAGGTAATCCTGGCGCTGATGCCAATTTACTTCCATGGATAGAAAAATGGAATGGCTATGCTACCGAATTGGGCGGTGATTATATTGTTACTCCAAAAATGTTTTCTGGTAAGGTTGAGACTGACGAGAATGGAACTCGTTTATTGACAGGTATTGCACAAGGTAAAGATTGTATCACAGCTTCAGATGGGACTACACGTACAGGTATTTTTGCTCTTGTAGATAATGAGCCTGTTTTTGAGTTGGATCCGATTAATAAAAAGTATAAGTTTAAAGGAAAAGTAACAGCCGATTCCGGAGAAATTGGTGGATTCTCTATTACAAATAGTAGTGTTGGCAGCAATAAGAATGGTGATAAAATGGTTCTGACTCGTAATGGATTAACATTCAAAGGGGGGACTAAGAATGTTGGTATTGGTGATACTCTACCGGATTCTACAGGAGCCTCTAATATGGTTGCAGGAGTCTTTGAAACAAAAATAGACACTGGTGATATACAACAAACAGGCTTGTCTACATTGTATGCTAAAACAAGCGGTGGAATGAGAGGGGTTGCTATAAGTGCTGTAACAGATGATCGTGATAAGGATATAGCAATAAGCTTTAAAGGAGGTATAAATACTAATGGTATTGCCAGAAAAGGTGAGAACTACGGAGATTTAGGATTGACTGGAGTTTATACAATCGAAAAAGCCTGGCATGCAGCAGCAAATAGATGGGCAAAGACATCATTTCATTTTGTAGATGGAATATTAGTTAGAGTATATTTTGATACTCCTTATTGAATTCCGTCCAAACTTCACAGTCCAGACAGGTGAAACAGATAATTGTCCCTTGTGAAGGAAAATACAATAAGTAACAAAGATAATATCAATAATTAAATAAAATAGGATGGAGGAAAAAGTAATTCATCAAGCGACAGCGGGTGTATTCGCCCCAATAGCTGGAAGTTTCGTCATAGATAGTTTGCAAATGATGATACCGTGGCTTATAGCGATGTTCTGTGTGATTATTTGTGACCTGGTAACAGGGGTTAGAAAGAGTTTATTGTTACATGAGCATGTAAGATTCAGTCGGGCATGGCGGGCTACGATGGGCAAGATGGTGACTTACTTTTCCTTCGTGGTAATGGTTGTCATGATTCAGAAAGCGTCCCGTATGTCGGTCCGTATTGACACGTATGCCTGCCTGTTTATCTGTTTCATAGAGGGGTGCTCGATAATAAGTAATATCCTTAAGCCTAAAGGGTATAACTTCAATCTGGCTGCTGCTATTGGGGTGTTTGCAAAGAAGGTATTCAGTGTAGAGAGAGAAGAATTGAAAGACGTAATAACCAAAGAGGAGGAAAAGAAATGAAGTATTTTACAATTGCGGAGTTATGCAAGTCAGCGACGGCTGACCGCTTAGGAATTAACAACCGGTGCAGACAGGAACACGTGGAGAATCTTACTGCATTAGTAGATAATGTGCTCGACCCACTGCGGGAATGGTATGGTAAACCGTTATTGGTTAGTTCCGGCTACCGCTGCCCGGCACTCAATAGTGCTGTGAAAGGATCACCCACCTCACAGCACATGAGCGGTCAGGCGGCGGACATTGATACAGGAGATAGGCAGCAAAACAAACTGCTGTTTGAGTATATCCGGAAGAACCTGCCCTTCGACCAGGTAATTGATGAATCAAACTTTGCATGGGTACACGTCAGTTACCGTGCAGATGGAAGCAATCGTAATCAGGTATTGAGCTTATGAAAGATTTGGCTAAAATGTGCCTGACGGCTATAGTTAGCTTGTTGGCGGTGGTTGTCTGTTGCATCGTGTGTTCTTCTTGCCGGAGCGTTCAGCATGTGCCGGTTGAGAGCGTGCGCACGGAGATTGAGTATCGGGACCGTTGGCAGCGTGATTCCATTCATATACACGATTCGATTCATATACGAGATAAGGGTGATACAGTCTTTGTAGACCGCTGGCATACGGTGTATAAAGATAAGCTGCTACGTGATACTACCTATATTGAGAAAACGGATAGTGTACAGGTTCCTTATCCGGTTGAAAAGAAATTAAGCCGATGGCAATCTATGAAGATGGAACTAGGCGGATGGGCGTTTGGGATTATCATTGTGCTTGCTCTAATTATTGTGTGGCGGTTAGTATCTAAGATGAAAAAGAAGTAGTATCTTTACGTTGTAGAAGCTTACTTGTAGCGACAAGTGGCAGCCTCGGTTTTTCATAGTCGGGGCTTTTTTTTTAAAAAAAAGTGCTGTAATATTTTGCAGCAAAAAAAATAATCCTTATATTTGCAATATCAAATAACAATAGAACCGGCGGCAACGGATAAGCGGCATAGAATCATGAAGGCATTTGAAATCAACAACGAAACTATCACTATCGAACAAGTAGGTTATGGACAGTACATATTGAGAGGTATAGACACTTCAGTGCATTGTACAGATTCTGAAATATGGGATTGGTGTGATGACGAAGAAAATGAAGAAAAACATTTGTCTGCCAAAGAATCAGCTTACAGATTACTTATAAACTCTTTATAGAATGCAAGAATACACTTTACCAGAATGGGCGTTTTTAGACGCCCGTTCGCATTTAGGGAATCCCTTAGGAAACAGAACAGTGATAAATCATGTCCGTTCGGCTTCTATCATTGAGATAATTGATCGTGATAAGGACGGATTCATCCCGATAGAGGGTGTTATAATGTATAATTTCAAATACATTAGTTCTACTGGGACTGAAAGGCTATCCGCTATCCTGCACTATTGTGCCACATTAGATAAAAATACAGATATGGATACAATTAAGACTCAAATATTGAAAGAATGTGCTATGTGGTATTGCGATTATTGTGCATGGGAAGATAATAATATAATTAAAAGTTATTTTAATGGAGAATGAAAGAGAAAGAATCGGTAAGCGCATTGCTGAAATTCGTAAATCTAAAGGGTTGACACAACGGAAATTAGCGGAGCTTGCAGAAATAGGTTATGGGCATTTAGCCCGTATTGAAACAGGGAAATATTCAACGGGCATTGATTTACTTTGTAAAATTGCAGATGTTCTTGAATATAAAGTAGAATTTATAGAAAAATAAGATCATGGCACATAATTACAACTACGAATCAGTACAAGAACTACTCTCCTGGGCAAGGAATATGCTTGAAAACAAGACATATCCTGAAGCTCCTTATCAGCTTAATAAATGTACAAAGATACTTGATTGTGAAGTCTATCTTAATAGTGCAATAGCTACTATCTCGTCTCATTGGGAGAATCCTACGTTCCATCCTACGATTGAACATCTGTGGGAGTTTAGAGAGAAGGTAGAAGGAAAGGCAGCCGAATAAGATGCCTTTTTCTATAAATTTTGTTTTTGAAATCAGGTATCTCGGGTATCTCAGACTAAGATTAGGTGAGATATTTGATTTTGTTAAAATAAGGGTGGGGGAGGTTATCCTTTCATCATCATTATATCCGCTCTCATTTCTATGTAGTCCTTTGTTTTCGTGAGTTATTTACATAGTCTATTACTTTTCTATTAGCTTCATCTATTTTCTTTTGATCGAAATCTATATAAATAGACGTGATTTTACTACCTATCTCATGTCCGAGGGCGGCAGATATGGTTTCTTTGGGTATATCCAGTGAAGCAGCAATGGTAGCCCACGTGTGGCGGGCCCAGTACGATGTTATTTTAGGGAATAATGACTCTCGTATCTTTTTCCCTCCTAAACCCTTTCGTTCGAAATCTCCAAGTTTTTGTAGCCCTCTTCCCATTGCCGCCATATAATTTCGATAGTTACCTTTATTTCTTTCAGTTATATTTAATAAGTATTTATCTCCTTTATAGCGTTCAATAATTTCCATTGCTTCCGGTTCTATCTTAATTGAATAAAGCTTTCCGGTTTTTTCGCGTTTATATTCAATTCTACCATCGTGTATTTCTCTTATATTAAACAGGTCTATCCCATTTATGCCGATAAGGTAAAACATAAGCATAAACATGTCTTGATATTCTTTTTGATACTCTTCCCCTACATAGTCTCGTAGCAGGATTAATTGTTCTACTTTGAGTGATCGTTTACGTGTTTCCTCCCTTTCTATAGCGAATTTTCGAAACGGATACAGGTCGGTGTCTTCATTATCGATAGCATAATTAAAGACAGCGCGGATGTTGCGTAAATGTATTGAACGCGAATTTGTTTTCATTCCAGAATCGCACATCCACTTATTGAAGGCTTCGAGCCATTTGCGATCCATCGTTTCAAATGCACAATCAGGATCATAAAAAGATAATTTTACTTTAGTGCTGTTATAGCAGTCTATTGTATTTTTTTTGTTTTTAGTTGCAATGAAGTCGTCTATGTAGTCTATGAACTTCTTTTTACTGACAGCATTGTTTTTGATAAGGTTCTCTATTTGTTCTTTTAGAGCCTTATCGCTTGTCGATTTTAATCTTTCAGTAGCATCAAGGCTAATAAGATAAGTCTCTACCTTATTAATAAGATTTCGTATTGCTACATTTTTAGCCTTATAATTTTTTGCATCTTTGTTGTATTCAAATCCCGTCCATGTGTTCGGTGATGCCGTAAACTCTGTTCCGATTAGAAATTTACCGTTGTGTCGGACATATAGTTTAATAGGGTAGGAGCCATCACTTTTAGCTCTACGTGTGTCTAAATAGAAATTAACAGTTGCCATAGCGATTATTTTTGGGGAATTTGGTGCAAATTTTGGTGCAAATAAACTAATTAACTTCTTGAATAGTCTATTTAATGAATCTACAAAGAATGTTTTTTAGTGCAAATCATTTGCACCAAATTTGCACCACAAAGATAAATAATACCCCTCAGAAACCCTATAAAGCGGGATTAAAAAACTAAAATGGCATAAAAAAAGCAGTTACTTATTTTTGTAACTGCTTGATTATTAGTTAGTAGTGAGTACGAGAATCGAACTCGTATTACATGCGTGAGAGGCATGTGTCCTAACCGTTAGACGAACCCACCCGATTGAAAATTAGATTCAAAAAAGAGCTAAGCAATAAACTCAGCTCTTCTTTGTCATCTTAAAGTTGAGATTTGGTGCGGAAGCTGGGGGATTCGAACCCCCGGTACGGTTACCCGTACGTCAGTTTAGCAAACTGGTGGTTTCAGCCACTCACCCAAACTTCCTTGAACCCGCATTCTCTCTCAAATGCGGTGCAAAGATAGGAGGAAGTTTTGAACTATGCAAACCTTTCTGCAAGATTTTTTTCTACTTTTTCTTCCGCATATCGTTAATTGGCTATGTTTCAAATGTTAAACGTGAAAACTTTTTTAGTCCGGTTTTTGTGATGGATAAAGAGGTTTACCAGTTTCGTCTACTTCGGTCCAGCCTAATACTTCAACATTTGGAAATGAAACAGAATTTCCATCAATCACTGCACTGAATACGTAAGAATCTCCTCCTGCCAACTCTCCGTTGGGTAAAAGAACGTTTACGTTATAGGTACGTGGAGTATTTTCACCATCTGCCAGTATTTGCAGGGTCAGCGGCATCGCTGTATTGGTTTTTAGTGGAAGCATGATATATTGAGCTGTGAAACCATTAATTCCCATATTGGCTGTTTCGGTACTATACGTTGTAGACGGAGTTATTTCTCCGGTAATCATGTCCATAGTAGCACCCGGGTTTGCTGGAGTGATGGAAGCTGAAACCAGTTTGTCCAGTTTTATTCCGCTACCGGCAGAGATGTTGAATACTATCTGGGTGGCACAGTGTTGAAAAAGAATAGGCATGCTCACTTGTGTACTCGTAACGTCCTGTAATTTGTTACTTGCCCACAAATAATCTACTCCGTTGTTCAAAGGTTCTGAACGCTCGTTGACGAATTTAGCAGAAGCTGTAGAAGAGTTGTTAGAAATGGCGTAGAAATAATAAACGCCATTGGGCAGATACATTTTATATCCTTCTACACCGGTTAGTACCCCTACGGTAGCAGTGGTATAGATACCTTCGGCAGAAGGAGTTTCGAGTGAAGTAACTGGTGATTTGAATGCGTATATAGAACTTGTTATTCCTTTACGCATCGGTGAAAGAGAGCGTGTCATATTTCTACTCTCTATAGAAGCATGAAAAGTGATTAATGCTTTTTGATCCGGAGTTCCTGTTCCGTTATCAGATTGGCCTTCTTCTGTCCCATTTTCGCCAATATTGATATTGATTGAGTCTTTGGAACATGCGGTGAAAAATAAAGTAGTACATGTAAGTATTGTCCATACAGCAGCTTTTACAAAATAAATTTTCATAATTAAGTGTTTTAGGATGAATGATTTTCCTATATACACTTAAAAGGGGATTTTGTTCAGAACAGGAGGGAAGAGGGTAGCAATTAAAATAAGAGCATAAAAAAAGGCTATCTATCCCAGACAGCCAATCTTTTTGTTAACCTTAAATCTAATACTATGAAAAATACAGTACAAAGATACATACTTTTGGGAGATTAGCAAACTTATGAGGCTTAATAGCTTGACTTATAACATGAATTAAGAAGTTTGGTGCCGGCGTTAACGTTTGGTAGTAAAAAGGTGAGATTTCCCTCTAAGGATTAGGTTATTCCCTTATTGAATGTAGGATTTTTCTTTTGGCTTCAATCAAACGTTTGCCTACTTTTGTTTTATGCAAAAACACATAAAAAGAAAGGAAAAAGATTATGAAAACGAAAGCTTTTAAATATTTGAAACTGGTATTGCTGACCTTTGCTATGGTTAATCTAACAGCTTGTGAGATTGAAATAGATGGTTTTTATGATGATGACAATATTGGCGGTAGCTATTATAATAAGTCACGTGATCTGTGTAGTCGTACCTGGGTGAGAACTTACTATAATAGGGATGGTTATTACTGCTGGCAGGAGATTGATTTTTATCTGGATAGAAGAGGAGTGGATTACATTCGTATACAGTATCCTGATGGAAGAATACGGGAGGATGAATATCGTTTCAACTGGAATTGGGAAAATGCAGTACAGTCATCTCTTTGTATGGTATATGGCCCGAATGATGTTTCTTATCTCGATGAAGTGAATCTTTGGGCGAATCGCCTTGAAGGATATCTGGATGGATGGGATAATTATGTAGTCTATAAGGGCAGGCTCTAACTTATTTGATATAAATCAACTCTCGGTTTCGTTAAAATTGAATACCTTTGCACCCCGAAATTCAGACGAGGTAAAAAGTGACACACAAAATTCAGCAGGAGAGTATTAAGAAGAGGCTGGCTAAGCTGGCTGCTCCTATCTTTATAGAAACGCTGCTTATCATGATGCTTGGTGCAGTAGACACTATCATGTTAAGCCGTCATTCCGATAACAGTGTTGCTGCCGTAGGGGTAGTCAATCAAATTATAATGCTGACGTTCCTGGTATTTGAGGTAATCAATCTGGGAACGTCCGTTTTATGTTCGCAATACTTAGGTGCAAAGCTCGAAAAAAAAGTGGTACAGGTTGTTGGAGTATCACTGTTAGTGAATCTGGTTGTGGGAGGAACAATCAGTCTTTTTCTTTATTCAATGAATACCACCATACTCGGTTGGATGGGGCTTGGTCCGGAACTAATGGCAGATGGTGCAGAGTATATGCGTATTGTTGGCTCGTTTGCTTTCTTTCAGGCTATATCTCTCACCTTATCGGCATCGCTTCGTAGTGCTAATAAAGCTATTTATCCGATGTTGGTCACAGTGGTTGTCAACATTGTCAACATCATAGGGAACTATTCATTGATTTTCGGTAAGTTTGGTTTTCCGGAATTAGGTGTGGAAGGAGCTGCTATCTCTACGGCATTCAGCCGAGGAGTAGCAATGGTAATTTTGTTCATAATTCTTTTCCGCAAACATATTCATCGTTTTCCGCTTGTCTATTTCCGTCCTTTTCCCTGGATAGAACTGAAAAATCTGATGAAAGTTGGTTTACCTTCGGCGGGTGAACAGTTATCTTACAGCTCTTCGCAGGTAGTCATTACATTCTTTATTAATATGCTGGGAGTAGAAGCGTTGGCAACGCGAACCTATTGTGTTAATATCATCATGTTTGTATATCTTTTCAGTATATCAATGGCACAGGGAGGAGCTATTTGTATCGGTCATCTGATAGGGGAAAAGAAACCTCATGCTGCTTTTCTGCTGGGAAAGTATGTGATGAAAAAATCGGTGATGATCACTTTTATTCTCTCTTGTATCCTTGCTGCTTCCGGACGTACTATTTTGGGGTGGCTAACGACCAATCCGGAGATTATTCGTATGGGAGTTATTGTGTTGGTTATAGATACCGTACTGGAAATAGGGCGTCCTATCAATATTTTTGCTACCAATGCTTTGCGTGCAGCA
>OGZT01001925.1_pt1 | contig 12934 bp, 11 predicted proteins | sample 1576891 | NCBI WGS metagenome assembly OGZT01 (sample SAMEA3541521, study PRJEB24748) | human gut metagenome | biome: human gut; feature: human-associated habitat; material: faeces | place: China | collected 2012 | reverse complement strand
GATTAATATGGCGGTTCTTAAAGTGTTATTTTATCTGATTGTACTGATACTGGTTCTCGTTCTGGCATACATCACCACAAGGATGCTGGGGAGAGGGATGAACGGAAGGCAGCAGTCCGGCGATATGAAGATTCTGGACCGCCTGGCGGTGGGACGGGACAGCTACCTGATGATTGTCGATGTTCAGGGACGGATTCTGCTTGTGGGAGTATCTCCGGCCGGTATCACCAGACTGGAGGAACTGGAGACTTATGAGAAAAAGAGTCCGGCGGAGGTTTCGCCGGACTTTGCGTCTGTATTTACGGAGCAGCTCAAAACACTGGTCAAAAAAGACGGACGGCAGCAGGACGGAAGACAGAAGAGAAACGGGAGAGACTTATGATGAAGGGGAAAAGGAAAATTGCCAGGGGACTTCTCTGTCTGGCGGCATTTATCAGGGTGTCCGCGGCATGCGGACAGATCGCATATGCGTCGGATATCTTTCTGACACTGGAGGGAAGCTCCGGAAGCGGAAAGCCCATGGATATGCTGGATATCATGTTCCTGTTTCTGTTTCTGGCTGTGGTTCCGTCTCTGCTGATTATGATGACGAGTTTTACCCGGATTATCATTGTTCTCTCATTTCTGCGCAATGCGCTGGGCACACAGCAGTCTCCGCCTAACCAGGTGATGATCGGACTGGCTCTGTTTCTGACGCTGTTCATCATGAACCCCGTGTTTGCCAAGGTGAATACGCAGGCTTACGAGCCTTATAAGGCAGGGGAGATCACGAGGGAAGAGGCGTTTACCCGGGCACAGGAGCCGATGAAGGAATTTATGTTAAAGCAGACGGAGAAGAAGAGTCTGGATCTGTTTCTCTCCATCTCAAAGTCTGAGGTGCCGGATGTGTCGGGAGGACCGGAAGCTTACATGAAACTGGGGCTGACGGTGCTGGTTCCGTCCTTTATTTTGAGTGAGTTAAATAAAGCGTTCACCATGGGATTTCTGATCTATATCCCATTTTTGATTATCGATCTGGTGGTGTCCAGCACCCTGATGTCTATGGGTATGGTGATGCTGCCGCCTACCATGATCGCACTGCCATTTAAGATTATGATGTTTGTTCTGGTAGACGGCTGGAGTCTTGTGATCAAGACGCTGGTTGCCGGATTCCGATGATGAGGGGGTACATAGTATGACTGCGGACCAGGTGATGGAAGTGATGAAGGAAGCCATGATGGTTGCATTTGAAATAGCAGGGCCGCTGTTAATCGTCAGTATTGTCGTGGGTCTGATCGTCGCTATTTTTCAGGCGGCGACGCAGATTCATGAGCAGACGCTTACGTTTGTCCCAAAGCTTCTGGTGATTGCGCTGGTGCTTCTGGCGCTGGGGTCCTGGATGTTTAAGGTGATGGACGAGTTTGTGGTGGAGCTGTTTGCGATCATGGCGTCGCTCTAACGCGGGGAACAGGCGATGGACAGCGGCGTTTTAGAGTATTTCGATGTGTTTTTGCTGGTATTTGCGCGGATGGGCGGGCTGATCTTTGTCCATCCGGTGTTTGCCAGGAGGGGGATTCCTGCTATGGTGAAGACCGGCCTGGTGCTGACGCTCAGCCTGGTGATCGCGCCGGCGGCGGCTCAGGGAGTTACCGCCATACAGGCCTACAGCACCTTTCAGATGGCGGAGGCTCTGATCCGCGAGGTGATCATGGGGCTGGTGATCGGAAGCGTGTTCCAGCTGTTTTTCTATATGGTTTATGTGGCGGGAGATTTGATGGATACGGTGTTCGGACTGTCCATGGGCAAGGTCATGGATCCGGCGGGAGGTGTCCAGACCGCTATCTTAGGACAGTTTATCAATGTGTTCTTTTTTCTGTATTTCTTTGCGACCGGCTGCCATCTTTTGACGGTGAAGCTGTTTGCCTATACGTATGAGGTGATACCCGTGGGGGCGGCCAGACTGGTGACTCAGGATATTGCCTGGTATCTAGTGAGTATATTTGGCAGTGTTTTTCTGATGGTGATCAAGCTGGCCCTGCCTTTTGTGGCAGCGGAGTTCGTGCTGGAGGTGTCCATGGGCGTGCTCATGAAGCTGATTCCCCAGATTCACGTGTTTGTTATTAATATCCAGTCAAAGATTCTGCTGGGTATTTTATTAATGATGCTGTTCGCGCGTCCGATTGGGGCGTTTATTGACTCCTATTACGGGATGATGATGAGTGAGGTACAGAAGGTTATGATGATGTTCGCATCATAGGGCGTACCAGGTTTTATTCTGTATACAGAAGGGAGTGATGAACGTGGCGGCAGACGAAAAGACTGAGAAAGCCACCCCGAAACGGCGGCAGGACGAACGAAAAAAAGGAAATGTATTTCAGAGCAACGACGTCATCGCCGTCTGTTCTCTGCTGGTGCTGTTTAATTCCCTGAATGCTCTGGCCCCCAAGATTTACCGCACGCTGAAGACGGCTATGGAGCTGTTCTTTTCTTATGCTGCCTCCACGACGCCCCTGGCGGCGGACGATTTGTCCGACAAGCTGTTAAAGGCCATGCTCCTGTTCGGACAGGCAGCGCTTCCCTTGCTTTTTATCGGAGTGGCAGTCGCAGTGGTCACGACGTTCTTTCAGACCAGGATGTCATTCTCCACGGATGTTATGAAGTTTAAGATGGACCGGATCAGCCTTCTAAAAGGCTTTAAACGGATGTTTTCCATCCGCTCGGTGGTGGAGCTTTTAAAGGCGCTGATTAAGATTACCATCCTGGCCTGGGTGATTTACAGTTATATAGAGGGGAGAATCCACGAGTTTGCACGTCTGATGGACGGTACGGTACAGGCGGCTTTCGTGTACGTCGGGGACACTGCGGTGTCGCTGGTGAACACGGTGGGGGTCGCCTTTATTTTTCTGGCCGCCTTCGATTACTTATACCAGTGGTGGGAGTATGAGAAGAATCTGCGCATGAGCAAGCAGGAAATCAAGGAAGAGTATAAGCAGACGGAGGGCGATCCGCAGATCAAGGGACGGATTCGGGAGAAACAGCGCCAGATGGCGTCCATGCGTATGATGCAGAATGTCCCGAAGGCGGATGTGATCATCAGGAACCCGACCCATTTCGCGGTAGCGCTGGGATACGATTCCAATGCGAACCGGGCTCCCGTGGTACTGGCGAAAGGCGCAGATCATCTGGCGCTCAAGATTGTGGAGGTCGGTGAGGCCAACGGAGTTTATATTATGGAAGACAAGCCGCTGGCAAGGGGGCTGTATGCCAGTGTTGAGGTGGATATGGAAATTCCTGAGGAATTCTACCAGACCGTAGCAAAGGTGCTGGCATTTGTTTATAAGCTGAAGAAGAAAGACATCTGATCCCGGAGAAAGGTATTGATATTCGGGGAAAGGTATTTGATTTCGTGGATAACCGTGATGGAAAAGAGGAGTACTGTGGATAACACCATGATTTTATTCGACAGAGTGACAAAGACATATGGAACGGGTCAAAAAGCCCTCGACGATGTGAGCCTTCAGATTGAAAAAGGGGAGTTCGTCTTTCTGGTGGGGAACAGCGGAGCCGGAAAGACGACGCTTCTGGAGCTGATCCTGAGGGAGACGGAGGCGGACCAGGGAAATATCGTGGTGAACGGCATCGATTTGAGGCAGATGAAGGAGCGGCAGGTGTGCCGTTACCGCCGGTATATCGGCATGGTATTTCAGGATTTCTGCCTGTTTCCGGATTTTACGGTCTACGAAAATGTGGCATTTGCCCAGCGTGTCATTGAGGCGGACCATAAACGTATGCGGAGCCGGGTCATGGAGGTCTTAAGTCAGGTGGGCCTGGAGAAAAAGGCCGGATGTTATCCGGGACAGCTCTCCGGCGGGGAAAAACAGCGGACGGCCCTGGCGCGGGCGGTGGTAAACCAGCCGGTCCTTCTCCTGGCCGATGAGCCTACGGGAAATCTGGATCAGAAGAACGCGGAAGAGATTATGCGCCTGCTGGAGAAAATTAACCGTCAGGGTACGACTGTGCTGGTGGTATCCCATAACCAGGAGCTGGTGAAATACATGCACAAGCGTCAGATCGCGCTGCGGTATGGCAAGGTGATCAAGGATAACAGCAGGGGAGGTCTGATGTATGGCTTTTAGGACGTGGCTGTATTTATGCCGGCTGGGCTTTAAAAATCTATGGCATAACAAGGTTTACACGGCGGCCTCTGTTCTTACCATGGCGGCGTGTATTTTTCTCTTTGGCATCTTTTATATCGCAGTCTTAAATCTGGACGGCGTGCTGCAGAAGACAGAGGAAGAAGTCTATGTGGCCGTGTTCTTCGAGGAGACGGTAGCACCCGAACGGGTGGAGGAGATCGGGGGGTTAATCCGTGAGAGACCGGAGGTCGTGAGAACGGTCTATACTTCCGCGGATGACGCCTGGGAGGGCTTTCGAAATGATTACTTCAAGGATGGCGAGGTGCTGGATGGAATCTTTGATGGGGACAACCCGCTGGCGGCGTCCAGTCACTATCAGGTCTACATCGGAGGGATCGAACAGCAGGAGGGCTTCGTGGAGTATGTGAAGAGTCTGGAGGGAGTCCGCAAGGTGACGCACTCGGCGGATACGGTGCGTGCGCTGCTGCGTATCAAGACGGTCATATCAAGGCTGATTGCAGGGAGCGCGGCGATTCTGCTCCTGATCTCCATCTTGCTGATTCACAACACCCTTTCTGTCGGTATTGAGTCTCAGAAGGGGAAGACCAGGGTCATGCGGCTGATGGGGGCCAGAGAAGAGTTTATCAGTGTGCCGTTTCTGGTAGAGGGTCTCGTTATGGGGCTGGCAGGAATGTGCATCCCTCTTTTCCTGCTGTTTGCAGGGTACCGCTGGGGGCTGGAGCTGGTGGCAGCCGGACTCAATCTGTATGGCGGAGCCGTGAGTCTTCTGCCGCCGTCGGAGGTGTTTCCAAAACTGACGCTGGCGTCTGTGCTTCTGGGGCTGGCGACGGGAATTGCGGGGGGCTGTTCGGTAATGGGAAAATTGAAGAAGTGAGTAAATCAGCGGCAGGATAACCGGATCAGGTTCCCTGCCGCTTAAAATATGATTGACGCCGGAGTATATATGTAGTATGCTGAATCTATCGTTTCGCACGGACATTCTGTCCGCGAAAATCTGATAATCTATATTTTAACAAGTCAAAAAATTATCCAAATGCAGTGAAAAATTGAATAGAGGCGGGTGATGCGGTTTGGTGAATTAAGATGGATACACTTGAATCTGTTGTCATATTAAAATATAATAAAAGGAGAACGGTATGAGTGAAATCGTATAAAATGTATGCCAAACGGCTGAAGGAGGAGATGCAGATGACACTGGTTGGACAAATGCTTATGGATGAGGGAATTCAGAAGGGCAGAGAGGAAGGCAGAGAGGAAGGCCTCCGGGCTTTGATTCAGGATAATATTGAGACCGGGATTTCCAGAGAACAGATCCTTGAGGAACTGCAGAAAAGGTTTCAATTAAGTGAAACTCAGGCAGAAGAGTATTACAATCGATTTTCAAAAGAGTCATGAATGGCAGGGACTTCCATGATAGGAGATTAAGAGAAGGAAGGCGGTATTTATGGCGTTTGTAGAACTTAAGGACGTGAGAAAAAGCTATCATATGGGCGAGATCACCATCCACGCGGTGGACGGAATCAGCTTTACCATAGAGAAGGGGGAATTCGTGGTAATCGTGGGTCCCAGCGGTGCGGGAAAGACCACAGTGTTAAATATTCTCGGAGGGATGGACACCGCCACCTCGGGGGAAATCCGGGTGGACGGTGTCAACATTGCTTCATACTCGGAGAAGAAGCTGACGGGTTACCGGAGGAATGATATCGGCTTTGTATTTCAGTTTTATAATCTGCTTCAGAATCTGACAGCTCTGGAAAATGTGGAGCTGGCGCTTCAGATCTGCAAAAATCCTCTCGACGCGGAGCGGGTTCTGATCGATGTGGGACTGGGGGAACGGCTTAATAACTTCCCGGCGCAGCTATCCGGAGGGGAGCAGCAGCGGGTGTCCATTGCCAGGGCGCTGGCGAAGAATCCCAAGCTTCTGCTCTGTGATGAGCCAACGGGGGCGCTGGATTATCAGACTGGAAAGGCTATCTTGAAGCTGCTTCAGGATACCTGCAGGGAGAAAAAGATGACGGTGATTGTTATCACCCATAATTCGGCGCTGGCGCCGATGGCTGACAGGGTGATACAGATAAAGAACGGGAAGACGGGAAGTATTGTGCTGAATGAAAGACCGCTTTCTGTGGAAAAGATCGAGTGGTAGAGGAATACACGTGTAGGACCGGCTGGAACGGACTGCTGGAATGGACTGATGGATCGAGGGCGGATGGTACTTGAATGAAGAACGCAAAACGCAAGGACTTTATGGTGGAAATAGGGCGCAGCATGAACCGGTTTTTATCGATTCTTTTTATTGTTGCGCTCGGAGTTGCGTTTTTTGCGGGAATCCGCTCCACAAGACCAGACATGGAGCTGTCCGCCGATGCCTATTATGATGAAACGAATTTGATGGATATCCGCATAGTCGGCACCCTGGGTCTGACGGAGGATGATGTTGAGGCGGTGCGTCAGCTCCCGGAGACGGAGTACGCGGAAGGCGCCTATACCACAGATGTGCTCTGCGAAGGCGCGGACCGGGAGAAGACTGTGCGGATTTTTTCGATGAGCAGATCGATCAACCAGTTTACACTGCTGGAGGGGCGGATGCCGGAACGGGCCGGCGAATGCATGATGGACAGGGGAAAGGCGTATCAGGGACAGTTCGCACTGGGGGACACGGTAAAAGTCTATTCCGGCACGGATGATGCGCTTTCCGATACGCTGAAATACGATACGTTTACGATCGTGGGTATCGGCATGTCTTCCCGGTACCTGTCTCTGGAACGGGGGACGACAACCATCGGAAATGGAAGTCTCGATACGTTTATGGCTGTAACACCTGATAATTTCAGCATGGAAGTATTTACCGACATTTATGTCCAGACGAAGGAGGGAAAAGCTTTTCTGTCCTATTCGGATGAGTACCAGGACTATATGGACCGCGTAAAGGAAGAGATTGAGAATACGCTCTCAGAACCGCGTTCTGCCGTACGGTACCGCGAGGTGACAGACGAGGCGAACCGAAAGCTGAATGACGCCAGAAGAGAGCTGACGGAAAAGACGGCGGAGACGGACCGGAAGCTCGACGACGCAGCCCGGCAGATTGCAGACGCGCAGAAGAAGATCGACGAGGGAAAGACAGATATTTTAAAAGGCCGGGCAGATCTGGAAAAGGGAAAAAATGATTTAGAAAATGCAAAAAACGATCTGGAAGACGGAAAGCGGACGTTGGCGGAAAAGGAGCAGGAGCTAGAAGACGCCAAAGTGACACTGGCGGAGAAAGAACAGGAACTGGAAGACGGGAAAGTGACGCTGGCGGAAAAGGAACAGGAGCTGGATGATGCCAGGAAGGAAGTTGCCGACAAGGAACAGGAGCTGGAGGACGCCCGTAGGAAATTCGACGAGGAGCTGCCGGGAGCCCGTATGGATCTGGATGATGGATGGCTGGATTACGAGATCGGACTGGAAGAATACGAAGAGGGAAAGGAAGAGCTGGAGGAACAGCAGGAAATCCTGAAGGAGGGCTGGAAAGAGTACCGGAAGAACGCGCCGGAGGTGGAACGGAATTTAAAGAAAGCCTTAAATGGGCTTCTGTCCATGGGTATTCCCCTGGATATAACGCCTTCTGAGATCGGCCGTATCCAGGTGGAGGACTTTGAGATTGATGCGTATGCGCCTTATCTGGAGATGATACCAGGCGGTGAGGGGGCGCTTCTGGTGGACGGTATACATACGATACAGGCCTCCTACCAGGAACTGACTTACGGTGACGCGGCCGTGAAAGAAGGAAAAAAGGAGCTGGCGAAGGCGAAGAGAGAGCTGGCAAAGGGGAAAAAGAAGCTGGATCAGGGCGAGATGAAGCTGAAAAACGCCCGGCGCAAGCTGGATGAGGGAGAAGAACAGCTGGCGGATGCCCGGCAGAAGATCATAGACGGCGAGCAGAAGGTGGCGGATGCAAAACAGGATATTGCCGATGGCGAGGGAAAGATCGCAGATGCTCACCGGGACATTGCCGATGGGGAAGTGAAGATCGCGGATGCCCACCGGGACATAGCAGACGGAGAGGCAAAGATTCCGAAGGCGGAGAAGGATATCGCAAAGGGTGAGGCGGATATTGAGGAGGCGCAGAAGAAGCTGGACGACGGCGAGGCGGATTTTGCGGAGGCGAAGGTCAAGTACGAGGATTCCAGGCAGGAGGCGGAGGAAAAGATCGCGGATGCGGGTAAGAAGATTGACGACGCCCAGAAGGACATTGACGATATCAAGGAGCCGGAGTGGCACGTACTGGACAGAAACGCGATCCAGACGTATGTGGAGTTTGGCAGCGACGCAGAACGGATCGGGGCGATCGGGAAGGTATTCCCCTTTATTTTCTTCCTGGTGGCGGCTCTCGTCAGCCTGACCACTATGACCCGTATGGTGGAGGAACAGCGGCTGCAGATCGGAACGCTAAAAGCGCTGGGATACGGGAAATGGAGCATTGCCTCCAAGTATATCGGCTACGCTCTGGCGGCCACGCTGGCCGGAAGCATTCTGGGCGCGGCGGCGGGAGAGAAGCTGCTTCCCTACGTCATTATGACGGCGTATTTTATCCTGTATGAGAATCTTCCGGTTATGCTGACTCCGTTTAACCTCTATTACGCGTTTCTGGCCTCCGGTCTGGCTCTGGCGTGTACGGTTCTGGCAACCGTATTTTCCAGTTACAAGGAGCTGCTGTCGTCGCCGGCGGCGCTGATGCGGCCGATACCGCCGAAGCAGGGAAAACGGGTGCTGTTGGAATACGTGACACCGCTGTGGAAACGGCTTAAGTTCATACAAAAGGCCACTGTGCGCAATTTGTTCCGCTATAAAAAAAGGTGCCTGATGACAATCTTCGGTACCGGCGGATGCATGGCGCTGCTCCTGGTGGGGTTTGGTTTAAATGACTCCATTTCCACACTGGGCGAGAAGCAGTATAACGATATCTGGACGTACGATGTGCTGGTACAGACAGACGACGAGGCGGATGAAGCGGAGCAGAAGGCGCTCCGGTCCTTTGTCTCCCAGGGAGATGTGGACGCGTGGCTCCGGGTGGAGGAAACCATCCTCGATGTCTCGGCAGGCGATGTGACGAAGGAAGCCTATTTATTTGTTCCGGAGGACTTGGAGGAGGTGGACCGGTTCGTCCACCTGCGCAGCAGGGAGAGCCGGGAGGCGTATGTTCTGGATGACGACCACGTGTTGATTACGGAGAAAATGGCGGGGCTGTTGAATGTGAAGGAAGGCGATACCATTTATCTGAAGGAGGATGAGGGGGTGCTTTATCCTGTGGTGGTGGGAGGAATTGCAGAAAATTATCTTCATCATTACGTGTATATGACACCGGCTCTGTATGAGAAGGTCTATGGAAAGGCGCCTGAGTATAACACCATGTTCCTTGATATAAAGGATTTGAATGAGGAGACGCAGAACCGGCTGGGGACGGAGCTTCTGTTTTTCGATTCCGTGATGACGGTGACCTTTATCGGCACGATGCGGGGGCAGATCAGCGATATGCTGGACAGTCTGAATGTGGTAATCTGGGTACTCATTATATCGGCGGGGCTTCTGGCCTTTGTAGTGCTGTATAACCTGAATAATATCAATATCAACGAGCGCCAGCGGGAGCTTGCGACAATGAAGGTGCTGGGATTTTACAATCCGGAGCTGGCGGCCTACGTATACCGGGAAAATATTATGCTTACCATACTCGGGAGCATGGTTGGCATCGTGATGGGATATTTCCTGCACCGCTACGTGATGACCACGGTGGAGGTGGATATGCTGATGTTCGGGAGGCAGATCAGACCTATAAGCTACGCTTATAGTGTTGTGATGACGTATGCGTTTTCCGCGTTCGTAAATCTCGTCATGTATTATAAGCTGAAGGGAATTGATATGGTGGAATCGCTCAAGAGTGTGGAATAATCACGCTTTTTGTGTTATACTAAGGACACTTAATAAAAAAATAGACCGGAACACCCCGGCAGGATGCGTCCGGCCCGAGGTGTTCCGGTCTGCGAAAGAACAAAAACAGAGGAGAAGCATTATGAAAAATACGGCATTAGTGATTATGGCGGCAGGCATCGGAAGCCGGTTCGGCGGCGGAATCAAGCAGTTGGAGCCGGTAGGACCCAGTGGTGAGATTATCATGGACTATTCGATTCATGACGCGCTGGAAGCCGGATTTAACAAGATCGTGTTCATTATCCGGAAGGACCTGGAGGAGGATTTTAAGGAGATCATAGGGAGACGGATCGAGAAGATTGCCCCTGTAGAGTACGCGTATCAGGAACTTACCGATCTTCCGGAAGGATATGAGAAGCCTGCAGACAGGACGAAACCATGGGGAACGGGCCAGGCGATTCTGTGCGCGAAGCAGGTGATCCACGAGCCGTTTATCGTTATCAATGCGGATGATTATTATGGAAAAGAGGGATTTAAGAAGATCCACGAGTACATGGTGAATCAGATGGATACGGAATCAGAGGTATTTGATATCTGCATGGGCGGATTTATCCTGGGAAACACATTGAGTGAGAACGGCGGAGTTACCCGCGGAGTATGCCAGGTGGACGATAACGGCGTGCTGGTCGACGTAACCGAAACGTATGAGCTTCAGAAGAACGGGGATGTGGCGAGAGGCCGTGACGATGACGGCAATCCGGTGGAAGTGCCGATCGGCCAGCATGTGTCCATGAACATGTGGGGACTCGCCCCGGCATTTTTAGAGGAACTGGAGCGCGGATTCCCTGTGTTTTTAGATGGCCTGAAGGAAGGCGACATCAAGACGGAGTATCTGCTTCCGAGGATTATCGACCGCCTTGTACGTGCGGGACGTGCCCGCGTGACGGTTCTGGAGACACCGGATAAGTGGTTTGGAGTTACTTACCGCGAAGACAAGCCGACGGTAGCGGCGGCAATTAAGGAACTGGTAGCAGACGGCGTTTATCCGGAGAAGCTGTTTGAGGAGTAAAAAGAGTTAGAAAAGGGTGCGGCAGGATGAGGATTTTGTTCATTTGTATCTGAGAAAACAAAATCTGAAGCCTGCAGCACCTTTTTCTTTTTTATCGCTGGCGGATTCTGTATTTGCGGGCGAAGTCTACGGGGCAGTAGGACAGCTTTGCCTGCCTCAGACCGGGATCACCCAGATCATCCTCGCGGTTTATCAGGACAGCGTTGGGAAATTCGTGGATGAGAAACTGCTGGTTGATGAACTGGTACAGCCCTTTTATCTCAGGATTGGCTTTCTCAATGTGTATGACAGCCATCTGTTCCAGGGGATTGTAGCTGCCGATGGTAAATGCCTCCAGGGTACCGTCTATATAGATTCCAGCCATCGTGATATCAAGGAGAGAGCAGCAGCGAAGAATCTCATGGATGCCCAGAATCTCATGCTCCAGCTGGCCTTCCATGCGCTCTTCCCTGGCGACACCCCAACGTGCGAGAAAACTCTTGATCTCGGAGCCTTCCGCACAGGTCAGCCTGCGGTATTCGAAGCGTCCCTCCCAGGTCCTGACGAAGGAGTTGACCAGATTTTTCTTCTTGTGCAGCTTTCGGCCGGCGAGAGAACGAAGGGCATCTCCGGAATATAAGTAGTCACGGGCATCCTCCAGTTCTTCGACATCGAATTCGTCCTCCGGCAGCTTCAGGAGGCGGACAGCGGCCTCGTCGGCCAGAAAGATATTTAGCTTTAATCCCAGAGTTTGGTTAAAATAGTCCTTCAGCACGCCGAAGGAATGGGACAGGCCGGCCGCTTTACAGATGGGAAGGGCTGCGTACTCCTTTCCATCCGCGTTAATACGAAGGAAGATTGTATTATCATCTCCGACCGCGTAACGTACCTGATAGTAATCTTTCCAGAGGAAAAGGCCTAAGAATACGCTGTCGCAGGTCTTGTTTTCTCTGAAGGTAAAAAGGGGGGTCAGCGTTTTCAGCGCGCTGGAGTCCAGATCTTTAAATTGCAGTTCCATATATTTCCTCACTTTATCGTTCAATGTTCTTGCTATTCTCCTATCATTTCCAGATAAGACATTTGCCATTCTGTAATTATGTGGACAGCCGGATTTTCCAAAAGGCCATTATAAGATAAAAGTGTGATGAAATCCAGTACTTTTTTATGGCAGATCATTCAGAACGGCAACAGAAAAAAAATCGTTTTTCCATCACATCCCGATAAAATGCGCATAAGATGGTTATGTATAGAAAGAAGCAGGGAGTGATAACCGCTGTGCAGGATAATTTAGAGCATACTTATGGGAATAACTTCCAGGTGCTGGAGCCGTATATGCTGTACGGAGACAGAAGCGCTATGGAGAATCTGCCGAAGATGCAGAGGGAACATATGTTACAGGATTTAGAGTATCTGCAGGGAATGTATCCGGGACATATGAAGCGGATTCAGGAATATGTGATGGCAGCCTGCGATCGTCTGGATTATAAAAACAGTCCGCTGTATGATGAATTTCCGGACCGCCTGATGGTGAATCAGGTGTGCGATTCCGTATGCCGCCAGATTCTGGAGGACGGAGTTATAAACGGAGCAGAGCTTGGACTGCAGAATACATCGGAACAGCCGGGAGAAGAGACTGCGGAAACGGTAGAAGAGGTGGAAGAAGTAGAAGTGTACGAGGTAAACAGCGTGAACACCCAGGATGCGGATTGGAGAATGCAGCAGGTAGTTCCGCAGACTCCAACGACATGGGGCCCGCCGTCAGGCCAGCGCCCGCCGCAGGGACCACCGTCGTGGGGCCCGCACGTGCTTCTTCTGTCAAAATCGGTTGATCTACCTCTGCCCC